>ENA-OOWV01001805-OOWV01001805.1-human-gut-metagenome-genome-assembly--contig:-NODE-1805-length-13033-cov-2.759670_pt1 | contig 13033 bp, 10 predicted proteins | sample MGYA00241584_ERZ501337 | MGnify/ENA primary metagenome ERZ501337 (study PRJEB25962, sample SAMEA2042744) | human gut metagenome | biome: human gut; feature: human-associated habitat; material: faeces... | reverse complement strand
GCGCCAGCGCGAGTTTGCCGCCGTCAAAATAAACACGCAGCGGCTGAATATTGTATTCCATGCTGGAACCGGTGGTGGAATAACGCACATGCCCGATGGCAATATGCCCTTCCAATCCGTCAACGCCGCCTTTAAAAACATCGGCCACAAGGCCCATGCCTTTTTTGCCTTCCATATGAGTGCCGTCGGTAGCTACAATGCCGCAGCTTTCCTGTCCGCGGTGCTGCAAAGCATACAAGCCCCAGTAAGTATTCAGCGCCACATCGTCATTATGGGAATAAATACCGAATACGCCGCACTCCTCATGCATTTTATCATCCTGAAAATCAATGCCAGACATTCTCTGCTCCTTTTCTGCCGCCGCAATTACTGTTCGGATGCACGCAGTGCAGCCAGTTTTTCACCTTTGGCCTTAACTTCTGCTTTCATCTTTTCACGGTCTTCGGCCAGCTTTTCAACAAGTTCCGGATATTTGGTTGCCAGAATCTGTACGGCAAACAGCGCTGCGTTTTTGGCACCGTTAATTGCCATGGTTGCAACCGGAATACCGGAAGGCATCTGTACAAAGCTCAGTAACGAATCCATACCGTTTAAGGGAGTGGCATTAATGGGTATGCCAATTACCGGCAGTGTTGTAAATGCTGCAATAACACCGCCAAGATGCGCTGCAGCGCCTGCTGCGGCAATAATTACCTCAACGCCGCGTTCACGCGCGCCTGCCGCAAACTCATGAACCATTTCGGGAGTGCGGTGCGCAGAAGCAACTACAACTTCCACTTCAACGCCAAAACTTTTTAAAGTTTTTTCTGCCGGTTCAAGTACCGGCCAGTCAGAATTGCTGCCCATAATAATTGCAACTTTCATTATCCCACTGCCTTTCAATAAAAAATAAAGCCCGGCATAAAAGTTTCATTGTGCTGTTCAACCAACTACAATTTCTCCGGGCATCGTTACGTAAAGAATATTATTAATTTATTTTACCAATCTGTGCCCTTTGTGTCAATAAATTTACACATTTTTGCTGTTATTTGCTTTTTTCGGTTTCATAGGGCCAGGCACTCATGCTTCCTTCAAGGCTCTGCACATTTTTATAGCCCTGGGCGCGCAGCATGGTTTCGGCTTCGTAGCCGCGCAGGTCAATCTGGCAGCTGCATACAAGCCGTGCTTCCTTATCGGGCAAAACCTTGCAGCATTCGCTGCGCACTTCATCCAAAGGCAGGTTTACAATATTGCAGCAGCCTGCTATATGGCAGTTTTTAAATTCGCCGGGCGTACGCACATCAACCAAAGTATAAGCTTCGCTTTTGCGCAGTTCTTTAAATTCCTTCGGGTTAATGCTGCGCAGCCTGCCTTCAATTTTATTCAGCAGCACGTTGGCAGCCGTGGCAATGTTGTCAATCGGGCCGTTAAACGGCGGCGCATAGCCAATGTCAAACTCGCTCAAATCTTCAAGCGCTGCGCCCATGCTGATAGCGGCAACAAGCGTGTCGATACGTTTATCAACGCTTTGCCCTACCGCCTGCACGCCGATAACCTTATGAGTATTCCTGTCGGCAAACAGCTTAAGCACCAAACGCCCTGCGCCCGGCATATAAGCAAGCCTGTCATTGCCGGGAACGATTACGGATTCAAAATCAATTCCTGCCGCTGCGGCAGTTTTTTCGTTAAGTCCCGTGCTGCCTGCTTCCACTCCCGGCATACGGCACAGCCCCGTGCCCAAAACGCCGGGGTATTTTACCATATCGCCGCAAATATTATCGGCAATAATGCGTCCGTGCTTGTTGGCAGTGCTGCCCATAGGCGCAAAAATTTTGGCACCGCTAACGCGGTGAGTATTTTCCGCACAGTCGCCGCCCGCATAAATGCATGGGTCGCTCGTCTGCATATATTCGTTAACGGCAATAGCACCGCTTGGGCCAATGGCAAGCCCTGCTTCGCGCGCCAGTTCAGCATTCGGGCGCACGCCAACAGCTACAATTACCATCTGCGCCGGAATTGTGCGCTTGTCCGTTTTAACGGCGGAAACACGCCCCACGCCTTCAAACGCTACTGTTTTTTCTTCAAGATATAAATTTATACCGGCAGCGGCAACAGGCTTTGCAGCAAGCTCTGCCATTTCCAAATCAAGCATCTGCGGCAGAATGCGGTTCTGCATTTCCACAACGCTTACCTTCACGCCTATTTTGTTAAACTCCTCCGCCAGTTCCATACCGATAAAACCCGCGCCTACTATGACAACATCCGTAACATTATGGGCGGTAATTTCTTCTTTAACTTTTAAAACTTCCCACGGGAACCAGAAGTTATGGATGCCTTCCAAATCAGCTCCCGGCACCGGCAGGCGCACCGGCGTAGCGCCAGTGCCAAGCACCAGCACATCGTAAGGCATTTCTGTAACTTCGCTGTTTTTCCTGTTCAGCACAGTAACCGTTTTTGCCGCACGGTTAATCTTCTGCGCCTCGTGCCCGGTTAAAACATCAATGCCCTTAACTTTTTTAAAGTAATCTACATCGCGCGCAATGCCCTGCGGCGTATGCGTAAATTCATTAAAATTTTTAACTTCGTCACCAATATAATAAGGAAAACCGCACGCACCGTAACTTACAAGTTCTCCGCGCTCAATAACCGTAATTTCCGCATCTTTATCCCTGCGGCGCAGGCGCGAAGCAGTTTTCATTCCTGCCGCCACACCGCCGATAATTAAAACTTTTTTGCCCATATACTTCCGCTCCTTCCGTTTACAAATCCTATACTTATATTATATCATCATATCCTTATAAAAAATGTCCTGTTTTAATGAATACATCACTAAAACAGGACTTTTTGCTGTTATTTATTTTTTATAGTTGCTTATTCCTGCTCAACTTCGATATTGCCGTCTTTAAGCACAACTTTAACTTTTGTGCCGCTGCCAATTTCACCGGCAACAATCTTCTTGCCGAGGATGTTTTCAACGGTATGTACAATAAGGCGTTTCAGCGGACGTGCACCAAAGGCAGGGTCAAAGCCTGCGCTGGCAAGGTATGCCACGGCTTCGTCGCTGGCGGTAAGCGTCATATCAAGCTGTTTTTGCAGCCTGTCGCTGAGCTCTTTAAGGATGAGTTTAACAATATCCTTAATCTGTTCTTCCTGCAAAGCCTTAAATACTACAATATCGTCAACACGGTTCAAAAATTCCGGGCGGAAGAAACGCATCAGCATGCTCTGTACTTCTTCGCGCGTTACTTCGCCTTTTTTCTGCATAATTTCGGCAGAACCGAGGTTGCTGGTCATAATAATCAGCGTGTTTTTAAAATCGACAATGCGTCCCTGCCCGTCAGTCAGGCGGCCATCGTCAAGCACCTGCAAAAGTACGTTAAATACATCGGCATGGGCTTTTTCAATTTCGTCCAGCAAAATTACGCTGTACGGACGGCGGCGCACTGCTTCTGTAAGCTGGCCGCCTTCGTCATAGCCAACATAGCCCGGAGGCGCACCGATTAAGCGCGAAACGGTATGTTTCTCCATGTATTCGCTCATATCAATACGAATCATGTTGCGTTCATCGTCAAACAAAATTTCTGCCAGTGCTTTGGCAAGTTCCGTTTTACCAACGCCGGTAGGTCCAAGGAAGATGAACGAGCCAATCGGGCGGTTGGGGTCTTTAATGCCTGCGCGCGCGCGGATAACAGCTTCGCTTACGGCTTTAACGGCTTCGTCCTGCCCTACTACACGCTGGTGCAGGCGTTCTTCCAGATGAATGAGTTTTTCGCGTTCGCCGCCGTTTAAGCGTGCAACCGGGATACCCGTCCAGGTGCTTACAACTTTGGCAATGTCTTCTTCGTCAACTTCTTCTTTCAAAAGTACGCCGTCTTTGTCTTCGGCATCACCTTTGGCAAGGCGCGCCAGTTCTTTTTGCAGTTCAGGCAGGCGGCCGTATTTAAGTTCTGCCAGTTTGTTCAAATCGTAGCTGCGTTCTGCCGTTTCCATGTCGTGTTTAACGGCGTCAATTTCCTTTTTAACTTCGCGCACACGGCTGATGGCAGCTTTTTGTGCTTCCCAGCGTTTAACAAGCTCATCGTTGGATTTTTTAAGTTCTGCCAGTTCTTCTTCTATTTTGACAAGGCGGTCTTTGCTCTGCTCGTCGTCTTCTTTCTTCAAAGCCTGCGCTTCAATTTCCAGCTGCAAAATGCGGCGTTTGCTTTCGTCAAGCTCGGCAGGCAGGCTGTCGATTTCGGTACGCAGGCGTGCTGCGGCTTCGTCCACAAGGTCTATTGCCTTATCCGGCAAAAAACGGTCGTTAATATAACGGTTGCTTAATACAGCCGCTGCAACAAGGGCGGCGTCTTTAATGCGCACGCCGTGATGCACTTCGTAGCGTTCTTTTAAGCCGCGCAGAATGGAGATGGTATCTTCAACATCCGGCTCTTTAACCATAACAGGCTGGAAGCGGCGTTCCAGAGCGCTGTCTTTTTCGATATATTTGCGGTATTCGTTCAGCGTGGTTGCACCAATGCAGCGCAGCTCGCCGCGGGCAAGCATCGGTTTTAAAATATTGCCTGCATCCATGGCGCCTTCAGCAGCACCTGCACCAACAACGGTGTGCAGTTCATCAATAAACATAATAATCTGCCCGCCGGATTCGGATACCAATTTCAAAACTTTTTTCAGGCGTTCTTCAAACTCGCCGCGGTATTTGGCACCGGCAACAAGAGCTGCCAAATCCAGCGCGTACAGAGTTTTGTTTTTAAGGCTTTCCGGAACATCGCCTGCCACAATGCGGCGGGCAAGCCCTTCTACAATAGCGGTTTTGCCAACGCCCGGCTCACCAATCAAAACAGGGTTGTTCTTTTTGCGGCGCGAAAGAATTTCAACCACACGGCGGATTTCTTCATCTCTGCCGACAACAGGGTCAAGCTTGCCTTCTTTGGCTTTGGCGGTTAAATCCTGCCCGTATTTTTCAAGCGTCTGTTTCTTTTCGTCGCCTTCAGCACTGTTTGTGTAAGCCATATACAGGCCTTCGGCCTTGTTTTTGGTAATGCCGTATTTTTTCAAAAGCGCGGTAACATCGCTGTCGCCGTCACTGGCAAGGGCACCAACCAAATGGCAGATGTTAACTTCGCCCTGCCCTGCGTTCTGCGCTGCAATAGCCAGCACGCGGGCTGCGCCGGTACTCATCATAAGCCCTCTGTCCTGCCCTTTTACGGAAGGTATTTTCTGCACAAGGCGTTTGGCCTCAGCGGTAAAGGTGCCTGCATCAGCGCCGGCATTTTTAAGCAGGAACGGGAAAAACCCTTCACTTCCGGCCAGCGCAACTAACAGATGGGCGCAGGTCAGTTCCTGGTTATAATTTATAACAGCCTGCTGCTGAGCAGCTTCCAATATGCTTTTTACTTCTTCACTGTAGCGTTCATTCATAGCGCTAACCTCCTTCAAACTGTATAAACAGTAAAATATTTTACATAAATTTTTATGTTAAATACGCAGGGAAACCGCTTCCGGCGGCGAATATGCAAGTAAATGCTTTTTTCACGGAGGATATTTTATGAATACATCCATGATTGTATACCGTCTTTTTGACGTTGCCGACGAAATTGACCTTGATTTGGTGCAGGCCCTTTGGACCAGCCGCAACAAAATCGCCTCCAGGCTCCGCCTGGACCGTATATCTACCAAGTCTATTACTTTTAAGGACCCGCCGGTTCTTGTTGAGCTTGGTTCCCATGATATGAAGCTGGGCAACGGTACTTACCTTACCGAAGTTAAAGCCCGCATTTTTGATTTAGGCGTTATCAGCCTTATTCTGCGTATTCATTTTGAAGATGATGTAACCTTTGATGAATACATGGATATGTCCATCGTCAGCGAAAACATGCCGGAAGACGAAATCCGTTCTTACCTTGACGCCGTTTTGGAAACCATCCGCCCGGCGTGCAGCAATGAGCGCGTTTCGGACTTTGACGAAGATTTTGTAGTTTATTATTTTCAGGATAAAGTGCCCGAAAACTGGGATATTGTGCCGCTGCTTTTGAAAGACCGCACGCCTGTAAGCCCGGAAACCCGTGCCGAAACACTGGCCAACAGGTTTACTTACGCCGACGACGTATGCTACCTTGCATGGGATTCCGCAGTTGTGTATGACCCCAGCGGCAGCCTTGACGTGCCAGACCTCCTGGAATTTGCCAACGCCCAGTTTCTGGAACTGCGCTACTATGACAATGCGCTTAACGAAGCCATTGACCGCACTTACGACGAGCTGGAAGCCGCCGAAAAAGGCAGCACCGGCAGCCGCCAGACAAGCTACCGCAAAATACGCGGCAGGCTGATGGAACTAATGGCTGATGTAAGCACGCTGACAAGCAATATCAACAATGCTTTGCAGGTTACGGAAGATATTTTCTACGCGCGCATTTACACACGTTATCTCGACCTTCTGCGTGCTTCGGTTTGGAAGGACAACATTGAAAACAAAATGCTTGTCATTCAGCGCAGCTATAATCTTCTTAACGAAGAAGTATCCATGTACCGTTTTGAATATATCGGCATGAGTGCCGTTACGCTTTTGGCAATTATTTTACTTTTAATAATTTACCTTGCTGTGCGTTAACAGCATATTTATTAACAGGGGCATTTTTCTGCTCCTGTTTTATATTATAGCAACAAAAGTCAAAAAGTCAAATATTTTTTGCCTGTTTTTATAATAAATTTTTTCAATATTTTAACTTGACAAATTGACGCTGCGGAAGCAAAATATACACATTACTTTATTTTTTGAGAGGGGAAAGAAAATTATGACACCATCATCAATTTTGAAAGGAACTGCTGTATTGCTTTTTTTGCAAGGCGTCAGCACGGTTGTGCTTAATTTATGCGGCATTAAATTTCCGCCTGCGCTGCTGGCAATGATTCTGCTGCTGGTACTTTTGCTCAGCGGCGTTATAAGGGTGCGTACCATTGAAGATGTCTGCGATATTTTAATAGAAAAAATGGGCATGCTCTTTTTACCGGCAGGCGTAAGCATTTTGCTGTATCTGGACGTTATCCTTGCAGAAAGCACCGCCATTGTGGCTACCGTTATCATAAGCAGTTTTATGATACTGATTGTAACGGCTGTGTTTTTAAACTTTATGCTTAAAAGTAAAGGCGGTGCCGGAAAATGACTTTTTTACCAGAAGCTTTCATCCAATCGCCGCTGTTTGGCATTGCTCTTACCATAGTTGTTTATGTAATATGCGAAATTATTGTAGATAAGTTTGAACTGAGCATTATTCCACCGTTTGTGTTGGCGTGCCCGATGATAATTGCCTTTATTTATTTTCAGGAGCCGTATATTACTTACGAGGACTACGAAACAGGCGCAGGCTTTATCAACTTTCTGCTCGGCCCTGCCACCGTGGCACTGGCCCTGCCGCTGTATAACAACAGGCGCATTATAAAAGAAAACCTGCCGGTAATTATAAGCGGCATTCTTGTTGCCACCATTACAGGCATTGTCAGCATTTTCATTTGCGGCAAAATATTCGGCGCAAGCAGCCAGGTGCTGCTTTCCATGATTCCCAAATCCGTAACAACGCCTATTGCCATGGATATTTCTTCCGCTATCGGCGGTATTCCGGCACTTACGGCTGCCTGTGTAATTTTTACAGGCATGCTTGGAGCAACCTTTAACCACAAAATTTTAGAAGCTTTAAAAATAAAAAACAACATTGCCATCGGCCTTTCCATAGGCGCTTCCAGCCACGGGCTCGGCACCAGCGTCTGCGCCGGCAAAAATGCCTTGCAGCTTGCAATCGGCGGCGCTTCCATAGGGCTTACCGGCATAGCAACTTCCATTTTGGCGCCTATTCTGCTGCCGTTTATGGAAAGCTTATTTTAAAATTTAACACTATATACGCAAAAACGGTATTGCCTTTTACGGCAATACCGTTTTTTATTTTGCGGGCTTTGTTAAATTTATGCCGCACAGCTTCATGCCGCGCTCATACTTACTGCGGTCTTCCGGTGTTACAGGCACCAGGTTTGCAATCTGCCCTGCATAGGCAAGCAGGTCTTCTTTGGTGCCGCTTTTAATTTCCAGTTCCGTTTCGTTAACAGCACATTCATTTCCGGTTATGCCGGAAATAATTTTGCCGCGGTCAACCGCCAGCTCCACCGTTGTAGCCGCGCTTATTTTAAGCAGGCACAGCCTGCGCTCAACATCAACGGTAAACAGTTTTACAAGCGGCTCACCGGCAATAAGTTTTTCCAAATCCGTATCAAAGCCTTCTTCTTTAAACCCCTGCAAAGCAGGCTTGCCGTCCGGCAAATCAACATTATATTCGTTGCGGCTGGAAAACCCGCCGTGAGCTTCTTTTTCCGTTTTAATGGTTGCTTCGTATTTAGTGCCGTTTTTGCGCACACGGTAAGCAATGCCGCTGTGCATCAGTTTAAAAGACGGCGTATCGTAATACGAAGTTTCAAGGTGGTGTACGGCTTCGGTGCCGCCGATAATTTTATCCACTACAAGCGGAGAAGCAAGCAGTTTTTGCAAAGCCTCCGCCCCAATATTAAGTTTTATTTCAATTTCTGCCGGCATTTTTACACTCCTTTTAGGCGATTGAGCCTCTCAGTTCGGTAAAAATAACTTTACCTTCATCAAGACTGTAAACAGTAGGTTCAAGTTCACGCAAATCCTCCGTGCGCCAGCCTTTATGCTGCTCCTCCAACAGTTTAAACGCTTCTTCAAGGCTTTCTGCCGCCACAATGGCAATGGCATCAAGGTAAAATTCCGTGTTAACGCAGGGTTCCTGTATCATGCTGTGGCTATGGTAGGTTTTGTTATGGCGCCATACATAAAGTTTCATAAACACACCTTCTTTCCGTGTTCTTTTAAATTAATTATAAACTTTTATCGCCGCCGCGGCAACTTTTAAGGGCACAGGCTTTAAAAATTTGCCCTTAAACAGCAAAAACCGCCGGAATAAACCCGGCGGCACTTTGCCATGAATATTAAAATTAATCTCTTAATTTAGCTTTGTAGGCTTCGCCAACTTTTTCCACAACATTTTTAATAACGGCATCAATTTCTTCATCCGTTAAAGTACGGTCGTCTGCCTGGAAGGTTAAGTTGAACGCCATGGATTTATAACCTGCTTCCACCTGTTTACCGGTGTAAACGTCAAATACTTTTACCTGTTTCAGCAAGCTGCCTGCGTTAGCGCGGATAACTGCCTCCAGTTCTTCCATGGCAACCTCCAGCGGTACAACAACAGCAATATCGCGCGAGGTTGCAGGATATTTGGGCAGATGTACAAACTGCGGTACATGGGATGCACTTGCAACAAGCGGTTCAACTTCCAGTTCCAGCACGCATACGCTGCCGTTAAGTCCGTAGTTTCCGGCAACGGTCGGGTGCAGTTCGCCGAACCAGCCAATTACCCTGCCTTCATATTCAACAGCACAGCTCTTGCCGGGGTGCAGGTAAGGCTGAGCCACCGGCACATATTTTACGCCTGCAATCTGCAAATTTTCCAAAAGGCCTTCCACTGCGCCCTTCATATCGTAAAAATCAACTTCGTCTTCGGTTTCAGTCCAGTTAATGCTGCTGCGTCTTCCTGCAAGTACGGCACATAAAACCGGTTTTTCCTCCGGCAGTTCTTTAAGCGGCAGAGCCTTGGGCAAAAATACCTTGCCTATTTCAAAAATCTTAACGGATTCTGCCTGGCGGGCCTGGTTATAAGCTGCCGTATTAAGCATACCCGGCAGCATGCTGGTGCGCATTACCTTAAATTCATCGCTCAGCGGGTTCATCAGTTCAATGGCGCCGCGGCGGCTGTCTGCTTCGTCCAGCAGAATTTTATCAAAAGAATTGGGGTTAATGAAGCTGTAAGTCATAACTTCGTTCAAACCGGCAGCAACAAGATAATCCTCAATTTCTTCACATACATCGTCAATTACAGCCTGACGGCCCTGTACCAGCGGCAAATCCGGATTATGCGATTCAATCTTGTCATAAGAATGCATTCTGGCAATTTCTTCGCTGATATCGGCGTCACAGCTGATGTCATAACGCCAGGAAGGAGCGGTAACGGTTAATACGCCGCCATCATATTCCACGCCGAACTGTAATTTTTTAAGAATATCAACCATTTCTTCAGCGGCAATTTCCACGCCGATACGGCTGTTAATAGCCTGCGGAGTTACGCGGATAACAGCAGGTTTAACTTCTTCCGGATAATCTTCTACAATGCCGCAAACCGTTTCGCAGGCACCCATCTGTTCCAACAGGTGTACGGCGCGGTTTAAAGCATTATGGTTCAGCACAGTATCAACGCCGCGTTCAAAACGGCCGGAGGCTTCACTGCGCAGCCCCAGCGCTTTGGAAGTACGGCGGATGGAAGGCCCGTTAAAGGTTGCTGCTTCTAGCATTACGTTAACGGTTTCACCTGTTACTTCGGTTTCCAAACCGCCCATAACGCCGCCAAGGCCAACAGCATGGTCAGGGTCGGCAATGGTAATCATGTCCGGGGTTAAAATGCGTTCCTGCCCGTCCAAGGTTACCAGTTTTTCACCGTCTGCGGCGCGGCGCACAATAAGTTTATGCCCGCCTACCTTGTCATAATCATAAGCATGCATCGGCTGGCCAAGTTCCAGCATTACATAGTTGGTTACGTCAACAACGTTGCTTATCGGGCGCATACCGCAGGCACGCAGGTGTTTCTGCATCCATTCTGGGCTGGGCCCGATTTTAATGTTTTTCAGCACGCGCACTGCAAAACGGCTGCACAAATCTTTAGCGTCAACTTCAATGGCAGCCATATCAGCAGCACTGCCGCCGGCTGCTTCTTTAACACTCATATCCGGCATGCGCAGTTCTTTGCCAAGCACGGCAGCAGCTTCGCGCGCCAGGCCGATAATATTGGTGCAGTCGCCGCGGTTGGCGGTAAGGTCAATATCAAGCACTACATCGTCAAGGCCAAGCACTTTTTTAATATCCACGCCAACCGGAGTATCCGGCGGCAGAATGAAAATGCCTTCGCGCTGTTCCGGCAGCAAAAGTTTGGCGTCAATGCCAAGTTCAGCCGCGCTGCACAGCATACCAAAGGAATCAAGGCCGCGCATTTTTGCTTTTTTAAGTGTCATGCCGTTCGGCAGATGAGAGCCGATAACTGCCACCGGCACCATATCATATTGGTGAACGTTCTGCGCACCGGTTAAAATTTGCAGAATTTCCGGCCCGCCGACATCCATCTTGCAAATCCACAAATGGTCAGAATTAGGATGGCGCTCGATATGCGTTACTTTGCCGGTAACAACGCCTTCCAGCCCTTCACCGAGATGGTTTACGCTTTCAACCTCCAGCCCTACGCGGGTAAGTTTTTCTGCCAGCTCCTCAGGAGTGACATCAATATCTACATATTGTTTAAGCCAATCAACAGATGCTAACATGGTACCCCTCCTTATTTAAACTGGCGGATGAACCGCAAATCATTTTCAAAGAACAAACGCAAATCGTCAATGCCGTATTTAAGCATGGCAATACGTTCTACGCCCATCCCAAAAGCATAGCCGCTGGTTTTTTCGGGGTCGTAGCCGCTCATGCGCAGTACGTTTGGGTGTACCATGCCGCTGCCTAAAATTTCCAGCCAGCCGCTGTTTTTGCATACACGGCAGCCCTTGCCGCCGCAGATAACGCAGGAAATATCAACTTCCGCACTCGGTTCGGTAAATGGGAAATAACTTGGGCGCAGGCGGATGCTTACGCTGCTGCCGAACATTTCCTTACAGAAGGTTTCCAGCGTGCCTTTTAAATCGGCAAGGCTGATATCCTTGCCCAGCACCAAACCTTCCACCTGATGGAACATAGGCGAATGGGTTGCGTCATAATCGTTGCGGTATACGGTGCCCGGCGAAATCATGCGGATTGGGGAATCCGGCACGCTTGCCTGCATTTTGCGCGCCTGCATAGGCGAAGTCTGCGTACGCAGCAAAATGTCTTCGGTAATATAAAAAGTATCCTGCATATCCCTTGCCGGATGGTCTTTCGGCAGGTTCAACGCTTCAAAGTTATAGTAATCGCTTTCAATCTGCGGCCCTTCCAGAACTTCAAAGCCCATGCGCATAAAAATCTTTTTAATTTCACGCATCGTCAGCGTAATGGGGTGCAGATGCCCGCACTGCGGTTTGCGGCCGGGCAGCGTAATGTCAACCTTTTCGCTGGCAAGGCGCTGTTTTAAGGCTTCAGCTTCCAAAACTTCGGCTTTAGCGGCAATGGCTTCTTCCAAAACCTTTTTTACTTCGTTTACAATCTGGCCGATTTTCGGTCTTTCTTCTGCCGGCAGGCTGCCCATGCCGCGCAGGATGTCAGTCATATGGCCTTTTTTGCCAAGATACTTAACGCGCAAATCTTTCAGCGCGTCCACGCTTGCAGCTGTTTCCAGCTCTTTAAGCGCCTGCTCTTTAAGTGCTTGCAGTTCTTCTCTCATACTTAACCTCCCAAAATTCAGCATTCAGGGGCAGGCGGTAAAAATAAAAAAGCCTCCGCCCCTTCAAAGGGGCGAAAGCTGCATAACTTCCGCGGTACCACCCTGTTTTGTACCTCATAACGCCTTAACGCGGCAAACGCCGTTCCTACTTATTTTCAAAACGGATGCTCCAAAGTGAACTTCGGCACAACCTGTATCACGGGGCTTTCAGCCATGGCCCTGCTCTCTGAATCGCAGTTTATGCCTACTCTCTTTTTCATAGCACAAATTTTATAAATTGACGTGTATTATTATAACACAGCCTTTATTTTGTTGCAAGACGGCGGCGCATGGCTTCAAACATAACTATGCCCCCTGCCACTGCCGCATTAAGCGATTCTGCCCTGCCCTGCATCGGTATAAACACCCTTTTGGCAGCGGCAGCCTTTAAGCTTTCCGAAGCACCGTAAGCCTCGCTGCCCACAACTATGGCCGTGCGCGCGCCAAACTCCGCCTCATACAGGTTTTGGGCGCCGTCAAGGCAGGTAACCATAATTTCGTAATTGTTTTTCCCCCCCCCCCCCCCCCCCCCCCCCCCCCCCCCCCCCCCC
>ENA-OOWV01001804-OOWV01001804.1-human-gut-metagenome-genome-assembly--contig:-NODE-1804-length-13033-cov-9.064186_pt1 | contig 13033 bp, 4 predicted proteins | sample MGYA00241584_ERZ501337 | MGnify/ENA primary metagenome ERZ501337 (study PRJEB25962, sample SAMEA2042744) | human gut metagenome | biome: human gut; feature: human-associated habitat; material: faeces... | reverse complement strand
CCGCCGAAGACAACGGCCAGATCGTGGTCGGCTTCCGTCCTGAGGACGCTGGTCTGGCCCCGGCTGACGACCCGAACGCCTTCTCCCTGAAGGTTGTGAACGTCGAGGATCTGGGCTCCGATGGCTACATCTACGGCAACATCATCACCGATGGCTCCGCCGCTGAGGCTTCCCAGGTCATGTCCGACCAGAACAAGCTCACCACGATTCGTGTGAATCCGCGTGCGCTGCCGAAGGTTGGCGCGACCGTCAAGATCAAGATCGACCCGGCCAAGATGCACCTGTTCGCTCCGTCGACTGAGCTGCGTCTGAACTAATAGATACTTGGCGAGGTCTAATCGCTTCGTCAACCATTAAACGAGGTTATTCTCTTCCTCTCTTATGACCTCGTTGGAAAAGCCCTGCATAGCTGCGGGGCTTTTCTTTTTGCCTAGAAAACGTACGCTAACTGACCTCGCAAATGAACGTTTTTTGTTCTTTTGTCAACTTCTTCCTAGAAAGATGGTATGATTATATGCAGTAACCCCCGAAAAGAGGATTGCGAATCTATGAGGGGAAACAGTGAGCTCGAAATTGAAGTTCGTCCGTTGCGGGTTTAACGGAGGAACAGAACAGGAATCTGGAAGGCAGCGCCATGCCTTGAAGCGTTGCCTTGCTTCGGTTATTGCTGTTTCCTTGTCCATCGTGTGCATGGTGCCTGCAGCATATGCTCAGAATATAGACGATGTGAGTAGCTCTCCTAACGCCGTAATTTCTGGGGGGGGGGGATAATACTGTCGTAGCTGCTCCTTCTGCTCGCAATGTCAACGTTGACGATAAGACGTCAGAAGAGGCCAATACATCAAACGGTGCGCCAACACCTTCCGAATCCTCAAATGGTGCGACAGACAATAAGGCGGACGACTCAGCAGAAGCTACCGCTGGCAATTCCGCTAATGATGGAGCCCAAACTCAGGCTCCAAACGATGCTTCTTCTCAAGATGCCAAGAACGATTCCTCAAATGCGACGGATCAATCGCCGGCGAAGGCCAATGTGCAGGTCGCCGCGACGGCGCTTGGCGGCCGTGATTTTGAGGGTCAGGTCACCAAGGAGATCAGCGGCAAGACCTACATCCTGATTGGTAACGAGCAGCAGCTGCGTGCGATTGGTTCTGGCAAGAAGGTTATTGGCCGCATCAACAAGGTCAAGCAGACTTGTACGCGACAAGGACCCCTCAATTATCAGTGGGTGGACGGCACGCCGTCTTCCGAATACGCCGGTGACGCCGATCTCTCCAATTCAGATACTTTGCGCGATGCTGATGCCTCCGACCACGACAGTCCACTGCTGTGCAGCACGCGGTTAGACGTCGGAAAGACCCGCACCAAGTATTACGGCGTGGGTGCTGATGGCACGCAAACGGACTACTCCGCTGCCAACACCGGCCTGACCTATTCCGCAGACGCCAACTACCTGATCTTCCGTGACATCGACCTGTCCAAGAACGCGGCAGATACCAACAACACCGAGTGGACTCCGCTCATGTTCTCCGGCACTATGCTCGGTGCGGTCTCCAATGACGGCGACACCGCAGCCAGCCTGTGGAAGGCTGTTGGTGCCGATGGCGCAAGCGTGGTTCACGCTACCGCAGCTCGGCCGGTCATCAGCCATGTGGTCGTCAATCAGAAAGATATGGTCTCTAATGTCAAAGGCGACCAGCTGGATGTCAGCAAGCAGCAGGGCATCGGCTTCTTCGCCTCGATCACGAACAAGACCGTGATGAACAGCAACAGTCTGGGCAGCGCCGGTACGGCCGTAGTGTCGAACCTCAAGCTGCAGGATGTGTCGGTGACGAATCATACGAGTGAATCGTATATTCCGCCGACCTTGCTCGGTATGCTCACTTCGGCAGTGGGATTACTGCTCGACACACTGTTGAAGGCGTTAAAACTATTGACATTCGGACAAGTAGATCTTGACCTCAATCTTCAAGGTCTGCTCACCCTGCACGAAAAAAATCCTTCCAACCTCGCCACGGGTGCATTTGCCGGCCGTATCTACGGGGACACCAAGGTTACGGACTGCGAGGTAGCAGATGTTTCGGTATCTAGCGTAAGCCGTATGACCGGTGGTTTCGTGGGATATGTTGAGGGCGCAACCCGATACGATGCAGTCTCCGGCATCGTAGGAGCGCTCACCAATGTACTCTCGAAGATTCTGAACGTCATCCCGTTCCTCGGGCTGGGCGATTTGGTGGACTGGTTGCTGTCCGGCACGCTCGGGCTGAATGCCTTGATTCCGGTTGGCTACTACAACCCGGTTATCTCGAATAGTTCGGTGAACGGGTTCAAAAAGAACGTGGTGATCGGCAACAAGGACAACCCGCAGGCCGGCGGCTTTGTCGGTGCGCAGATTGGTGCAATCATTGAGAACTCTTCGGTGACGAGCACGAATGGTTTCACCGTGCGGGCAACGCAATATGCCGGTGGTTTTGCCGGAGTAAGTCGCAACGGCAACGTAGGCGGTCTGATTAACTCGCTTGGCGTCGACTTGCTGTCTGCGCTGCGTCCGCAGAGCCTCATCGAAAACAGTGGCCTGACGATAAACGGTGACGATAAGATCACCGTGCAGGCCGAAGACTACGCCGGCGGCTTCAACGGTGCCATGGCCAATGCCTATGCGGTCAATAATTCGATTACGGCTTCGGTCGCCGTGACTGCCGACGGATCCCACGCCGGAGGATTCACCGGATTCGCCTCCGTGGGATGGGGCCTGGAACTCGGTACGGACGATACCACGAAGGCATCGCTGTTGAAACAGCTCACCAAGGCTGTGACTAAATTGCTGAGCGGCAGCAATAACGGTGCAGGAGAACTGCTGTCCATCGTCGGTGTGAATCCCTCCGTGATTCTCGGCACGCAGATGAAGGGCTCCCTCACCGTTAAGGCTGGTGGCGATTACGCGGGCGGTCTCGTGGGCGAAGGATCGGGTACGGTGATCGGTGATTCCTCGCAGAACCGCCTTCAAAAACTCACATTCTGGAAGTACAACAATCATCGTGACTTCCCTCGGCAGCGCTCCACCACCATAGAAGGCCTTGAATCGGTCACGGCCACGGGCTCCTACGCGGGTGGCATCGCCGGCAATCTGCAACCGACAACGGTAGCTGGGTTGCTCAACAGTGTGGTGAAAATTGGCGATATTGCCACGCTCAAGAAGTTCGACCAGTTTGCCGCGTTCACCGTGGAGAACATGTCTGTCACCGCTCCGGCATCCGGCCTGACAGTGACGGCTGGTTCATATTATGCAGGCGGTGCCATCGGATGCGCCACCGGCGGCGACGTGGCCAACACGAACCTTACCAATCTGGCCACGGTCTCGGCCAGGGGAGAAGCCGGCGGTTTTATTGGCTTCTCTGGACCAGGCGACGCCATCGGCGCTGGCGGTCTCAATGTGCTTGGGCTTATCAAGCTTTCTGGTCTGCTATCGGTTGCCCAATATTCTTCGGTTGCAGTCACTGCATCGAACGTGAACGGCATCTCTGGCGGATTCACGGTTGCGGCAACCGGCAAGAACAAGAACAACGAAACAACCGATTACGCTGCAGGCGGTTTCTATGGTCAGGCCAACAGCACCAAGACCCGGGAAAGCCATGTGACGAACCTCAAGTCGGTCACGGCCGATACCAGCACATCCGATGGCATAGCGGGTGGCTTCGTGGGCTTCTCCACCACCGGCGGCCTCGCCGACGCGCTCAGCAACGCAGAAGATTCCAGCGTATTGGATGGCCTGATCAAAGGCGGCCTGCTGTCCGTGAACGACCTGCTCGGTGCCGTACCGTATCTGATTCCAAGTTATACGGATACCACCGTGACGTACGTCAACGGCGGTTATGTCGAAGGCGATATCGCGGGCGGCTATGCGGGAAACTTCCAAAGCGGCAAGGTCAACCAGTTCTCCGAAACCGATCTCAAGAACGACTCAACGCTGGCCGGTGTACAGTCCCGCGTGCAAACCAACCCCGTGGCCGTTGTCAACCTTGACCATGTGACCGGCGGCGCATACGCAGGTGGTTTCGGCGGCAAGGTCGTTTCCGGCGCGCTCGCTTCGGCTGGCAACGGCGGCCTGAGTTTGCTCGGCAAATTCGGTACGGTGGATCTCGCCAACCTGTTGCAGGTGGTGCAGGGCTATGTGCCATTCATCTCCTACGCGGGTGTGCATTCCGATGCCACCACCGTGGAGGCAACTAGCGGTAACAAGATTTCCGACCCGGATGATCCCGGCTTCACCGTTTCCGCCACCCGATTTGATCAGTCCGATACGCAATCCGGTTCCGCCGGCGGCTACATCGGATACGGTTCCGGTGTGCAGGTGTCCCATTCCAGTGTGACCCAACTGCGCCGTACTGATGTCAAGGCACCGAAGAATCTGGAAACCGCCGGATCAATCGATGGCACCTATCTGAGCAAAGACAGCACATATGCAGTCACCGCCGCTCGGTATGCCGGCGGTTACATCGGCAAAATGGACATCGGCTCGGCGGCAGCTGTGGGCGGTGGCCTGAGGCTGCTCGGCCAGAACGTCAATCTCAACGATGTACTCAGTGTGCTGGATGTCGTCGTCTCGACGATTGAACACTCCGATGTGACTGGCGGCATCGGCGGATACTCCGTTCTGGCCAGCACCGCAGATCATAGGAATGCCAACAATGAGCCCGATCCACTGGGTATGGCTGGTGGTTTCGCCGGAGACATCGAAGGCGGCCATATTCAGGACTCGAGCTCTCATGAGTTCGTATACATCATCGGCCAGGTTTCGGCCGGCGGTTACGTGGGTGCCATGCAGCCGGGAGCCGTGGCGAACGTGCTTGGTGACGGCAGCGTGCTCAAGAAGCTTGTCAACCTCGACAACCTGCTCTCGCTCGTGCAGGACTTCACGCCGACGATTCGCAACAGCTCGACCGATGCCGCAGTGTGCGGCGGCGCGGTGCGTGCCCAGGCGGCATCGGATACGACCACACGCCGTGGCATGGCCGGCGGCTATGCAGGTCGTAATCGTGGCGGTCATATCTGGGGCAACAACACAGCAGCGTGGAAGCAGGAGAATACCGACGGCAAATACAACGGGCCGCAGCGCGTAGCCTACGCCGCGCGCATCCGCAGCGTATACGGTGCCGAAATCGCCGGCGGTTACACCGGCTTCATGGAGGCGGCCGATACCGCTGAAGGCGGTTCGCTCTCTTTGCTTGGCGGTCTCATCAAGGCCGGCAATCTCGCTGGCGTGCTGTCTGTGGTCCACCCGACCGAGGAGCACTCGAAGGTCACTGGTCCTTTGCGCAATATGAGCTACGACCAATGGAAGACGTGGGTCGACAACATCGGCAAGTACGGTGCGTATGGCAAGGAATTTACCGAGGTAGCTACGGGCGATGGTGCGGGCTCTGTTACTGATCAGGATTCCCTGGACAAGTTCCTCGAATCCTACATCTTCGGATTCAACGTCGTCGCCGGTCGTGCGGAGTATCGGACCGGCGCGAACTTGCATGATTCCGGCGTCGCTGGCGGACACGTCGGTCTGATGCGCACCGGCACGATCACCGATGGCCAGTCGATGGATGTCAAGACCGTCTCTGCCATGCGTGCGGCAGGCGGTTATGCGGGCACGATGGAATCCGGCTCGGCGTCCTCGTTCGGCTCTATCCAACTATTCGGCGACAAAGGCATCAAACTTGATCTGGGTCAGATGCTCGACGTGGCACAGGTATTTGTGCCCGTCGTCAAATCTTCGAGCGTGGCCGGCTACCGCAAGGGTATGAAGGTCGTGGCCACCGGTGAAGACATCACGCACGGTACCGGTAATGCCGGAGGCTATGCCGGTCTCGCGGTCGGTGGCCAGATCTGGGGCGATCTCGACCAGGGCGGCCAGAAGCTTGTCGAGGGTGTCACCGCTGCCGGTGCCAACGTTTCCAACCTGCGCAAGGTGGAAGGGCGCAACAATGTCGGCGGATTTATCGGCGTGGCCACTGCCGGTGCGGTTGCGGATGTGGACACCAATGCGTCCGAGGGATTCCTGCAAGGAATCCTCGACTCGCTGGTATCGAACCCGGCAAGTCTGGTCAGCGTATTGCAGGCCACGGTTACGACGATTCGCGGTGCACATGTGAGCTCGGATGACCCGGCATGGGGATACACGGTCAATGGCGCATATGAGAGCAAGGACGATAAGGGTAATACCACAACCAAGTATGCCCTGAACGCCGGCGGTTTCGCTGGTTCGTTGCAGGCCGCGATCCTCGGTGACAAGGATTCCGCCAAAGGCACCGGCAGTGAAGCGGATCCGAACAATGACCCGGCTTCTCTTACTGTTAACGGGCTGCGCGCTGTTGAAGGCGGGCAATACGCCGGTGGCTTCTTTGGCCTTGCTGATATATCCAGCGTCGCTTCCGTCGGCGGCGGCGAGGCCGGCGATAAGCAGGATACCAACCTGCTGCTCAAACTGCTCAAGGTCGGCAACGTGGGCGTGCTCGAAGCATTCCGCACCTTCATCTATGACGGTCAGGTCAACGGCGTGAGCGACGGCATCCAGATTGTCGCCCATGATTCCACCACAAAGGGCATGCTTGACTCGAAGCGTTACACCGGTGCGGCCGGTGGCTTCGGCGGTGGACTGATCAATGGCTCTGTGAAGCAGTCTGCGGTCACCAACCTCAACAGTGTGACCGGCGTGAACTATGTGGGCGGCTTCATCGGGCATCTTGGCAAATCCGGCACGGTCGCCGCCGACAATGCACAGCTCGGCACGGATGCGCTCAATCTGCTTGGTGCCACGGCCGGCGTACTTGACATCTGGGGCTCGCACGTTGGCGATTCGCGCGTCATCGGCATCCCGGACGGTTATACCGTCACCGCCACACACCATGGCGACAATTACGGCAAAGCCACCGACAAGGCTACCGGACGCGAGGTCGCAGGCGGTTTTGTTGGATACGTGGATTTGGCCAGGGTGAAGGGCTGCGCGTCTGACAATCTCAAGAAGGTCACTAGCGGTGAGATTGCCGGCGGATTCGTCGGTGAAACCAGCCGTGCCTATTTGGTTGACGCGAAGGTCAACTCTGTACTTGTGGAACTGCTGCTGCATGTGGTGAACGCGCTGGTCAAGCTCCTGTACCTCGACAAGGCGGAACAGGTCGGCGTCATCGATTTAGGCAAGTGGTTCCCGGCCATCTTCGGCAAGGTATTCGATCTCAAGGTGCTTTCGGAAGGCAACGTGCTGTACGTGAACCTGTTCGGACTGAAGGTGAGTGTTGCTCTGTCCAAGGCTGATGATGAGAACCAGCAGCAGACCGACGTGGCGATTGTCACCATCGGCGATAGTGTCATCAAACTGCCTTGCAGCAAAGACGGCATTGATATGAATGGGTCGGGCAGCAACCTGACCGTCCAGCTCATCAAGGGCAACCGTACTCGCGTGGAACAGTCCACCGTAACGGGCATCGCCAGTGGCTATGACGTGTTCGGTGGTGGGGCGACTCAGGATACCGACGGTGTGAAGGATCTTTCCACAGGCTACGCGGGCGGTTTCGCCGGACTGAACGACGAGGGCGTGCTGGCGGACGACCACATGGTCTACGCCGACACGATCCGCGGTGCCAGCGGACTGGTCGACCCGTTCTCGAACACCAAACTCAAGTCCGTATGGGACTTCAACACCATGAGCGACATCCTTGGGCCGGTCGATGACGGCAACGGCGGCAAGGCATACAACACCTATCGCATCTACCGCAAGGCGGTCGCGAACGCTAGTGAGGCCCGCACCTCCGCACAGGACGGCAACAAGATCTTCTCGCAGAAGAACACGGCAGACGATGCGCTGAACACCGGACTCGATCGTTGGGAAGTGAAGCTGTTCGACGTGGTCAACACATACGACAGCGGCGCTGTGCACAGTGGTGCATCCGGCGACACTGGTGCCACATGGGTCGGCATCAAGGACGCCGTGACTGTGGCTGGTGGCAGCAGCACAAAGCTCGATGCCTACCAGTCCCCGGCCAAGGCCGTGCTCATGCTTGACGTGCCCGTATCCGACAACAACGGCGGACTCACCCCCGAACCGGACGACGGCCAGGACCCGTGCGGCAAGGACGGTTGCCGAACCATTGACCTGACCGTCCAGAAGGTATGGAAGGACGGCAACCTCGAACGGCCGCAGTCGGTCGAACTGAAGATCGCCGCGCACTATACCGATGGCAGTGGCAATACGGTGACGCCGCAGACGATTCAATGCTTCGGCGCGGATTGCACAACCGTGACGCAGAAGAATCCATGGACGGTGACGTTGGACTCCTCCGATGCCTCTTCCTGGAGCAACACCTGGCGCAAGGTGATTCAAGGACTGCCGGTCGCATTCGTGGATGGACAGGATGCCAATGGCAAGGACATCGTGCGTTACTACACGTACACCGTGGAAGAAACCGCCGTGACCTATAAGGACGGCGATACCACCAAGACCATCAAGCCCGCGGAGGCCGGATACCAAGTATCGGTCTCCTACAACACCAAGGAACGCGTGGCCATTGTTACCAATGCGGCGTTGCTTCCGGATACGGGAGGCGCGGGCACGATGTGGTTCCTGATGTTCGGCTTGCTGCTTATGGGAGCTGGCGTGGTCTGGTACGTGCGTAATCAACGCGTTCAATCCGGCACAGTCCGCTCGGGCTCCAGCCGTATACGAAAGCGAGGTGCCCATGCCGCGTGACGACCACATAGACAAACCGTACATGCCAAACAGAAAAGATTTCCATTTAGAGGAAGGAACAGTAATGAAATCACTGATGAAAAAGGTTTTCGCTGCCGCCGCGGCGATTGCCACCGTATTTGGATTGGCTGCGACGACAGTCGCCACGGCCAACGCAGCGGATAATGCCACGCTGACGGTCAGCACTACTGACGCGAAGTTCGCCGGTAAGACCGTGAACGCCTACAAGATGTTCTCCGCCACCGTGAGCGGTGACGGCAAGGCTGTCTCCTACACGTTGACTGACGAGTGGAAGCCGTTCTTCAAGGACTCCACTGCTTCCGGACTAACTGATGTTACCGACGCGAACGTCAACGATAAAGCAAACGATTACGTATCCAAGCTGAAGAATACTGACTTGGTTGCTTTCGCTACCAAGGCATCGAACTGGGCGCAGAACACGGCCAACGGCATCAAGGTTAACAAGACCACTACGGTATCTTCCACTGCCACGGACGGTAAGTACACTGCGGCGTTCAATAATCTCGACTACGGCTACTACGTGGTTGCTGTGCCGGGTGCTACCGTGGCCGACACCAACAGTCAATACGCCACGCTAGTTTCCGTTCATAGCACCAGTGTGACTGCCGAGATTAAGGGCAACCTGCCTACCGTCGACAAGAAGGTACAGGTAGACGGCACTGGTAAGGACGCCACCGACGCGAAGATCGGTGATACCCTGACCTTTACCCTGACCTCCACCATTCCGGACATGTCCGCCTATGGCACCTACACCTTCAACTTCAAGGATACGTTGTCTAAGGGCCTCACCTTTGGACAAGTCGATTCCGTTAAGGTCGGAGATATGACACTGACCAAGGACACTGACTACACCGTCACCACTCCTACGGCCTCCAACAACAATACGCTTACTGTCGCCATGAAGGACTTCAAGACCAAGCAGCAGGTCAATGCCGGCAAGAAGATCACCGTCACCTACACGGCCACGTTGAACAAGGATGCTGTTGTGGGCGGTGCTGGTAACGTCAACTCCGCAACGATTCAGTACTCCAACAACCCGAGTACCAGTGGCACCGGTGAGTCCGAACCCAGCAAGGTTCGCATCTTCACTTATGGCTTCACCGTCGATAAGTACACTGGTGACAAATATGCTGATGATGCTACTCGACTTGCTGGTGCTGAGTTCACACTCGCACCTAAGAACGGCACCGCTATTAGTTTCGTGCAAGTCACTGCCGGTAGTGCGACCGAGAACGCTGTATACCGCGTAGCTAAGGCTGATGAGACAGGTACTACGACTATCATCACTCCTAAAAGCGGTAAAGTTGAATTCCAGGGACTGAAGAACGGCGAGTACACGCTCACCGAGACCAAAGCGCCGGCCGGCTACAACAAGCTCGCCAGCGCCATCGGCGTGAAGGTTAATGGCCAGAACAACGGCACTGACACCACGAATGCCACCGTCACCATCACCTACAACAACGACAACAATGGCAGCAACTACGACCAGACCGCATCGAACGGTGTCATCCCGGTCCAGAACAAGTCCGGTGCTATCCTGCCTGGCACTGGTGGCATGGGTACCATCGCCTTCACGGTGATTGGTGTGCTGGTCATCGCGCTCGGCGTTGCCTGGACTCTCAAGCGCAAGAACGCCTGACGATCATGGCCGTGTTTTGGGCGTGAAGGGCACACACCCGCTACGCCCACAACACGGTTTCCTCGCGAAAAGAACGCTCGATGAAACGACTGCGCAACATCCTGCCCTTACTGGTCATTCTCGGTGGAATGCTCATTCTGTTCTATCCGACGATCAGCAACTTCCTCATTATGTGCAACGCCAGCCGCGCCGTAAATAACTACGACGCCAGCGTTGAAGCATTGAGCCAGGAACAGTACCAGAAGGTGCTGGATGCTGCGCACGCCTATAACGAAAAGCTCGCCCAGAACGATGCGGGAGAGACCGACGCTCTTGCCAGTGCCGTCAATTCCGCATCCACGGACGAGGAATACAACAGTCTGCTCAATATTGACGGTGACGGCATGATGGGATACATCACTGTGCCTAAGCTTGAGGAGACCTTGCCGATTTATCACGGCACTTCCGAGAAAGTGTTGCAATCCGGCATCGGACATCTCGAACAGACCTCACTGCCAGTTGGTGGCGCGTCCACTCATGCGGCGCTGTCTGGCCACCGGGGCTTGCCCACGGCAAAACTGTTCACGGACTTGAACCTTATGAAAAAAGGCGACAAGTTCTACATCACAATACTTAAAGACACGTATGCGTATCAGGTCGATAAGATCACTACCGTTCTGCCGACCGATACCAAACAACTGGCAATTGAGCCCGGCAAGGATTTGGTCACGCTCATCACTTGTACGCCGTATGCGGTCAATACGCATCGGCTGCTGGTGCGTGGCCATCGCATCCCATACACGCAGCAGCAGCAGGATGACGCCAAATCCACGTTCCACGTGGACATTCCGCTGCAGTACTTGTTGCCGTCTCTTGCACTGATTGCCTTGCTCATCGCATGGCATTTATGGCAGCGCCATGAGCGGCGACGCCGGCAGAGTGGGAGCGCCAAGGTCGCATCTGGTGATTCTGACTCTGCGGATATCGAGCCGGACGGTGACTTGCCTCCTCAGCCAGACAGTACAAATAACCAATCACATTCATCATGGCGGAAAGGACCGGGCAGACATGTTAGACCTGCATAGCGGAAGCGAGTATGGTGCGGCGCGCATTGCTGCCATGATTGCCGCCGCCGTTACTATCGTCCTCACTGTTCTTGCAGCCTTCGGCTCTATGGTGCCGTATGCGCAAGCTGATTCTTTCGGCGCTCTCACCATCAATGCCGTATGGGGCCGAGACACGGCTTCGCCCAAATTGCTTGCCGGCGATACCTATTCCATCGTGCGCGTCGCCACCGTCACAACGAACAATGATGGTAGCGTCTCCTCATATAAAACCGTCGGCGATTTTTCCGGCCTCACTGCCGATTGGGAACGCCTGACATCGAGCGAATATCACGATGCCGCCAAGAAGCTGGCTGCATATGCGGCGAAAAACAAGCTATACCAGCATTCCGGCATCACCAATGCAGCTGGTCAGCTCACTTTCCAGAATCTGCCGCTCGGCCTATATCTGGTCTCTCGCACGAGCTCGGCGAAAGCCAACAAAGCATACGACTGTGATCCGTTCCTCATCTCGATTCCTGGCAGTGGAGGCACATCCGCTGATCTCAACATCACAGTAGAGCCGAAATTTAGCACTGGAACTCCTGTTGTCCCGCCCGAAGATAACCCGAGCGAGGAGCCGGGCAATCCTGGCCTTATCGGTCGTACGGGTGCCGCCGTAGGCAGCATTGCCGCGGCAGCGGGGCTCATGTTACTTGTTGCGTTCATTTTGTTCAGATTGCGCATGAGGCGCCGCATACGGGACGTCAATTCGGCCGGCAAATCCCATACAGATGATTGCACGATGAAGTGAAAAAAGTAAGCATGAGCGACGAACGATTCTCTCCGGAACAAGCACAGTATCTGGCTTCGCTGCCTGCGGTCATAAGTATTACTGGTTCACGTATCCGATATGCAGAGTGGTTCAAGCGTGAATGCGTTTCGAGTGCTGAAAATGGTGAATCTCCCACTGTGCTGTTCCGCGAAGCGGGGCTCGGTCCTGAGTTGATAGGCGAAAAGCGTATTGAACGGTGCATGCATCGTTGGAGGAAGACAATACGAATAGAAGATCCAGGCACGGTAGACAGAGTGAATCTCCCCGATTCTGAGGTTACTTCCAGTCGCGCGAATGAAGGTAACCCTGAAACCGGTAAATGATATGCGTGATTTGATTATCCGTCGACAGGCGCTTTATATCAGACGTTTGGAATTAAAAGTCGATGACCTAAAGATGCAGCTCTCGCAGCAATCCCTATCAAATGATGTGCAATGAGTTGTGCTGGATAAGCTGAGAGCGTCATCACTATTGTCTCTGATTCAGTATGAGATTTGTTTGAAACATTGGTGATTCGTGATTTGCGCGTGTATCTCGAATCGATGGGTGGCACGAATCGAATCGCATATTATCGGGATGAAAAAGGCCTTGAAGTTGATGTGATTCTTGAATTGGTGGATGGTCGCTGGGCTGCGGTGGGGATTAAGCTGAGCGACTTGAAAGTCATGGAGAAAAATGTGGACAAACTACATGCTTTCAAAGAAAAAGTGTGCGGAAATCCTCTATCTCAAGTTCGTGAGCCTGAATTCATGGCATTTATTGTCGGGCGTGGTGATATTGCA
>ENA-OOWV01001801-OOWV01001801.1-human-gut-metagenome-genome-assembly--contig:-NODE-1801-length-13054-cov-5.065005_pt1 | contig 13054 bp, 7 predicted proteins | sample MGYA00241584_ERZ501337 | MGnify/ENA primary metagenome ERZ501337 (study PRJEB25962, sample SAMEA2042744) | human gut metagenome | biome: human gut; feature: human-associated habitat; material: faeces... | reverse complement strand
CGCCGCAGCACTTGCAGTAATGGATGTTATGAAGCGTGATGATTATGCAGCTAAGGCAAGACATATCGGAGAGACAGTTATGAAGCGTTACAAGGAGCTTCAGGACAAATATGATGTTATCGGTGATGTAAGAGGACTTGGCGCAATGGTTGGTATAGAGTTCGTTAAGGACAGAGAGACTAAAGAACCGGCAACTAAGCTTGTTGCAGACCTTATCCAGAATGCTATCCAGAAGGGACTTCTTCTAGAAAGCTGTGGTACAGCAAGCAACACAGTAAGATTCCTGGCACCTCTTACAATGACAGATGAGCAGATGGAGAGTGGTCTTGAAATCTTCGAGGAAGCTTTAAAGGAAGCTTTGGAAGCGTAGTGCAAATGTGGTTTTAACCACAACTTAATTGTGGGAGGATATATTATGGAGCAGAAATCTAAATTTGATAAGGTAATGGGAGCCTGGGACATACTTGTTATCGCATTTGGCGCGATGATAGGCTGGGGCTGGGTAATTAATTCAGGAGACTGGATTACAACGGCTGGCTTTGCCGGTTCAATCATAGCAATGCTTATCGGTGGCGTTATGGTATTTTTCGTAGGACTTACCTACGCAGAGCTTACATCAGCAATGCCTCAGTGCGGCGGCGAGCATGTATTCAGTTACAGAGCGATGGGACCTACAGGTTCTTTCGTGTGTACATGGATGATTATATTAGGATATGTGGCTACCTCAGCATTTGAGGCAACCGCACTTCCAACAGTTATTACTTACCTTTTCCCTAAGTTTAATCAGGTTTACCTTTATTCAATAGCAGGAAAAGATATTTACCTGACAACAATTCTGTTAGGTGTAGGCGTTGCGGTATTAATTACATTTATTAATATCAGAGGCGCTAAGACAGCAGCTATATTACAGACAGTTCTTACAGCAATTATCGCTATTGCAGGAATTCTTCTTGTAGTCGGTTCAGCAGTTAACGGTGATGGTGCTAATATTACAGGACAAATGTGGGAATCAGGCACAGGTACTACTCTTGGCAGCGTGTTCAAGGTAGCCTGCATGACACCATTCCTCTTTATAGGATTTGATGTAATTCCACAGGCAGCAGAGGAGATTAATGTGCCATACAAGAAAATTGGTAAGATAATGCTTCTGTCTATATTCTTAGCTGTTGCATGGTATCTCCTTATCATATTTGCAGTCTGCTACATAATGCCTCAGAGTGCAATAGCACAGGAAATGTCTTCACAGAACGGACTTGTATCTGCCAAGGCAATTGAGATAGCGTTCAGGTCACCGCTTATGGGCAAAGTGCTTATTATAGGTGGTCTTTGTGGAATCATCACATCATGGAACTCATTCCTGATGGGTGGCAGTCGTGCACTTTACTCAATGGGTGAGTCTCTTATGATTCCTAAAATGTTTGGTAAATTAGGAAAGCATAAGACTCCTGAAGCAGCCATTATCCTTTGTGGTATTGCCTGCGTTGTAGCACCTTTCTTTGGAAGAGGCGTGCTTGTATGGTTAGTTGATGCAGCTTCATTTGGTTGTGTTATTGCTTATATGTTTGTTTCAATTTCATTCTGTATCCTTCGTAAGAAGAAGCCTGAGATGGCAAGACCTTACAAGGTTAAGGCAGGCAGATTTGTTGGAGTTATGGCAGTACTTATGGCAGGCTTCATGACATTACTCTACATTGTTCCAGCTTCATTTTCAGCCGCACTTGTATGGCAGGAATGGATTGTAGTTGGTATCTGGCTTGCACTTGGTGCGTTCTTCTACTTCTATTCTAAGAAGAAATACGGTGCAGAGTTCGGACGTGATATATTCATTGTCGAGGATGGTGGAAAGACAGAAGAACAGGAAGAGACAGTACTTCCAAATGCAAAATATCCGGACAGACATTTTGTTATTACTGTCGGCTGTGAGTACGGAAGCGGTGGACCACAGATTGCCAAGATGGTTGCTGACAGATTAGGAATCGAGTATTACAACAGAGATCTTGTTGATAAGGTCGTTGCACATATTGGTGTAGATAAGGGACTTGTTGAGGAGGCTGATACAAAGATTGGCGTAAGATACGCATTTGACACATCATATGGTGTGAGATATGCAAACCTTTCTAACAGGGTTATTGATGCACAGTTCCAGGCAATCAATGATTTTGCCAACAGGTCATCATGCGTCATTGTTGGACGAAGCAGCGACTACATTTTAAGAAACAGGGATGATGTTCTTAATGTGTTTATATATGCACCGCAGGAAGATGAGATTGCAGCGGTCATGAAGGAAAAAGGTATCAAGAATATGCGTAAGGCTAAGGAAGAATGGGAGTCTGTTGATAAGGCACAGCATGCAAGACATGAGTATATTACAGGAAAGAAGCGTGGCGACAGGCATACAAGAGATATGCTTATCAACAGCAGCATCTTAGGCTGGGACGAGACAGCGGATATGATTATTGACATGATTGACCGCAAGTTCGAGCAGGACGATGCAAAGCAGTTAAAGAAGGAGGCTTAAGCTGATGAAGGGCTTTTCTATAAAGACAGAAATACAGGAATTTGATACATTTGAACAGTTTGCTAAAGAAGCTGGAATCGGTGCTGATGACCTTGTGTTATGCGGTGAGCATACATTTGATAAATATATTGCTCCACTTAACATAGGAGTACAGACACTTTTCCGTGAGAAATACGGCAAGGGTGAGCCGACAGACGGCATGGTTGATGCAATTCTTAATAAACTTCGTGATAAGACTTATGACCGTATAATTGCAGTTGGCGGCGGTACAGTTATTGATATTGCAAAGGTTGTTGCGGTTGCAGGAAAGGATGATACTGTAGATGACCTCTATGATAAAGTAGGAAGTCTTAGCAAAGTTCATCCGCTGATTATTGTTCCTACAACATGCGGAACCGGAAGCGAGGTTACTAATATTTCAGTTATTAACCGTGTCAGCAAAGGCGTGAAGATGGGACTTGCAGATCCGGCAATGCTTGCAGACAGTGCAGTTATGATAACTAATATGTTAGACTCACTTCTATATAAGATATTTGCAACTTCATCAATAGATGCGATGGTTCATAGTGTTGAATCCTTCTTAAGTCCTAACGGCTGCAGCATTTCAAGAATTTTCTCAACAGAGGCACTTAAGACTATTCTTACATGCTGGAAAAAGTCCGTGGAAGCCGGAGGTGAAGACGCATGGAAGGCTTATGCGGCAGATTTCTTAAAGGCTTCTAACTGGGCAGGACTTGGATTCGGCTATGCAGGATGTGCAGCGGTTCATGCCTGTGCATATCCATTAGGTTCTGTATATCACATACCTCATGGACAGTCTAACCAGCTGATGTTTAAAGATGTCATGAAGATGTATAAAAAGATTAAGCCAACAGGCAGAATCAATGACCTTGAGGCTGTAATCGCAGAAAGTCTTTCTGTAGCACCTGAAAATGCACTCGAAGAACTTTATGCACTTATGGACAAGGTGTTAAAGAGTGCGCCACTTGAAGAATTCGGAGTGAAGAAATCGGACCTTGCAATATTTGCAGGTGATGTAATAAAGACTCAGCAGAGACTCCTCAGGAACAACTATGTGCAGCTTAGTGAGGAGCAGATACTTGAAATATATGAAGCTGCATATTAATAAATGCTTATATCTGTATTCATAATAAAACTATCCCCAAAATGCGGCGTGTCAGGAAACTGGCGCGTCGTATTTTATGTGAAATCCCCTTGTTAATTACTATTACAAGTGCTATTATCACAATATGGTTAGTATAAGCTAACAGAAGCTAGTTGCTACTATGAAAATGATGGGAGGAAATATATGTTTATAGATATTAAAGATGCAAGAAAACATTATGGCGAGGGTGAGACACTTGTCAACGCACTTGACGGCGTGAGCCTGTCTTTGGGAGAAGGCAGGATATATGTAATTCTCGGACCTTCAGGTTCAGGAAAGAGTACGCTTCTTAATATGATTGGAGGTCTTGATTCACTTGATTCAGGCGAAATCACAATTTCAGGCAGGAACATAAGCAGAAGTGACAAGAAGAAAATGACAGACTACAGAAGGGAAGATGTTGGATTTGTATTCCAGTTTTACAATCTGATTCCAGACCTTACTGTGCAGGAGAATATTCAGGTTGTCGCTGATATTGCAAAGCAGCCAATGGATATAGAAGAGGTAATGAAAGCACTTGATATTGACAAATACAAGAATCGTTTTCCTAAGGAACTTTCAGGTGGACAGCAGCAGAGAGTTGCGATAGCAAGAGCATTAATCAAGAATCCTAAGATTCTTCTGTGCGATGAGCTTACAGGTGCGCTTGATTCCAGGTCATCAAGAAGTGTCCTGAAATTCATAGAGAAAGTCAACGAACAGTTTAAGACTACTATTATAATCATAACACATAATGAAGCGATAGCTGATATGGCTGACACGGTCATAAGAATTAAAGATGGTCAGGTTGCTTCCTGCATAGATAACAACAGTAAGCACAGCGCAGAGGAACTTGAATTGTAAAAGAACAAGTATCTGAATTATAAAAAATGTGATTATGAGGAGGCTGGTTATGACTCTTAACAAGAGATATTTAAGAAATGTTAAAGAGAATCTGTCATTTTATGTAGCTGCGGCAGTTCTTACCGTAGTTGCCCTGCTGCTGTTCTATCTTTTTTACATAGCAGGAACAGGAATTAAATCATATGGTGACCAATTCTTTATAGATAATAAGCTGGAAGATGCCACATTTACAACATATGTGGAGATACCTGATAACGAGATTACTAATATAGAGAAGAAATATAATGTTACATTTGAGAAAGAGCATTATGTAAATATTAATGAGGACGGATATAAAGTAAGGGTTTTCAAACGCAATAAGAAAATCGACCTTTATGAGGTGATTGATGGAAATGACATATCTAACGATGATGAGATAGTTATATCAAAGGGATATGCTGAAAGTGAGCATGTGAATATTGGCGACAGGCTCACAATTAAGGGGAAAGAATACAAGGTTACAGGTTATTTCTTAAGGCCTGATTACCTGTATATGCTTGAAAATGCTGATGATTCATACAAGAATATCACATCATTTTTCCTTGCATATATGACAGATAGTGCATACGATGCGCTTGAGGCCAATTCATGCCAGTACAAGGTCGTATACAGTGACGACAGTGATGTTACACAGTTCAGAAAAGACATGAACGAGCAGTACAAGATAGACAGCTATCTTGCTAAAGACAACAACCAGAGAATTACAATGGTTGATGATCAGGCGATGATGTTTCTTATTATGGCATTTGTATTTCTGTTCACACTGCCGCTTATTACAGTTGCACTTATAGCTATTATAATAGGCAGAAAGATAAAGCAGGAACAGAAAATGATTGGTACACTGTCAGCACTTGGCTACACAAAAAGACAGCTTATGTGGCATTACAGTGTGCTTGCCATGATTCCGGGACTTGTCGGTGGAATTATTGTTACAATTATTACCAAGATAATACAGCAGCCATATGGCGAAATGAGCCTTGCAGATTATGAGCCAATGCCGGTCCATTTCACACTTCCAATTTCGATAGCGGTTATAGGAATAATAATTCCTACGGCTATCTATATGCTTGAGGCAGCACATAAAGTGTCTAAGCTCTTAAAGAAAGACACTGTAGAAATGCTTAATGGCAATGCAGATGGTGACAGCAGAACAAGACATGTATTAGCCGGTAAGAAGGGCAAGGTAAGAAATAAGTTCGCATTAAGAAGCATACTTGCCAATCCGGGAAGAACCTTTGTTGTATTTTTAGGTGCATTTTTAGGGGCATTGATGATAACGGTTGCATTTATGTTTATAGATTCTATTAACAATGTAATTGACAAAGGTTCAGACAGCATGGGTAGTTTTAAGTACGAATATGTGCTTAACCGCCTAAAGACAGATGAAGTGGCAGGCGCAGATGAGCTTGTTATAGGAAAATACGAGTATGATGGCTCATCATTTTCACTGATAGGCGCGGATACAGATGTGAAGTATCTGAATATTGATACTGAGGATGGCAGCAGGGCAGACCTTTCCAATGGATATTATGTTACAAATGTAATGGCATACGCCTATAAGCTCGAAGCCGGGGACGAATTTACATTTGTTAATCCTATTACAATGGAAGAAAAGAAAGTCACAATAAGCGGAATTATAATGAATGACAGCCAGAAGTTGCTTGTGTGCAGCCAGAACAATGCAAGAAAACTGCTCGTATGGGATGACGGAACATACAACGGACTGCTTTCAGAGAAAAAGCTTGATTTAGGTGATGAGATATCTAAGACGGTGACATCTGATGACATCAGGGAACAGATGCAGACAATTCTTACAGAGATGGGCGCAATTATATATTCACTTGCGGTAATCGGTGCGATTATATGTATTGCGGCATTGTATGTATCTGTAAATATGCTTATTTCAGAGAACCGCCACAACATATCAATGCTTAAAGTACTCGGACTTAAGAACCGTGAAATTAACAGAATGATTATTGATGTAAACCATATAATAATACCGTTTGGTATAGCAGTCGGATTGCTTACAGGGTATTTTATGATGGTTGTGGTATTCAGGATATATTCTGGAATGGAGGGGGTGCTTTACACACCGGTAATAACAGCACAGAGCATAATACTGACTATAGTAATAGTGATTGCATGCTATGCAGTATCACTTCTTACTGTGAGAAGAAAGGCTGACAGGGTTGATATGGTTGAAAGCCTGAAAGATAATAGAGAGTAATTTATTAATGACAATAAATCAGTTCTTAAGTAAAAATGTATTAAGAAAACGGTATATTTCAGAACTAACTATACAAAATGCACAAACACTTGCGTAAATCTTTGTAATTTTAAGCCATTTCATTTTTATCCTTATTATGGTATTTTTAGCATCAGAGGCGATTTATTTTGCATGATATCGGACACTGCCAGCGAAATAACGCCTCTTTTGCTATTTAATCTATAATGTATGGGAGGTTAATAATGATTAAGAAGGCAAGAAGGGTTTTTGCAGCTGTTGTTGCAGTATTATTAGTATGTTTTACAGCAGCACCAGTGTTGTCAGCTAATGCGGCAACACAGAATTCATGGAATTTCAAGAATTCTAATTTTAAGAAGTTAGGAACTATTAAATCAAGTACTACAGTAGACGGACTTGGTCTTATGGCAACAAGCAGTAAGAATATGAAGGTTAAGGCGGAATCTGTAACAGTAGATGGCACAGCATATACATATTGTCTGGCTCTTTCTGGTACAGGCACTACATCATACCGTTCAGTTAAGGTACCAGTGTCAGGTTCTGATACAATAAAGGTAGTGTTAAGAAGCAGTGGAAGCTCTACCCGTAATTTAATCGTAGCTGATTCTAATGGAAAGAAGCTTGGAACTATTGCAGCTAATAAGACAGCTTCTTTAGGAACATATTCATATTCAGGTTCTAAGGGATACATATATCTGTATTCAGAGAACAGCGGAATCAACATTTACAAAGTACAGGTTGATTCTAATGGCAGCTCGTCATCTGGTTCTTCATCAGGAAGTTCATCAGGTTCAGGCAGCTCTTCATCAGGAAGCAGCTCATCTTCAGGTTCATCAACAGGTTCATCTGTATCAGGTAATTATGTGGTTAAGGCTGGTGGAATGTCTTTAGCAGATGCACTTAAGAAGGCTAAGTCAGGACAGACAGTAGTTATTGATGGAACAGTTAAGTCAGGAGCTGTTTCACTTCCAGCAGGTGTTAATCTTGCAGGAAAGAATAATGCGACAATAGATTTCTCACAGACAAGCGGAAGTTCAGGAAGAGGAATTACATTATCAGGTAATGGAAGCACACTTTCTAACATTACAGTTAAGAATGCTTCTGATAATGGAATCTTTATTTCAGGTTCTAATAATACATTAAAGTATGTAACATGCTGTTATAATGAAGATGCAGGTTTTCAGGTAAGCAACGGAGGAGCTAATAACAAGTTTTATAATTGCAAGTCTCATCATAATGCAGATGCTAAGGGTGAGAATGCTGATGGTTTTGCAGTAAAACTTCATTCAGGTGAAGGCAATTATTTTGAAAACTGTGTAGCTGAATACAATAGTGATGATGGCTGGGATTGTTATGCAGCTCATGGAGCAGTAACACTTGTAAACTGCCAGGCTAACTACAATGGATACTGTGATGGAATATATGGTGATGGTAACGGATTTAAGATGGGTGGAGTAGATAATAAAACACCAGGAAAGGCAGCTCACCTTGATCCTCTTAACCATAAGCTTATTGGATGTACAGCTAAGGGAAACTATGCTAATGGTTTCGATAGAAACAACCAGAGTGGTGTTGTAACAATGAAGAATTGTATTTCAGATTCTAATAAGGGTAATAATTATCACTGGCCACTTACAGGAAAACCATCTGCACTTGGTTATAAAGTAACATTTGGCAAGGCTATTATTGAGGATTGTACTAATATTAATGGAAAAGTTAATATTACAGGAGCAACTCTTAAGGGTAACTGTAAGGGATTCTAGGATAATGGCTGATTGTAATAATATGGTTTACAATACAATATTATAATTTATAACAAAATAATAAAACGCATGTCCGATTTTTTCAATCTGGCATGCGTTTTTTATCGTTAATCCAATTCGTTAAGATCAGTCAATTATATGATGATTAAGCCATCTGCGGGAGTGGAAACGTATAGTGAACACGATACCGCGCACAGTCCAGTCGGCAAACATTCCAATCCATACAGCAATAGGACCAAAGCCATATATACGGCATAAGAATATAGTAAAGCTTACACGACATAACCACATGCTTGCACATGATGTTATCATTGAAAATTTCACGTCTCCGGCGGCACGCATTCCGTACGCCGGAATGAATGACAATACCCATGATATTGGCTTGGTTATTGTTATGAAAAGAGTCATCTCAAAACACATTCTTGCACTTTCTGATTCCATTCCACCGAGTATGGTAATCGGCCTGCACAATGCAAATACAACAAGACAGCTTATAATAATGGCAGCTTCAGCCATTTTACTGAGCTTCTTTATATAATATATGGCTTCATCTTTTCTTCCGGCTCCAATGCACTGGCCAACTATAGTCATAAGTCCGATACCTACACCCTGTGCGGCAACTCCGTTAAGGTTTTCAAGAATATTGGTCACAGCATTTGCAGCGATGGCAGCAGTTCCAAGCGTTGAAACTGTTGACTGGATTGCCAGCTTTCCAAACTGGAACATGCTGTTTTCAATACCTGAAGGAATACCAATATATAAGACTCTCTTAATTAAATCCCAGTCGGGACGGATTGTGTAATATCTGTTTACGCAGATAGTCTGAGAAGGGTTTCTTAATTTAATAATTACAACAACTGCACAGAAAACTCTTGATGCAAGTGTTGATAGTGCAGCCCCTGCAACACCCATGCCAAGTCCGAATATAAGAATCGCATTACCACCTATATTAAGGAAGTTGGATATTATTGATATTATCATAGGGCTTTTGCTGTCCTTCTGGGCTCTCATAATGGACGCGCCAGCGTCATACAGACCAATGAATGGAAATGACAACAGGGTAAACAGGAAGTACGCCTGTGAATCAGCCATAACCTCAGCTTCTACCGAACCAAAGATGAACTTAAGCATTGGTACACGAAGAATGAGACATATTGCTGATATGAAAACCGACAGCACTGTCATGACAAGAAATACCTGTCTCGCAGCGCGGTTGGCACCTTTAGGGTTGCTGCTTCCTATGTACTGGGAACACAGGATTGCACCTCCGGCAGCAAGTGCTGACAAGGCCTGTATTACAAGAATATTGATGGAATCAACAAGCGATACTGCTGAAACAGCAGATGCACCTACATTACTTACCATCATAGTATCAACAGTTCCCATAAGTGAAGCCAAGAGATTTTCCAGCATGATAGGAATAAGAAGTTTCCTTATATCTACATTAGAAAAAATGTGGTCAGAATTATTAGTCATTGAAATTACTCCATAATATTTTACAAACTAAAATGCAACTAACATAATTTATTCCTAAGAACAGATAAAGTCAAGTATATATGTTGATAAAACATGTCAGAAAGAACATATTGGCATAAAATACTTGACTTTATAATATAATTATGATATCTTAACAAAGCATTGAGATATCAGTGATTATGCGGGTGTAGTTCAATGGTAGAACACTAGCCTTCCAAGCTAGATACGTGGGTTCGATTCCCATCACCCGCTTTTTTTCATAACAAAAATTCAGGTTAGAGAGGGGGCACAATGTCATTCACTCACCTATGAGCAAGCTCATGTGGGGTTAGACTTTTTGACCCTGGTATCATAAAATAAGACAAGTGAGCTGTGGAAGAAATAGGGAGAGTTTCGGTCACGTTTACAAAAAGATTGTTATTATATTAACAAGTGTGCTATTATAATATCAAACAACAGTTTTTGAACGGAGGCTGCTATGGATAGGAATGCTAATGATATAAGTGTAAATGCTAACATTATAGTTAGTGAGTATATGAATATAGTCAAGGCAGACGAAAGCCTTTTTATGTTTTTAGGAGAAATTTCCAATTTAATATTTACAAGAGTTATTTATCCGTCAGATTTAGCAAAGTTTGAAACAGCCATAAAGGAAGCAGACGAGGGCCAGCAGATATACGTGTCTATCAGATTAAGAGGACGTGATGGCGTATATAAGTGGATGCATATTATGATTAGTCCATATCCTGACAGGCAGTCGGGAAAGTATTATAGCCTTGAGATAACAGATATAAGTACATTAAAGCAGCAGAATGATGAGATAAGGGCTGTTATGGAAATGCAGACAGAGTTTTTAAGCATAATCGGGGATTATCTGTTTACATATGATATAAGCAGGGACAGCTTTAGAATTATACTTCCTGGCAATGGAAACCAGAATATAGTGTTATACGAGGGAAAGCTTGGCGTATGGACGACTGAAAAGCTTGATAACGGGCTTGTTGACAGTCAGAGCATACAGGACTTTGAAGGGCTGTGCATGGCGATGGCATCAGGAGAGTCATACTTTTCAAGAGATATAAAGATGAAGATTGCTGATTATGACAATGTTATGTACTGGTATACATTTAAAGGGAAGAGAATACTAAAGAATGACGATGGTATTATAATAGCCGGAGCAGTATGCATAACACACGGAAAAGAGGATAAGGCGGCGGATATATCTGTTCAGGATGAGCTAAGAGATGCAGGAACAGACCTTCTTAATAAAAAGGCTATCACTAACTATGCAAGAAAGCTTATAGATAAGAGAGTGGGACATAAGGTTACGATAGCTATTATTGATATAGATGACTTTAAGTCGGTCAATGATACATATGGACATATGTTTGGTGATGAAGTACTTCGTGATGTAGCTGGCATATTAAAGAAGACGGTAGGACGTAATGGTCTATGTGGGCGTATCGGTGGAGATGAGATGTTTATAGTGATGGAGCATCTTGAGGATGATGAGTCAATAAGAACAGTGTTCCGTACCATCAAGAATAACGTATCGTGGCTGTATCATAATGACCCAAGAAATATTAACAAAATAACCTGTTCGATAGGTGCAGCTTCCTATCCGGATGATGCAAAGGATTTGGATACGCTTTTTTCTATAGCAGACAAGATGCTTTATCTTGCAAAGGAAAAGGGCAAGAACCGATACATTATATATCGTCCAGACCTTCACGAAAGATATATCCTTGGTGAGAATCCAACAGCAACTACTGAAAAGGTATTTTATAAGTACAGAAAGCTAAGGATTGTCAATGACTTTATACAGCAGTACATATGCCATTATAAGAGCAAGAAGGAATGTCTTGAGATGGTTATGTCAGCCTTTGAGATGGACAGTATATTCTTATATGATATGTATGCTGGCACAAGATATGTACTTAGTGGAAATGTTCCTGAATATGAGGAGAATGGAGAGTTCTTAAAAGAGGACAATTACATACCCGATTTCAGGGATGATGGAATTAAGACGGTATGGAACATAATTCTCTATGAAAGAAAAGCACCACATATGTATGAAGCATTTGAAAAGATGGGTATAAAGCAGTTTATTCAGGTGATTGCCTGTGTTGACAGAAGTAAGTCTGACAGCTGCTTTGTTATATCCTTTAACAGAAACAGCCAGCTTAATAAGTGGCCTGAGATGGATGTGGATTATCTCGGTATTATTGGTAACGTCATAGGTGAAGAGTACATGAAAGAGAAGAAAAATAATGATAGATAGTTATATTGCACTTGACCTTGAAACAACAGGTCTTAACCCGGCAAGTGACAGGATTATAGAGATAGGCATGGCAAGAATAGAACACGGAGAGGTGAAGGATACATATTCGACACTTATCAATCCGGGTATTACAGTGAGTGACAGGGTTGTGGAGCTTACAGGCATCCACAATGAAGAGCTTACGGACAAGCCACGTATAGATGATGTTCTCTGTGATATTATGGAGTTCATAGGCGATTATCCTATACTTGGACATAATATAATATTTGATTACAGTTTCCTAAAAAAGTCGGCTGTAAACAATAAGCTTGAGTTTAATGTCCGTGGAATAGATACCCTTAAGATGGCAAGAAGGATACTTCCAGAGCTTGAGCACAAGCGGCTTGACTATCTGTGTGAACACTTGGATATTGACCCCGGAAACTCACACAGGGCGCTTGATGATGCGTTAAGTGCAAGTGCTATCTACTGGAAAATGTATGAAATAAAGGCGGACGATTCTGGTTTTGAAACAGCTTCTGAGCTTGTATACAATGTCAAAAGAGATACGCCGATAACACCGGCACAGAAAAACTATCTTGCGGCACTTGTAGCAAAGCATGGAGTAGTACTCGACATTCCTATAGAAGAGATGACTAAGAGCATGGCATCAAGAAATATAGATAAAATAAGGGCGTGTGAAAAAACGAAAGTTTTTTCATGCGTCCTTTTGCTTATGGATGTA
>ENA-OOWV01001799-OOWV01001799.1-human-gut-metagenome-genome-assembly--contig:-NODE-1799-length-13078-cov-1.960915_pt1 | contig 13078 bp, 9 predicted proteins | sample MGYA00241584_ERZ501337 | MGnify/ENA primary metagenome ERZ501337 (study PRJEB25962, sample SAMEA2042744) | human gut metagenome | biome: human gut; feature: human-associated habitat; material: faeces... | reverse complement strand
GGCCCGCTGGAAGCCCGCCAGCTGGCAGATACGTTGGAGCTGGCGGAACAGGAGTTTAACAAGACAGAGGCTTTGCGCCGGGATTTTGTAGCAAATGTCAGTCACGATATGAAGACTCCGTTGACCGTAATCCGAATGTATGCGGAGATGCTGGAGGCATTTTCCGGGGAAATTCCGGAAAAGCGGGAAGAACACGTACGGATGATCCTGGATGAGACAGACCGGCTGACGAATTTTATCAGTGACACACTGGATCTGGCAAAACTGCAGTCGGGAACTATGGAAATGCATCCATCTGTATTTGCGATTCAAGATGTGGCAGAGGAAGTATTGTCCAGTGTGTGTGCAAACAAGCCGGAGTTTCAGTTTAAGATGGATTGTCCGGAGTCTATGTTGGTATATGCGGACCGCAAACTGATTTATCGGGTCATTTATAATTTTGCATCCAATGCGGTAAAATTTTCCGGGGAAAGACAGGAGGCACGTATTCTGGTACGGCGGTATCAGGGCAGTGTCCGTGTGGAAGTCATTGATTATGGCATCGGAATTGAAAAGGATAAGCTGCCGTATATATGGAACCGGTTTTATCAGGCAAAACCGAATGACCGGCAGAAATCAGGCATGGGTGTGGGACTGAATATCGCAAGTGAGATCCTGCGGCTGCATCATGCACCGTTTGGGGCAGAAAGTACACCAAATGAAGGAACCTGTTTCTGGTTCATGTTGGAGGCTTGTGAAGATGAAACGTAAAATATGGCAGGCATTTGTTGTGGCGGGGCTGATGCTGTTTCTTTCGAGGACTGCAGTGCAGCGGGATCTGCAGGCGAGTGCATTTCAGGAAAAAATTGAGCAGTGTCTGAAAGCAGGAGAACTTCCGATCGTAGTGCTTTCACAGGAGAGTGGCGAGTATGAATCTATTGGAAAATCAGCACTTTGGGCGGCAGAATATGCTGCAGCTCAGGTTAATAAAAATGGTGGAGTAAATGGCTGTAATGTGCGGATCGTGTCAGAAAATACCGGTTCGGACAACAGCAAAGCATTGAGTCTGTACCAGGGTGCCAGCAGGACTGCTTTTGCAGTGCTTGGCCCGGTGGATGCACCGGAGACAGTGTATATTGCACAAAATGCAGAAAAAAATGGGACGGTCCATCTGGCCGCTTATTCATATGAGGAATCCCGACAACTTATGGCACCGTATGGAATCTCTTATATGAGTGATTCAGAGGATGGTGAGCTGGAGGAAGTGCGGATGTGGGGACAGCAGAACCCTGATATCAAAAATATTGTACTGTATACCATGTCACAGGATGAATCCAAGAAAAATACCACAAAGATGTTTGAGGATACGCTGTCGGATCTTGGTCTGAATATTTTGAAAATCGTGGATGTGAAGCCCGGAGCGGATGAAATGGATGATTCCTATTATGCAATCCAGGGGCTGAATGAGAATGCAGACGGCTATGTATTTCTGATCCGTGGCCGGGAGTGTGCCAATATTCTGGTAAAGCTGCGACAGCATGGCATAGAGGAAGGCCGAAGAATATCTGTTTCTTTTTCTGCTTATGGAAGTGAATTTTTTGAAATTGCAGGGAATATGCTGGATGGAGTGTCTATCTGGAATAAATTCGATCCCTTTTATTCAGGAACAGAGTGGCAGCAGCTGTTGAAAGATTATGAAAAAGACACATTAAATGCCGGAAGTGCGGAACAGATGCCAAGTCCGGTGGCGGATTATTATGATGCGGTCCAGGCAATCTGTAAGTGTTATGAGGAGTTTGGGATTACAAGCGAAAACTATGAAAAATTTATCGGAAATGCGGATGTGGCGCAGTGGTTTTATAATTCTGAATTTCTGGAAGGTATCCAGAGTGATTTTCGATGGCAGAAAGGTCAGAAAATCACGGATTATCAATTTTTTGTATTTGAAGGTGAGACGCCGGTGAACCGGAAGGTCAGACCGTAAAGTGAATTTTTATTGTGGAAGTCATATATCAGTTTTGATATGATTTTATAAAAAATTAAGTATTGGATTATAAAAAGTTTATAAAATATAATATAAGCAGTCATAAAGAGAATTTCAAATATTGAAGGAGGAGAAAGAAAAATGGCTGCATTAGGTATTATAGGCATTATCGTTGGTGTCGCTGTACTGATCTACGGCGCATACAAAGGAATCAGCACAATTATTCTTGCACCGTTGTGTGCATTGCTGATCGCGTTGTTCAACGGAATGAATCTGCTGACAACATTTACAGACACAATGTTGCCAAGCGTATGCAATTATGTAACTGCAATGCTTGGACCAGTATTGATGGGATGTGTCATCGCTGCATTGTACAATGCAAGTGGTGCGGCATTATCCATCGCAAACGCATTATATGATTTATTCACAATCAAAGCAAGAAAACAGGCTGCCGCAGGTCAGCAGGTTGTTATGAAACCGGTTCTTGCAATTCTTACAATTTATGTAATTGGTACTGTACTTGCTTACAGTGGAATGAACCCGGTTGTACTTATGTTTATTTTATTCCCGATTGCTATGGACTTATTTGAAAAAGCAAAAATGCCAAGAGCAATGGGACCCGGTGTTGTATTAGGAGCACTTGCAACCGCTGCATGTTCCATGCCGGGTACAACTTCCGATCAGAACGTTATCGCTGTTCAGATGCTTGGTACATCTCCGATGGCAGCAGCTGTTCCTGGATTTATCGGCGGTGCCGTTGTTCTGATCATGAACATCGTGATGATGAATGTTATCTCTAAAAAAGAGATTGCAAAAGGACATGTATATGACGCTGCACCAAACGCACCAAAACGCCCGGAAGGACAGAAGACACCACATTGGGTAATGTCTATTATCCCAATCGCTGTTACACTGATCTGCTTCAATGGTCTTGGATGGAACATTTTGGTAAGTATGATGCTCAATATCATCCTTTCCCTGATTTTCTTCTTCCCATACTATGGAAAATTCTCAGGTCTGAAAGAACTGATCAAACCGGTTGGAGAGCAGACAACTATGCTGGTTCTTCAGGTTGGTTTGCTTGGAGCTATCGGTGGTGTCGTAGCAGCATCTCCGGCTTTCCCGGTGCTGACAAACGGATTGTTACATATGGGCGGTCCTGCATTATTCAAGGTAGTACTTGCAATCGCATTACTGACAGGTGCTTCCGGATCTGGTCCTGCCGGTCTGTCCGCAACCTTACCGTACATGTCTGAGACATTTGCAAGCATGGGTATTAATATGAGTGCTTTGCACCGTGTATCTGTATTTGCTTCCCAGACACTGGATACATTACCGACAAACCCTGGATTTATCATTGCAACAGGTATTGCAGAAGTTGAGATCAAAGATTCTTACAAATATGTATTTATTACAACCGTATTAAATACAACCATTACAGCTTTGATCGTTGCTTTGATCCTGCAGGTATTCTATAACTATATCTTGTCTAAGATTGAAGCTTTGACCAGCGAAATGGAAGATTCTTCTATCTCTCTGTTGGATATGGTTATCAAATATGACTTGAAATACAAAAAATAAGTAAAATGGCTAAGTTATCATATAAAGTATCATACTACGTACTGTACGTAATGTTTGCTGCCATCTTGGTAGTATTGGGCTTGTTCTACTTCGGTGGAGACGCTCAAGGCGATGCAGTACTTATGAGCGTTGACTCTGAAATGTGGCAACCTGCCCAAACTGATGCCTTGATCTATTTGATGTATGGTTTGTTTGGTATAGCTGTCGTTGCTACAGTGGCTGCTTTCCTGTTCCAATTTGGAACTGCCTTGAAAGATAATCCTGGAAATGCATTGAAATCTTTGATCGGTGTAATTATATTGGTTGCCGTTGTTGTTATAGCATGGGCTATGGGTAGTGATGAACCTCTCGTTATCCCGGGTTATGACGGTACGGACAATGTGCCTTTCTGGTTGAAGATCACTGATATGTTCCTTTATTCTATCTACATCTTGTTTGCTGCAACAGTGCTTGCAATCATCTTTAGTAGTATTAAGAAGAAATTATCATAATCAATTGAGATAACTCAATTTAAAGAGTAATTACAATGGCAAAAGGAAAAAGAAAAGTTCCTGATATTAACTCAAGTTCTACGGCGGATATTGCCTTCCTGTTGTTGATCTTCTTCTTGATTACAACGTCTATGGATACTGACCGTGGTTTGGCAAGACGTTTGCCACCTCCACCGGAGCAGGAACAGAACAATGACGATATTAAGTTGAAAGAGCGCAACGTATTGCAAGTCTTCCTGAATATGAACGACCAGTTGATGTGCGGAAACGATTATATCACAACTGATCAATTACGTGCAAAAGCAAAAGAATTTATTGCCAACCCGTATAACGATGATTCCAAACCGGAAAAATACTCAAAAGATATTCCGTTCTTTGGTAACATGATGATTACGGAAAAGCATGTAGTTTCTTTGCGTTGTGACCGTGGTTCTTCTTATAAGGCATATATTGCTGTACAGAATGAGTTGGTTGCAGCTTATAATGAGTTGCGTGATGAACTGGCTCAGGAAAAATGGCAGAAAAATTATGCTGATTTGAACGAGGACCAACAAAAAGCAATTCGTGATATTTATCCTCAGAAGATCTCTGAGGCAGAACCTAAAAAGTACGGAGAAAAGAAGTAATGGGAAAATTTAATAAAACTGGCAAACGTGAAATGCCGGCGTTGAACACTTCTTCTCTGCCTGACCTTATCTTCACCTTGTTGTTCTTCTTTATGATTGTAACAACTATGCGTGAGGTAACATTAAAGGTTGAGTTTAAGGTTCCGCAAGCAACAGAGTTGGAAAAACTTGAAAAGAAGTCTTTGGTTACGTTTATCTATGTAGGAAAACCTACTGCTGAATTCCGTAAGAAATTAGGTAATGAAAGCCGTATCCAATTAAATGACAGTTATGCTGAAGTTGCTGCAATTCAAGATTACATTATTGGTGAACGTGCCAGTATGAAAGAAGAAGACCAGCCGCAGATGACAGTGTCTTTGAAAGTTGACCAAGATACGAAAATGGGTATCGTAACAGATATCAAAGAGGCTCTTCGTAAGGCTTATGCATTGAAAATTAACTATTCTGCGCAACCGCGTCAGTAAAAGTTAGTTCAGACTATATGAATAAAGGCTGCTTGTAAAAACAAGCAGCCTTTATTTTTTATAGGAATTGGGGATAAATGAATATCTTTATTTATTCTGCTTTGTATACTTCCCGGTAAATACATTTTTTTACCTGCTCAAAGTCTTTCTCACATTCCAAGTTGCCATGAGCCATTAATAGCATAGGAAGATAATTATCTCCCACTTTATAAGGTGGTTGCATATATGGCTTTTCCCATAAGGTAAAACCATGCCGTTTATAGAAATTGATTCGTCGTATTGCCATTTCCTCTTCGGGCATTTCTACTTCTAGAATAATGGGCTTGTTGAGCTGCTGGCATAAATGGTTTAAGACATTCTTGCCATGACCTCCATTGCGTAGGGAAGGGTCAATAGCGAAATGCTCTACGTAATAAAAATGTCCGAAATCCCAGTACGTGATAAATCCGACCGGAGTGTCGTGATGAAGAATGATGTTGCAGTAAAAATGGGTTTTAGTATCTGTATAATTACGCAATTCTTCCAATGGGCGATATTCTTCCGAAGGAAAAGAGGCGGTCATCAGTTGTTCCATGTAATTGTACAAGGTTGCATCCTTAGTTGTGATACGTTGAAATTTAATCATAAGTCAGTCTTTTGATGTTTATTATTCAGTATAAAAATTTATGATTCGGCGGAGAGCACGTTGGCACACAGGACAGAATTCCGGATATTCGTTGGTGCGCATGCGGCAGTTATCTGCCGGGCGGAAAATACCCTTTGCAGAGTAGCCTCCTCCTTCATACACACCTGTCGGGTATTTTTCACTTGCACTTATCGGAGTGGGAATAGGAATGTTTGAGGGAAGCATGTCTTTCCATTTCGACGCAAAGTCCACTTGTGTACTGATGTTCTGTTCCCATGGCTCTATATCCAATGGATAAGTGTCTGTCATAATATCGTTGTCATAGAAATATTCATCGGCAAGTCCGCCAAAGCTATGTCCGAATTCATGTACTACTACCGGACGAAACATGGCGTGATGAGCAGTGGTCAGGGTGTAGGAATTATAAATACCTCCACCACCGTACTCTTCCGTATTGGCTAATATGATAATGTGCTCATAAGGGATTCCCGCTAAGGCATCATGTACTGCTCTTACGCGTGATGTGGTCAAATAACGGTCGGAGTAGAATGTACTGAAATGTGAGCTGAAAGCAGTGTGTTTCCATTCGTTCAGTCTTGGCACGCTGACTCCACTGTCTGTGGAAGGGCTGGCGACAGCAACAATATTGAAACGTTTCTTCATGGACTTGAAAGGCTCGTGTGCAAAAAGGCTCTCACAGGCAATACCGGCATCTTTATAGAATGTCTGCATTTCCTGAGGGGTGTATCCTTCTGCGAGGATAGCTACATCAATGCATTTGTCGGCATCTCCATTTTGTAGCAGGTATTTATGCGGAGTAATGTGTGAGTTCCCTTTTTGTGCTATCAACACATCGTCAGGGTGTATGGTATGCCTCATGGAGACACGAATGTTGCGGCGCGAATCGAGTAGAATTATTTCTATTTCGGCCGGTTGGAGGGGATACGGAAGAAGGAATGTATTTTCAAATCCCTTTGTTACACTTTTGGCTTCATCTGTTTCCAGCCATTCCTGAAAGAGCGAGGAAAAGGAAGTTGTATAAATAGTCTTTCCACTGGCTGCATCGCGCATGACAATCTGTCCGTTGCCTTGTAATGGAAGTTCCGCCAGATGATGTTTTCTTCCCGCCCATGTGGGGAGAGAGGACAGGCCGTCCAGACAAATGTCTTGTTGGGATGCATTGCCGCTGAATATGTAATCGGCACGAAGCGTTTTGTCTGCAAAATATTCGGCAAATACCTGTGCATATATGGGAGAGACTGCTGTTAGACAGAGTAAAAGTAAAATATATTTTTTCATATTCATTATAGTTTAATTACTTCACAAATATACGATTATTTCGGCACTATCCATATCTTAATATAAATGAGAGACACGAAACTCTATTTTGAATCCCGTATCTCTCATTCCTATTAATATGCGGTAATGCCGAATTATAAATGCCTACTGTGAGATTTAGATTATTTTATGACGGCTACAAAACCACCACGTGGCAAACACTCTATTGTCAGGTCTGATTTAACATTTGCCAAAGGGATATTTTCTTCAATGGCAAAATGCTTGTCATCTATACCATCTTTGAATATAGAGATTTTCTTATCGCTAACAGCTATTTTATCTAATGATATATGAAGTGTTTTTGTTTCATTAGTGCCATTGATGCCTCCAATATACCATACGTCGCCTTTACGACGTGCCAGGATTACTTCTTCTCCCGGATAACCGGCTAATAATTTTGTATCATCCCATGCAACAGGCAGTTCTGACAAAAGTCTCTTCACCGGTTCCGGTAAGCCATAATAAACAGAGGGTCTGTCCGGCATATGCTGCAACGCTGATTCAAAAATGACCGGCAATGCCAGTTCATGGGCATATGAAGTAATATGAGGGTGTTGAGAATTGGAAAAAGTTCCCGGAGTATAATCCATCGGCCCTACAACATTTCTTGTAAAAGGCAAAGTCGCGTTATGCTCAGCAGCCCGATTGGTTAATATTGGAGCGTTATTATACCATTCGGCGCCATATACCCCCTCAACCGACATCATGTGGGGATATGTACGTTGCCACCCTCGCGGAATAGTAGCCCCATGAAAATTAAGCATTAGTTTATATTTTATGGCATCTTCGAGCAAATCTATATAGTAATTCATGGTAGAAACACTGTCACCCGAGAAGAAGTCCACTTTAATACCGGCAATTCCCATTTCGCTCAACCATGCATATTCTTTTTCCCGGTCTTGCTTTTTATTCAAACGGAACAAGGGGCCGGGACCAATCCAGTTTGTACTTGAGTTATACCATAGCAAAGGCTTAATACCCTTGTTTAAAGTATACTTCACAGCATCTTGAAGATTGCCTCCATTGCTCATTTCATCCCATTCCCAATCAATCAAGTTGTAAGGCCAATGCATTTCAGCTGCCAAATCAATATACTCTTTGACTTTTTGATAATCCTTAGAGCCATGGTTATATGCCCAGTATATCCAGGACACCATGCCGGGATTTATCCATTCTGTATATTCTACTTTAGAAGGGTCAGAGACGTCAGTTACCAGTGTTGATTCCACAATATCGGACAAACCTCCTATAATGAGTACTCTCCAAGGAGAAACCCATGTTTTTTCAGCGACCTGTTTTTTATCGGCAAGTTTCACTTGGTATCTGTCATTGTTATCACCGTTGAATAAAAGAGAACCGCAATGTCCACGTCTGATATTTGCTTCTGTTATCAGCATAAATACAGAATCCTGCAGCTCTACGAGTCCGGGATATCCCCAAGAGTTAACTTTGGGACGGCCGGGGAGTTTTCCATCTGTTGATGCCGGAAAAAACTTTTCGTATCCGGGGTCGTATTGCTGCATCCATCTTTTGGCTCCTTGCGGAATATTATATGCCGTATATTCATCAACGACATATTCTTTGTCTGCAATAGTATTAATTTCATATCTGAAAACGACCCCATTGTCATATACTCTGAATGTAATATCCAAAGCGTTTCCTTCTTGGTTTTCAAAAGAATAGGTCCTTTCAAAGGCTTCATTGATACAATGACTGCGTTTTCCCGTTATCATCTTGTAATCATCGACGATTCGTTTTGCCTTAGAAACAGATTTCAGCTTCAAATTTCCATAAAACTTCTGAACATCTGTTTCCAATCCCAGTTCTGTTTGGGAAAGGATAGTTTTTCCGTCATAGTTCACAGAAAAAGTAATCTTGTCATAAGCCTTTCCCTCCATAGGCTCCACTGTAACTCCTAGTTTACCGGTAGGAGAGGTTACATCCAATGTTTCTGTACTGCATGAGCTGATCATGATGACAACTAGTACAAACCATATATTTCTTGGTAAATACATATCGTTTTTTATTTTCTTGTATCGTTAAACAAACACTTTTTTATTCTTGCAATAGGTTATGGCAATTGGATTTTCATCCTTTTACCTTGATATACGACTGTTTTTTCCGCAGACGGACTTATGATACGGAGAGTCCTGTTGGCCTGCATGCCGGGATATTCTCCTTGTCGTTCTTCTATCGTCAATACTCGTTTACGGTCATTCCAGTTAAAACGGATGTTGCTATATGCCCCTTTTTTATAATTGTAATTATCTCCCTCATCCTCGTATAAAATGAATGAAGCGTCTTCACCCGGATAAATGTGTATCTCCAAGGGGGCGCTAAGATTTTCCGAAGCATATTGCTTTTTCATGCCTAACGGTAATATGGTACCGGCTTTTACAAATACCGGGATTTTCTCTATTGATGCCGGAATATCCACGTATTGTCCTCCCTCATAGGCCTTTCCATTCCAAAAATCAATCCATCCTGCCTCATGTTCAGGAAGGTAGGTTTTCCAGCTTTGTACATTGCTTTGAGTTATGGGATTAATCAGTAAGGATTTTCCAAACATATATTCATTCTGCTGTTTCAAAGCCTCCTTATCTTGTGAAAAATCAAATATCAGCGGACGCATAAAAGTACCTCCTTGGTGTGAAACTAATGCAGTATGTGAATATATATAGGGTAATAGGCGATAACGTAGGTCTAAGAAGTCGGAAACAATGTGTTCCACTTGTTCTCCGTACCGCCAAGGCTCTGTCTGACTCATATAACCATGAATACGCATCAATGGCAGGAAGGTTCCGGCCTGTATCCAACGCAACATTCGTTCTTGGTAATCTTTATTCGTATACTGGTCGGAAGGGCGGAAAAAGCCGCCTGCATCATAGGTCCACCAAGGCAGACCGGTAGCCATTTGTCCTAATCCGCCAGCTATTTGCCGACGAAGTGTTTCCCAGTCATTGCCTACGTCTCCCGACCATGTTACTGCACCATATCGTTGTATACCGGAGAACCCGCTTCGGGTTAATATCATAGCACGCCGATCCGGGTCATCCTTACGTAAGCCTTCATAGACGGTTTTATTCACAAAAAGCGGATAAACATTGCGGTAGAATTCACCTGGGGTTTTCCCATTGTTTATTCGCCGGTTCAGTAAATCATCATTTTCCGGTTCGGTAGCGTCCTGCCACCACGCATCAATTTTGTAGGGCTTCAATAGTTTACTGCTAAAATTATGCCAATAAAAAGCTGCTGCATCAGGATTGAAAAAATCAATCCAATCTGTGCCGGGAATGTAAAAACCTTTAGACTCCATTTGCTTTCCAAGTGCCGATTGCTTATCTATTTTAGACCAAACGGACAACATCAGGTGCATGTTCATGTTATGAAGCTCACGTACCATTTTGCCGGGATCCGGATATTTGCTTTCATCGAATTGCATGGCATTCCACCCGTACTTTCCCCACCATTGCCAATCTTGTACGATCACATCCACAGGGAGCTTCCGTTTCCTAAATTCATGTGCGTTTTCCAACAGCTCCGCTTGTGTATTATAACGTTCCCGGCAATGAATATAGCCTAATGCCCAAAGTGGTAACATAGGCGCTTTGCCTGTCAACTGACGGTACCCGGCTATTATTTCATCGGCATTTCCGGAGAATACGGTATAGTCCAAAGAATGTGCTACCGGAGAACGGAAGACAGTCTCATCGGTTACTTGTCTCCAATATAATACGGGGGAATCTTCCTTTACGCCCTGTACTTCAACAGTATGTTCTCCTTTCGATAATTCTACTATAACGGAAGTTGTAGGAGGGAGCCACAAATTATTCACATCGACAATTTTATTTCCATCAATAGCGATGTAATGTTTGCGTGCCATACGCTGCCCTACATCCAACAGCAATCCGTACTGTCCGTCGGCCGGAACACTGAATGTTGCTGTGAATGACTTGAAGAGACGAGTCTCACGTTTATTGCCTTTTGTACTTGTCGCGTCCACTGTAACGGCTTGTCCCTCTGTCTTTGCCGGTAATAACTTTACAGACTCGTCGGCAGGATTAAAGTCTGTCAGACCATAGTTGTTCCACAAAATGCCATATCCCTTGTTGGAAAGAATAAAAGGAATTGCGATCTGTGTATTAACTTGTGTAAGGCGTCTGCTCAGTCCCCGCACATTTAAATAGCCATCTTGAAATTGTCCGGTGCCAAACAGGTATTCATCAGCCGGTGATAAGAAATGTTGTTCGGCCAAAAAGGCCGGTTCGCCTTGAACAGTAGAACTTTTCAATAAACGCCCTCTTTCTTTTTCCTGCAAGATAATTTGCCCTTTAGCATCGGTAAAAGTCAGTGTATGACGCTGTTTGTCATAAACTACAATCATTTTCTCAAGTGAAAGTTTCAGTGAGGTATTATTCTCTTTCACTTTATATGCAGGAGACGCTACATCTTCTGTATAGATTAATTCTTCTTTCGGAACAGCCTGTCCTTTGGTGAACCTTACGCGCACCGTATTCTGATTGAGCGGTTGTAAAGAAAGCTTTCCTGTTGGCAATTCGATATTCACACAATTGCTTTTAGGAGAATCATTTTGGGCAAAGGCCGTAAAGCAACCAATCAGCAAAACGAATAAAAACAGTGTTTTTCGTGTCATGTTCTATGCTTTATTTCTGTGAATGAGTGACTTGATTTACAGTATATTGGGAAATACACGATTGTGCCAATGGCTGTTCTTTACTCGAATGCCCACCAGTCCAACATAAATAGGTTCTTTTTCAGTTCTTTCCCACCTTTAAAAACAAGATAGAGATCGTGTACGCCGTTCAAGTTCACAACAGACGTCGTAAACTCGCGAAGTTCACTTTTCGTATGTGAGATATTCACTGTGCCGACACATGGACCATCTTTTTGGTCAATGTGAATTTCCAATATGCCGCCATATAGGTGGGCAGAAGCGGAGACTTTAAACGTCTTGGCTCCTTTTCCAAAATCAACACCTTTCACCATTAGGTATTCGCCGTCATCTATACTTGTTACCAGCTGGTTCCAGCGTTCGTGACTCCAGATATTCTTGGGAGTGGTCTTCAGTCCGAAGCCCCAAGCCATTGTTTCTGCTTCTACTTTACGGTAGGGATTGAATTTCTCAATCTGTTCCAATTTACATTCGTGAAAATAAGGCAGCATGCGGATGGTGCCGTTAGGGTTATACTCCATTTCAGCAACCGACACCGAGCGCCGTTCTGCGTGGCGGCTTGTTTCCAAACGGAAGATATCATAGTTTTGTCCAAAACAGTAAGATTTACCCTTGTAGTCTATGATGCCGGGGTGATTGCCACGAGTCCGCGGGGTATGGTCCATAATATGCCCTTTATACTCCCATGGCCCAAGCGGGTTTTTACTCATGGCATAGCCGATACCCTCAGGACAGCATGTAGAGGCAAAGGCTAAATAGTAGTGTCCGTTTCGCTTATAGAACCAAGGGCCTTCCTGATAATCTTCGATATGGGGTAGCTCCATGATTTCGCCTGAGTAGGAAATCATGTCTTCATTCAGTTTCACACAATAGAGATTCGGGTTACCCCAGTACATATAGGCTTGGCCGTCATCATCAATATATACTGTGGGGTCAATATCGTACCAATGTTCCTTTTGCCATACCAGCGGTTTGTTTATGGGATCTTTAAAAGGACCGTAAGGAGAGTCGGACACCAGCACGCCGATGCCGTTGCCATGAATGGGGCAATACATATACCATTTGCCATTGCGGCGAACCACTTGCTGTGCCCAGGCGCCATTGTTGCCTTTGTACCATTTGAAGTCTTTGAGCGAGGCTACGGCGCCACGGTCCTGCCAGTTCACCATATCGGTAGAGGTGTAGAGGAGCCAGTCCTTCATGTGAAAATTTTCGCCGTCATCCTCATCGTGGCTGGTAAAGAGATAGACAGTGTCATTGTACACAATAGGAGCCGGGTCGGCTGTGTATTTGGTTT
>ENA-OOWV01001796-OOWV01001796.1-human-gut-metagenome-genome-assembly--contig:-NODE-1796-length-13086-cov-1.844141_pt1 | contig 13086 bp, 9 predicted proteins | sample MGYA00241584_ERZ501337 | MGnify/ENA primary metagenome ERZ501337 (study PRJEB25962, sample SAMEA2042744) | human gut metagenome | biome: human gut; feature: human-associated habitat; material: faeces... | reverse complement strand
GATGGGGCGTAGTATTTTAACGAAATGCTACGTCCCTGGTTAAAAGCTTGTCACATCGCCAAATAATTCTTTATCTTCTTCTATTTTCTCTTCTCCACCAATGACGCACAACTGGTCTGCTGCCAGTACTGCTTTTGCCACCTTGGCAAGTGCCCGGATATCTTCCTGTGACGCATCCAGGATCTGTGCGCGTTCTTTCTTAATCATCTCGGCACTTACTTTGTTCATGTAGAGATTCATAGAACGTTCGCCCTTGGTCGCCGGTGTCATTGGCTGATCAATGTTGCTGATTGTTCCAATGATGTATTTTGTCATATCACGGTCACTGACAGTAAAGTTCTCCAGGTAATCTACCACGCCCTCATATACATCAATGGTACGTTTTAAATTCGGGTCACGGTAAGACACAAAGTAACCTTCTCCGATGCGGTTGAAACTGCTCATGCAGCCGTAAGCTCCGCCTTTGACACGGATATTCTGCCACAGATAATCATAGCTTAAGATCACTTTGAGAATCTGCAGTGCTCCTGTATATTCTACGCCACGATCTATGAAGTTACCAGTGCGTGCTACATACTGAACTTTTGATGCAGTCTTAAATCCTTCATTCTTTTTCTCGCAATGAATGATACACGGTGTCTCTGTTACTTTCTCATGATTGAGCTTTCCGGCTAGTTCTGCGATTCTCGGCTCCATGCCCTCAAGACCTTCTCTTGCCGCTGTATAGCTGATCATCATATTGTCCGGACGGAAGATTTTCTTTGTCAGTGCGTACAATCTCTGCGATAACGCCTCTTTTTCCTCGTCAAAATGTTCCTCTATATAGGCAACTCGTTTGTAGAAGTCAATTCCGCTTGTCATATCTTTGAATTTAGCAGACGGTGATGCATAAGACAGTGCACGAAGTGCTGCGGTCGTATGTCCAGAAGACTGGAACTTCATAAGCAGCCTTGATTTCAACATAGCGAGAATCTCCCGGATTCGTTTCGTATCATCTAGTTTTGATGCCGTAAGAATCTCTGCCATCATGGCAAATGTTTTCTCAAGTTGTGAGTATAATGCTTTTCCTTTGATCTCAAATGTCGCTTTGAATTCTTTTTCTTTCACACGTGTCACATTATTATACAGCTCCAGTGATGTACCGATTCCTCCGGTATTTACATTTATCTCATTGAATAACTCACTGTATTCATAATTCTCTGTATCAATAATTCCAAGTACTGACTGCAAGATTCCAACATCCGCCAGTTCTTCTGCACTGACACCGGACAGATCGAACATAACGTTCACATATCCGATTCCATTTGTCTCAATCTCATGATAAACAACCGGCACATCTGCCAGCTTCATTTCTTCATTAAAGAATGGGGCTATCTCTCTGGAAATGTCTTCTCTGCGCAGTACCGGGATTTTTTCCAGATTTTCTATCGCTTCCGGCTCAGACTGGTACTCTTCCAGCGCCTTCGTGTCTGCCACCAGTTTTTCAACCTCTGCATTGCTCAATGACTCTTTATATTTCTGAAGCTTGTCCTGGAGCTGTGCATCCAGACGTGCTGTACGTCCCTGCTCCGGGCGGACCACTACGATTGCTCCATGTGTATTGTCAAGCAGATACTTCTGGATCAGTTCTTCATAATATCCGGTTCCAACTTTGTTCTTTAAAAATTCAAATGTCTCTAACGCCTCAATATGGATAAACGGCTGGTTTTCATCATAAAGCCAGCTATCCATGACTTGGAGTCCATACATAAGTCCTTTGGGATAATTTCCAAAATCAGCTTCTCTGTATCGGAATTCGTTGTAGTTGATTCCTGCCAGCAGCGCTTTCTGGTTGATGCCATTCTTCACCTGATCTCTAAGAACGTCTTCAATCACCTTCACAAACTCATCTTTCTGACTTTCCTCTGCATTTTTCGCAACGACAGAGAAAATAGGCTGATACACACCGTTGTCATAAGAACCCATAATGTCTTTTCCGATTCCGGCATCGGTAAGGGCCTTCTTAAGCGGTGCTCCCGGTGCAGATAACAGTGCGTAATCCAGGATTTCAAATGCCTGATAGAGTTCTCGGTCCAATGTTGTTCCAATGACCTTATTATAAGAAAGAAATGTATTCTCTTCTGTAGATTCATCGCTTGCTATAGAATATTCAAAAGTCTTCTCCTGTACCTCATCAAATGGCTTCTGCAAATGAATCTCTGAGTTTACGTCCTTTTTGTCATAGTGACACAGGTATTCCTCGTCAAGCCAGCGAAGTTTTTCCTCCATATCCATATCTCCGTACAGATAAATATAACTGTTGGACGGATGGTAATATGTTCTATGGAAATCAAGAAACTGCTCGTAAGTAAGCTGTGGAATCACCTCCGGATCTCCACCGGACTCATTTGCATAGCAGTTATCCGGGAACAAGGTATTCAGAACAACCCGATCCAGAACTCCCTCCGGTGAGGAAAATGCTCCCTTCATCTCATTGTATACAACTCCATTGTAGGAAAGCTCGCCATCTTTTTCATCCAGCTTGTAGCTCCAGCCCTCCTGACGGAATGTCTTATCATGATTGTAAATATTCGGATACAAAACCGCATCCATATATACATGCATCAGATTCTGAAAATCCTTATCATTACAGCTTGCCACCGGATAAACAGTCTTATCCGGATACGTCATTGCATTTAAAAATGTATTCAAAGATCCCTTCACCAGCTCTACAAATGGATCCTTTGCCGGGAAATTCTTTGACCCGCAGAGTACGGAATGCTCCATAATATGCGGAACTCCTGTACTGTCTGACGGCGGTGTCCGAAATGCAATGCTGAACACTTTGTTATTGTCATCATTCTCAACAAGCAGAACTCTCGCACCACTTTTCTTATGCTTTAAAAGCTTTCCTTTCGCTTTAATACCCTTTAAATCTTCGTCTTTTAATACTTCATACGTCGTTAAGTCTTTTACACTCATAAACTTTCCGATGTTCTCCTTTCTCATACACTGAGGCTATTATATCACATTTTTCCATAAAATAAACTGTAAGCCCTTTGGAATACATGAGGATTTTTTATATAACAGGAAATGCAATTCCCTATTATATAAAAAAACATCTGCTCTTTAGAAATATCCTAAAAAACGGATCCATTTCTTAAGGCAAATGTTCTTTTAGTTCTTTTATTCTTCTTTTCCTGTAATTGCACGAATCACAAAAAGTGTTCCTGTCATCAGTATAATACCAATCGGCAGACAGATCCATGCGTTCTGTACAAATCCTGCAATGACATAAGTCACAAATGATACTGCTGCCACAGTCATAGCATATGGAAGCTGCGTCGATACGTGATTTACATGATTGCACTGCGCTCCGGCTGATGCCATGATCGTCGTATCAGAGATTGGCGAACAGTGGTCGCCGCATACCGCACCTGCCATGCAGGCTGAGATAGAGATGATCATCATCGTTTCATTTGTTCCCTGGAATACAGCAACTACGATTGGAATCAAAATTCCGAATGTTCCCCAGGAAGTTCCAGTCGCAAATGCAAGGAAACAACCCACCAGGAAAATAATTGCCGGGAGGAAATTCACAAGTCCTGTCGCAGCCGTCTCCATAATTCCTGCCACATACTCTGCTGCACCAAGACTGTCTGTCATAGCTTTCAGTGTCCATGCAAATGTCAGAATCAGGATTGCCGGCACCATAGCCTTGAATCCGTCTGGAATACATGCCATAGAATCTGTAAACTTCAGAACTCTTCTAAGTGCATAGAAAATAACCGTGATCACAAATGCGAAGAAGCTTCCAAGCATCAGTCCAACTGACGCATCACTGGCTGAAAATGCTTCTACAAAACTAACGCCACTGAAAAATCCTCCACTGTAAAGCATTCCGATAATACAGCAGCCAATCAGTACAAGAATTGGAAATACAAGATCGGTCACGCCGCCTTTTTCTTCAACTACATCATCCTGTGCATCTGCGTACGGTCTGTCCGGTGTAGTATAGATATCTCCTCTTAATGCATTATCTTCATGGACACGCATTGAGCCATAGTCAATCTTTAACACAACAAGAAGAACCATGGTCAGGATTGTCAGAAGTGCGTAATAGTTAAATGGAATGGCACGGAGAAAAATGGAAAATCCGTCCTCTCCCTCTACGAATCCGGTAACTGCCGCCGCCCATGAGGAAATCGGTGCAATGATACATACCGGGGCTGCCGTAGCATCAATCAGGTAAGCTAACTTCGCTCTTGATACCTGATGCTTATCTGTGATTGGTCTCATAACACTTCCAACGGTCAGGCAGTTAAAGTAATCATCAATAAAAATCAAAACTCCAAGCACGATTGTCGCAAGCTGGGCTCCGATTCTTGTCTTAATGTGTACGCTCGCCCAACGGCCAAATGCAGCGGAACCTCCTGCTTTATTCATCATGCACACCATGATTCCAAGAATCACAAGGAATACTAAAATCCCCATATTATAGCTGTCTGTCAGAACCCCTACAATACCATCTTGAAATACATGAAGTACTGTATTCTCAAATGAAAATCCTGACCAGAAAAGTCCTCCGATCACAATTCCTACAAATAAAGAACTGTAAACTTCTTTTGTGATCAGCGCCAATACGATTGCTACAACCGGTGGCACCAGCGCCCAAAAAGATGCATACATCTTTGGCACATACTCTGTTGTCTCTTCTGCTGCAAAAACTGTGACAGAACTCATAGCCAGCATCAGAAGACAAACTACAGCCCCCCAGGCTGCCAGTTTTCTCTTTTTCAACATAATCTCTACTCCTTTATGTAATTTAATATTTTCGGAATAAAGCTCTGCCTGGTTATATCTTTTCTACCACAGATCTTATACCTGTTTTTCATACCTGTCATGAAACATTTTCATGTCAACTATAAATCTAAATAGAAAAACCGTGAATGCATCTGCGTCGTGCACTCACGGTATAATTCATCAGTCCAAATATCCCGTTCTTTCTCCTTACGGTCTATTCTTTATTATACTCTGATAGCGCTCCACCGATGTGACAGTTCGCAGCATATTCTGCCACGCCCCAGAAAATGTACTTGGGATGTTACATTTTCTTCGGCGGTCTCCCCTTTCATGTCCGGCAGCTTCCCAAGCTGTCGCCGATCATTACTGATGAATCCCGCACCTCTATCAAGCAAATTCTTTATTCACATAGTACCTTTTTATCACCTATGTTAAAAAAAGTCAATCCTTTTTCTTATACTTTTATCGTTATTTTTTTATCATTTTTATTATTACTGTTTACTATACTTTCTCTACTCGGCATGGTACAGATTTAATAAGTACAAATCCTGTCATCGGATCTGCATAGTCCAGACTACACAAATCATTGACATTTCCATTTTTCCAAGGTTCTGCCATATAGGCGCTTCCACCTCCATGTGGAATATGTATTGCATGTCTTGCAATGCCACGGATTTTCGCTTTAAATGTTCCGTCTGCGAATGGCGTTATTACTTTTACCATGTCGCCATCTTCGATACCAATTTCTTTTGCATCTTCCGCATTGATATCTACAAACGGATACGGTTCAATCTCAGCAATTTTATCTAGATTTGCCCCAAACACACCCATACGGTTATTGCTTCTTGCTCCACTTGTCATAGTAAATGGATATTCTTTACCAGCAAGTTCCGGAATTGAACGAACATCCTTATACTCTGGATATGGGACAAATCCATTTTCCTCCAGAATTGTAGAACAAATTTCTAGCTTTCCGGACGGTGTCGGGAATCCCGGTTTTCCATCTACTCTTAACTCACCTGTCTCATATTTCTTATAATGCTTTTCTTTTTTCTGGTCTGCACTTGTCCCAAAATCTCCTGCATATGGCGCAGTTCCACTAAGAAGCCAGCTTCTAAGTTCTTCTTCTGTCTGTGGAAGTTTATCACCAAATCCAAGTTTTTTGGCAATTGCTCCCATAATTAACACATCGTTTTTAGATTCTCCGACTGGCTCAATCAGGGGTTCCACAATATGTGGTCCTTCTGGTCCTGGTACAGCTTTTGGCACTTCGAATAACGAACAGGCCGGAAAAACTACATCTGCATATCGGGCATCTTCTGTAAAGTAACGATCCAGAACGATCAGGCAATCTAATTTTTTATATGCTTCACGCCAGCTTTTACTATCCGGGAATGACAATACCGGCGATCCTCCTAAAATCATAAGTCCACGGACCGGGTATGGCTCGTCTTCTAATACTGCTTTCGGAAAACGCGAAAACTGTCCCTGACCACTGAATTTATAAAATAACGGAAATTCATCTACTCCGATTGGTTTGTCATCTTCTGGTATTTCAAAAAGCTTCGGAGTCTCCAGTCCTTTTGCATTCAGATAGATTGCACCCGGCGCGTCCAACTTCCCGGTAATTGCCCACAATACAAAGATTGCACGGTTATTTTGAATTGCACTGAGCTGATATTCCAGACCCGTATATGCAACAAGCGGAATCTTTGCAGTAGAACAGAAAATATCTGTCAGCTTTTCAATATCTGTCACTGAAATGCCACACCATTTTGAAAGCTGCTCCATTGTCTGTGTATCCAGATAAGTTTTAAACTCTTCAAATCCTCTTGTATATTTCTCAATAAATTCATGGTCATAACGTCCACTGTCTATAATCAGTTTCAGCATTGCAAGGGCAAGTGCTCCATCGGAACCCGGCGTAATCGGAATCCCCCAGTCTGCAATCTTGCCAAGTCCTTCCTGCCTTGGATCTATCACGATCAATTTTGCTCCTCGCTTCTGAGCTTCCTTAATACGATGCAACATCACCTGCGGGCCATCGTCACTGGCAGAGTTTTTACCCCATGAGATAATATAATCACTTTCTTCAATCTCCTGCACCATCATTCTCGTATTCAGACCCATAAGCGTTCCAGGCGTAACTGTACTGGAAGCCAGATTACAGATGGATGAACAATTCATATCATTGACAGAACCCAGATTTATAAGAAATTTTCCTTTGCCGCTTCCATCACCTTTGCCACAAAGTCTTGTTACAGGAAGCCCTAAGATACCTCGTCCATAGTAAGATGCCAGAGATCTTCCGCCATATGTATCTGCGGTTTTTTTCAGTAATTCCGCAGCTTTGTCAACAGCTTCTTCCCAACTGCACTCGCGGAATTTTCCTTCTCCACGCTCACCAACTCTGATCAATGGACGTTTGATACGCTCCTCCCCATAAAGAATATCTGGTACCAATGCTCCTCTCGGACATAACCTTCCTTTCGGAGATTCTTTATCCGGTTCTGCTTTCACAATTTTTCCATCTTCAATGGTATAAATAACTGCACAGCCACCCTGACATAAACCACAGGTTCCTTTTTTTACCATAATGCTTCCTCCCATCTGTAAAATACGTACTATTTATAGTTTAACACTCCCTACAATAGTCCTCAAATTGTTAATCTCTATATATAAACTTCAGTTATAGATTAAAAGAGCGCTCACCTTACAATCATATAATAAGGTGATGCGCTCTGCTTTCCTGTGAAATTTTCTGTCTGTTATTTTCTTTTTGCATATAACAACTAATGAACAATTACTTTTTTTCTATTTTCTTTTTATATTCGTAAGTCCCGATCATAATTCCTCCACAGATTAACATCAGACATGCCAGAGTTTTTATATCTGCGCTGTCTCCGGTCTTGACCGTCATGCTTTTTTGTTTAGCTTCCGGTGCCTGATATCTGTTCATAAAAACAGGATCAACTTTCTCGCCTTTTGCATTGTATGCGATAATAAGTGACTGTAACGTATCTGTCTGTTCATTTCTCATAATATAGACTTCCAGGGAATACTCGGACTGGTCATATATCCAGTTTTTTCCATCACCAGCCACCTGGCTGATCGTATATCTGTACACCCCCGGCTTTTCGTACTGAATTTGAAATGCATCTTTCTTTGTTCCTGTTAGCTGAACTTTTGAAATCTTCGGCATCGGGTTTTGTTCATCATTTTGTTTTAATAGAAATGAAAATATTTCGTTTTGTTGCGAGTTTCCAGTAATTTTTAATTTCACAGGAATATTGACCGTTATCTGCTCCTGTGTATTCTCTACCACTGTCACATGATTTGTTTCTACATCTGCCATCTGGTTTTCTTCTGCACTTGCTGCATGAATTTTCACTGAAGATAGCATCGCTGTAGATATCAATGCAAAAACTACCATTACCAGCCACATTTTACTTTTTCCACACATACTTGCCTTCTCTTGTATATTTATCCCCCGCATTTTCTCATTCATTTTCCGTCTCCACATATACTTTTCCACTTCCTTCCTCCGAAGCACTGCTGTGCACAATCCTGCATATGAGAACATGTCTTGCATTTGTTCCGCTTGTAGAACAGGTCGACAGTGCTACCATCTGATCTTCCGTCGTAAGTTCTTCTCCTCTTGTATACTGCGCCTGTTCATAAATGCGTTTCAAAAGCTCCTGCCTTTCCGATACATTATCCCACTGGGTTCGATAAATATATTTGTCATATGCATCTACTGTAAGAAACGCAGCTGTTTCCAGGTACAGCACCCGATCCGGCAGATAAATTTTCCCAGTTGTATTTTTCCGAAAAAATGTCTCATCACTATATTTATCCAGATCACCGAACATTTTTCCTGCCTGCATATGATGCCCCATAAGTACCATATATGGATCTGTAAACTTCCGATTATTCTGCCAGTCCAAAAAGATACTTCCGGATATCTCCGGATTTCCAAGTGCATCCTTATCCAGATATTCAAAATTGTCCTCTCCCTGAACTATTGGATAGTCGATTCCTGTATGATCCATAACAATCCATCCACATACATCCGGATTCATAGCCATAAGCTGACTGAAATTATAAGAAAGTCCTTCTGCCTCGTCTGGTTTATATTCCACCATCGTTTTCAGTGCATCTTCCGAGCCATCTAAAATGCTCCAGTTGTCCCACAGCGCATAACCGGCATAGGCGAGGCAGCATAAAAAAATAACTGCCGCCACGCCATTTACAACCATATCAAGCCCTTTAGTCAGATAATACTCCGGCGTTCGTTCCATCCTTAGATTCTTTTACGACGGAAAAATACGAGGCATCCACCGAACGCTGCTGCAAATGCAAGAAGGACTGGGGCAAAATGAAGGATCACACCTGTCGGTGGAGTAACTGTGTCAATATTGGTGTAAGCAACTGTGTTTGTTGCATCCAGATTAATTATTCCATTTGCACTCTTACTTTCAACTGCATTTTCACCATTCACACTGACATTTGTTGTATCATACCCTTTTGGGTCAATTTCGTTTACAGTATAGTCTGCCCCTGCCGGAAGATTTTTAATTTCAAACGTCTCGCCGTGTTTCAGTGTAAATGTAGTTTTCTCTCCATTTGTCACTGTAACATCTGCTTTGTTTGTAGAATAAGTTCCGTCAATTCCATTCACAACAACAGTAAAAGTGAACTCATCATTTTTATTTGCAGCACTTCCGGAAACAGTTTTTGTAATTTTTAAAGATTCTGCATCAGCTTCTGTATTTTCAAATCCTGCCCCTTCACTTTTCTGATTGGTTGCTGCACTCGTTGTTGCAATGCCTGACACCTTTAAATTTCCTGTCTGGGATCCGTTGTCTTCTGTCTCCCATACAACCTGAACGTCTAACAAATAAGACTGATCAGAATATGCAATATTGGGATTGTGTCCCGGATTCTCTCTTAACATGAAGTGATATAACCCCGGAGCTGTAAATCTAATTCCGTCGAATAACTCATCATAAGACAATGTTTCACTGGAACTTGCTCCGCCTGCTGCCTTTGTCTTCCATGCTGATGTAATCTGCGCCGTCTTTGTAGCATTATTCTGTGTCATTTCACTTCCATTAAATGTCGGTGTGCTCGAAGCATTGGTTCCGATTGCATCAGAACCTGTGTACTCTAATGCAAAATCAAATGTTTCTGAATCATTGAGTAATCCATTTTCTGCAACTGACCAGGTATTGGTAATCTGCCTTCCAGGGCCAGAATATCCATTAACACTAATTCCCTGTGTTTGCGAATTCGCTGCAAATGCAGTTAATGACATACCCATAAGCATTGCTGTGGACAGCATAGATGCTACCAGTTTTTTAGTAAACTTTTTCATACCTTACATTCCTTTCCATATTCCAAAGCAACTTTTTTATTTCTTTTTTGATTATATATTTCTTCTTCGGATCACAGTGATAACAAGTCCCCGGATCTCGTTTTTCGATACTGCTCCCAGTGTCCTGCTGTCTCTGGACACACTGTGATCATCACTTAAAATATAATATTGCTGACTTTTAAGCGTTACTTTTCCTGTACCATTTTCATTTCCCGGGTTATACATATCTTCCTGGTTTATATCTGCCTGTGTATAACCATTTATGACAAGCTGTCCGTCCTTCGTAATTTCCACTGTTTCACCAGGCATCGCCGCAATTCTTCCGACCATCTCTACTCCTCGCTTTTCATATACGACTACATCACCTCCCGTATATGAGTCCTGCAGGCGGTAGTATAATAACAGATCTTTGTCACCGATTGCCGGTTTCATATCGCTTCCATACTCAAATGTCACTCCGAACACACACCTGAACAGAAGCACAAGAAAAACTGCAAGAAATGCTGCTTTTCTAAGATCTCTGCCACGAAGCTTCCGAAGTATCGTTCGCTGCCTTCTTTGCCGGATTACCTCTTCCGTACTACCTGCCCGGTTAGATTGTATACTCTGCTCCATGTTTCTCCTTTAATTGCATGCGAAACTTTTCTTCCTGGATAAAAAAGACTCTACGATACATTTCGTCCAGAATCAGAAGCTTATCCCACACTTCCTGTTCATCAACCAGTCCAAATATTCTGTGAAATTGCATAGTTTCAATAACATGTGCAATATCCTTTACCGATGATGCATGCCTGGCTTTCTGAATCCATTCTTCATTTTTCCTCTTGTTCTTATTCTCCTTTTTGTTCTGTCTCATACATTTCTCTTTCTTCTGGCATATCCATATCCCAATGCCAGCACTGCGATACAAATAATCAGCACATATGGAAAAGTCATCATGGCAATCCCTGTCACCGGCTGCTGCTCCATCTGATTTGTAAATGCTGCTGTAACATTCGTATTGTCAATATTAAGCAGGATGCCATTCTCCTGGTCATATCTCTCATCAGCACCATTTACTGTGACAGTCGCCCAGTAATCTCCACTTTCTTCTTTGATCCTAACGTCTCCAGATGTGATCTGGTGTATCGTAGCTGACTCACCATTTTTCAGAACAACGCTGGCATTTCCTGACTGATCAAATATAATCTGTGAGGCATGTGTCTGTGAACAATTCTGGGTTCCATTATAAATTACATCGAATGTCTTTCCTGCCAATCTGGATGCAGTCAGTACAACTGCGAAATGTTCTGACGGATTTGCCGCACTGCCTTTTACAGTTTTGGATATGGTCAGATTGACTGGTGTCACATCTTCTACTTTAATTTTCATCCGGCTCAGATAATAGGTATTCCTCGAAACAGTCCGGTAAAAAAACTTGTTATTTGTCGGATCCACATGATAAATACCTGCATAATCTTTATCTGCCCCATCTGTCTTTGGCGTGATAGTCACCCGCCATATCCGTCCATCTTTGTCGTAGTTCAGAACAATCCGGTCTTTTTCCTCTGTCAGATATTGATAATTCGTTCCACCAAGTGCTTCTTCCACTTTCGTTTTAAAATCTGCATAAGTAACACCTGGAAGCTTTTGTTCATTGGAAGAAATTGCAAATAATGCCTGATCATTCTGATCATATAACTCCACTACATAAACCGGTGGATCTTTCTTCAGAATTCCGTCAATATGCCAGCCATCATTCTCCCGTTTCAGGACATAACCTACAAACATATTGCTTCCAAATACATTTTCAAACTTCTTCTGATCTGTACTGCTCATAGCCTGCAGAATTGCCTGCTCCCAGAGATTCGTGGCATTTTGCACCCGGTTCGCAGCATCTGCGTTATCTCCTGGATTCCAAGATTTATCACTGTCAATGGAATAGTAGATGTACCATGTCCGACCATAATCTTTTACATAAGTCTTTACTGGCTTTTTATTCAACTGGTCCAAATTCACCGTAACCGTAAAATACGGAGTATTGTTACCCGAAGGTCCAAACTCACCCGCAGTAAAAGCTTGGTTTATCTTTTCTGGTATCGCATTACTGTATCTCAGATATACTTTTGCAGTAATCTTGCCTGTAGCAGGATAAGTATTTGCCTGTACTGCAATATCCTGATCATCCTGCATCGTATTGTCAATCTGATTTTCATCTATTGTAGTAGCATTTTCCTGATCTGGCATCGCCTCCTCTACAGCCTGTACAGAACTACTGTCTTCCTGTGCATCTGCCGCCAATACCTTCATCTGTGACGGCATCAGAAGGCAGAGCCCGAGGAGTAATGAAATCAAACATCTTCTTCCTCTTTTTTTCATGTCTGTAACTCCCTTTCTGTTTTTCAAAACTTTGTTTTTTCAGCCTGCCTATATATATCCTATGAAGAAAGTTTCCAGATTATTCCTAAAATGCCCAAATATTAACTTGTTTCTCACCACCTATAGGTGGGAGTCATCTCCCATCTGATATAAAAAGCTGTACACATGACCCTTGATCTTCTGGATCACGCATACAGCTTTATGCCCCGCGTCTCTTTTTACACATCGTCTTCTTCATACAGAAAGCTAATGTATTCATAAATCTTTGCAAAATCTACTTCACATTCTCCCTTGAATATACCCACTGGAACTTTGGAGCTAAATCCATAAATAGACGGTGTCACTTCTGCTTCAAAATCATACACAATAACCTTCTTCCCCTTCGGATCCACCAGCCAGTATTCCCGAACTCCTGCATCCATATATTTTCCCAGTTTCACATACATATCTTTTTTCTTTGTAGAATCAGATAGTATCTCCACTGCCAGATCTGGAGCTCCATATATACATTTTCTTGTAATCTTGTCCCTGTCACAGATGACCATAACATCTGGCTGCACCATAGTTTT
>ENA-OOWV01001793-OOWV01001793.1-human-gut-metagenome-genome-assembly--contig:-NODE-1793-length-13099-cov-7.581723_pt1 | contig 13099 bp, 16 predicted proteins | sample MGYA00241584_ERZ501337 | MGnify/ENA primary metagenome ERZ501337 (study PRJEB25962, sample SAMEA2042744) | human gut metagenome | biome: human gut; feature: human-associated habitat; material: faeces... | reverse complement strand
ATTTAGTGCTATACTAACTTTAACGACCACTGCGACAGCAGTTTAGTGCAATTACAAATTATGTTTCTAATTTAATAACTAAGGAATATACTGAAATTGAAGGAAAAATTTTAAGTATAACAAAAGGAGGTTTTTTTGAAGGGAAAATTCCTAATGTTTATACAGTAGAAATAAAAGATGCAGAAAATCCATCTTATATTATAATAAGAAAAGAGACAAAAGAAATTAATATTAAAGATACTACAACTAAAATAAAATTAGAAGCAGACACAAGTATATTACCAGAAAATACACAAATTGAATCAACAAAAATAGAAAATTACACAAATACAATGTTAACAAATACAAATAAATTTTATGCGTATGATATAACATTAAAGTCTAATGGTGTGAAAATTCAACCAAATGGAAAAGTAAAAATAAGTATTCCAATTCCAGAAGGAATGGAGACAAGCAATTTAGTAGTTTATAGAGTAGAAGATAATAAATTAATAAAATATGAAGTTACGGTAGAAGAAATAGAAAGTGTAAAATATGCTACATTTGAGACAGACCATTTTAGTACTTATGTGTTAGCTGAGGTTGCTACTGCTGATAATCAAGAAGAAAATAATACAGCAACAGAAGAAAATACTACTTCTACTAATGGAGAAAAAGATAATACACCAAAAACAGGAACTACTATAATAAATTTTATATTAGAAATAATAGCAAATATAGGAAAAATAATAAAAATATAATTTGATTTTAGAAATGAGGTTAATATGAAAGGAAAACATATAATAAAGTCTAAAGATAATTTTGTTATTTTTCTATTAATCTTAATAATAATAGTATTTGCCACCATATTATATATAAAAATTACACATAAAACGAATTATGAAAAAATTTTAGATGATATTAAAATAGATGAAACACAGATTACTTCAAAGACAACTGAAAGAATGTTAAAAGTTAAAAATCTAAAAGAATATGTAAATAATGATATTGTAGGTTGGTTAGAAATAGAAAATACAAAAATAAATTATCCAGTATTACAAGCCAAAGATAATGAATATTATATTAGACATACATACAATAAAAAATATTCAATAGATGGTTCGATATTTTTAGATAAAGATTATAATTGGAGTATACCAAGTAGTAATTTACTAATATATGGTCATAATAATAAAAATGGTAATATGTTTCAAGATTTACTTAATTATAAAGAAGAAACATATTATTTAGAACACCCACTTATAAGATTTACTACTGTTGATGAAGATAGTAATTATGAAATAATATCAGTATTTTTATCAAGAGTATATTATAAAAATGAGAAAAATGTATTTAGATATTATTATTTTATAAATGCAAACAACGAAGAAGAATATAATAATTATGTAGAAGAAAGTAAAAAAGTAAGTTTATATGATACTGGAAAAACAGCAGAATATGGAGACCAATTACTAACGCTTTCAACTTGTGAATATTCGCAAGAAGATGGAAGATTTGTGATTTTAGCTAGAAAACGAGACTAATTCTAGAAATAGAGTTGGTCTTTTTATGTGAGATCCGACCTAATAAAGTGTCCTTAAATTTAAATAAGTACATGTATTCAAAGCTATGGCTTGGAGAACACCAACCCTATGTGTCCATAAAAGTATAATTTTAGACTTTGGAAATATCCATAAAGTCTGACCCACTTTTTTGGATACTATTTTTGTACTTTTGAAAAAAAGCTTGATATAATATAAATTGTTAACACCTACTTTAATTATTAAAAGTAATTAAAGGAGGAATTTATTTATATGAGTAAAGTAGTTGGTTATGGTAGAGTATCAACAAAAGACCAAAACTTAGATAGGCAAATAGAAGCATTTAGAGAATTAGGCATTGATGATAAATATATTTATACAGATAAACAAAGTGGAAAGAATTTTGATAGAATAGGTTATCAATATATGAAAAAATGTCTAGAGAAGCGGAGATACACTAGTAATAAAGGATTTAAAAAGATTAGGAAGAAATCAGAAAGAAATAAAAGAAGAATGGGAATATTTTATGGAAAATGGTATATATGTAAGAGTCCTTGATATTTCTGCTTTAAATATTGATTATAATGATGAGAATTTAAAACCTATGATTAGAATGATAAAAGAAATAGTATTTTCAATTTTAAGTTGGCAAGCAGAAGATGAAAGAATTAATATTTTACAAACTCAAAAAGAAGGTATAGAAAAAGCCAAATCTAAAGGTGTAAAATTCGGTAGACCTAAAAGAATGGTTAATTATAAAGTATTTAAGGAAGAATATACAAAATGGAAAAATGGAGAACAGACAGCTGTATTAACTATGAGAAAACTAGGAAACTGGTCAAGGTCTTATTTTTATAAAGTGGTAAAAGAATATGAACAAAGTCTTTCAGCTTAATAAAATCTATAAAATTTGGTCAACGAGGTTGACTTTAGAAGGCTTTTTATAATTTAAGAATATACTATCATATCTATAAAATGAATTAATATAGAAAAAATATATGTTACCCGTTACTTTTTATTTTGGTAACGGGTAACATATTAAATTTATATAGTAGTTCTTATAGCTCTTATTTCTTCTGTTGTGTTAGCTTTTTTTAAAGAACTATGAGTTGACTTTACAAAATTTATAAGTTTTTCATATTTAGCTTGTGAATAATTTTTGCTAAGTTTTTCGTGATATTTCTTATATTGGTCGCAAAAAGAAAAAAATTTAGTTTCTAGGAGATTTTTTTGCTTTTTTGTATATTTGAGACTTTTTTTAATTTTATAATCAAACATTTTTTTTACTTGGTCATAGTTGCGTGTTAGTTCTAAATCATGGTTTAGTTCTTCTTTGCTCTTTCTATGATTAATATTTTTGTTTTTACATTCATTAGAACAATATCTACTTTTTGAATTGTAAAATTTAATACAGTCTTTATCTTTGCATATTTTAATTTTTAATATTTTTGAATAATATAATGGTAGATATGCAAATATAAAATCTATAAAATTTATTATTTTATATGTATAACTGATATTATATTTGGTATTAAGTTTGATATGCTCGTCGCTATCTTTTTTCTTTTTATAAGAAATTTTTAAAGAAGGAGTTTCAAAATCTTTGCATTCATTTATTGGTTCAAACATATTGTTTCCTAATCCTGTTTTTTGTATATATTTGTCAGGAAGGGTGGCATTAACTGTATTATCGGTATTGTGTTCAAAAAATACTAATTTAAGTAGATAACTTAAGTCATTAATAATTTGGTTTGTAAAGTTTGTAAAGTTTTGAAAATAAAAATCAAAATATAATTTATTTTTCTCTGAATAGTTATTGCAAGCTTTAGTAGATTCTTTAGTAAGTTCTTCATCATCAAAATAGTCAAGAATATTATCTTCATCAATATTACAATAGTTAAGAAATTCATTAAAAAAGAGTATGAAATATGGGTTTTTGTTCAAAAAGTAATTATAGAAGTTGCATAGATATCCTTCGTATTGTTCCAAAGAATATAGAGTAGCTTCATTCATTTTATCTTTGAATTCTTGTGCTTTCTTTATTACCTCTGGTATAGTATTTAACAAAGATATTATAATATAATTTAATTCTTTTGTTTTATTTATATTAAGCCCTTTATTTAATTTACCTATATTTGAAGTAAATTCAGTTGAAGTAAATACAGAAAAGTTAGAAGTTATGGATAGTCTTTCTTTTTTTTCACTAATATTTATTTGTAATTCTAGTTCAAGTTTTGGTATTAGTTTTGATTTAGATACTGTGCCATATCTTTCTTTTTCTTTCTGTTGTAGCCTTATTCCCTCCAATACATCAAAAATAATATAAAACATAATAAACCTCCTGCCTTAAAGATATTATACTTATTAAAATTATTATATCATACAACGGTAAGTAATGCAAGCGATATAATTCTCTGAAATAAGAAACCTTAGTGATATTATTGCGGAGAAAATAGTATGATGTTAGAATGTCATTAAAGCCTAAAAATACTCGAGTAAAAAATAAGGCAAATATAAAAGAAAGAGAGGGTTTTAATTATGAAAAATTCAGAATTAAAGTCAAATACAGATGAAAAACCAACAGAGAAAATAGAAGAAAAATTAGGAAAGGAGAAAAAAGAAATGAACAAGCAACTCCTAAAAGTGTTAGACAACGAAAAAGAGTCTAACATAAAGACAGAATATTTATATAAAGATTCTGAAGGAGAAGACTACTTAAAAGTAGTTAGGCATAATTCCGGAGAAAAATTCGGAATTATGCACTATGATACAGAAACAAAAGAATATAAATATGGTAGAGGCGATTTAGAGTTTATACCATATCATTTAGAAGATTTAATAAAAGATAGTAGAAATGTGGTCTTCATAACAAATGGAGAAAAGGACGCAGATACTTTAGAGCAGCTAGGATTCTTAGCAACTACCGCTCTAACAGCGTCTCCATATAAATGGAAATCTTCATATAGTACATATTTAAAAGGTAAATATGTAATTATATTGGAGGATAATACAGAAGAAGCAAGAAACTTTGCTGAAAATACAGAAAAAAAGGTATGCTATTCAGCAAAGAAGGTAGCTAGGTTAGAAATTACAGATTTAGCCGAAGCTTTAAATGTCAAAGTTAAATATAATTTTGACATTACTAAAGTAAGAGAAAGTTTACAGGATGATGAAAAACTTAAAAAAGTTCTATTGGAACTAAAAAAAGAGATAGAAGAAGTAGAATAAATCTACTTCTTCTAGGAAAGGAGGCAGAAATGATTACAAGGAATAGTGTATATTACTATATAAACTATAATGTAAATCCTAAAAAGATAGCTACAAGATACTTAGGAGAGCCAGATATAGAAAGTTCAAATAATTATATTTATTATAGTCCATTAAGAAACAGAGAAAGAACACCATCATTTTATGTGAGTGAAAGCAAAGGAATACACGATTTTGGAACGGACAAACATTATAGTTCAATTAGTTTTGTAAGAGATTTGTTTAATATAAGCTATTGGGAAGCTACTAAAAAAATAATTGAAGATTTTGATATTGACTTAACTAAAATAGAAGAAAATAATAGCACAGTAATTGAAAAAAATGAACAAGAAGAAGTCAAAATCAGTTTAGTAAAGGGAGATGTACCAAAATGCATCTATACATATTTTGATAGAAAATGCTTCAATACGAAACCTAAAGACCAAAAAGAAATTGCAAGTATAAAAAGGAGAATAGGTTTGGAAGAAAATGTCTTTACAATATATGAAAATGTTAAAGAAATTACGCAAGAAATATTAAAAGGCAAGACTTGTATTCCATCAGCAATAAAAAGTAATGCAAAGGAAAATTGGCAGAAACAACAGTTATTTTTAGTAGATTTTGACAATACAAGAGAAGGAGAAGATATTTATAGTGATGATTGTAGACATATTGATGTTAAACATATTTTAAAATATTGTGAAGAAATAGAACTATTGCCTACATTTATTTATTACACTTTTTCTCATACAAATAATCAACACAAATTTAGACTTGTGTATATATTGGAAAAGCCTATTGATGATTATGATGTAGCAAAACAGATTCCGAAATATTTGTTAGAAAAACTAAAAAAATTCAATCCAGACTTAAGCAAAAAGAATTTGGCAGATATGTTCTTTGCTGGTAAGGAAATTGCTTATATAGGAGAGAATTATTACAAAGTGGAGGTAAAAAAGCAAGATGAGTAGATTAAAGATAAATAATGAACTTGAGGACTTAAAAAATGAATATGAAAAAGGATTTGGAGGACTGAAAAAAGTTTTCAGTCCTGATGAAATGAAGGAAAGAGGAATAGGAACAGATAAAAAGCTAATATACAGTTTAAATGAAGATTTAGAAATTCCAATTAATTATATTATAAGTAAAGAAGGAATCTACAAAAAAAAATATGATAAAGATGATAACCCAGTTGTTGTAAAAATTTCAGAAAATATGATTATTCCAACAGCTTCAATTTATTATTTAGATGATGACAAAATAGACATTGAAGTATCTTATTATGAAAGTGGAGAATGGAAACAAGAATATGTAGAAAGAAGAACTTTGCTAGATAAAAATAGGATACTAGAACTTAATAATTTAGGTTTAAATATTTCTAGTTTGAATGCAAACGAGATAGTTATATATTTTTATGACTTTTTGGTAAATAATCCTAATTTAAGAATCAAGAAAATAACTAATAAATTAGGTTGGATTCAAAACCATACTGGCTATGTTCCTATAAGAAATAATGGTGTAGAACTATCAAAAGATAAAGGTTTTAGAAATATGATAGAAGGTTTTAAATGTCATGGAACTATTGAAGGTTGGGTAGAAGAAATGGAAGATTACCGACATAACTTGTACTTTAGGTTTATACTATCAGCCCGGATTTGTAGGACCATTAGTGGACATTGTACATTGTAGAAATCCAATAATAAATATATGGTATAGGAGTAGAGCAGGAAAATCGGCAGTACTTCAAGCAGTAAATAGTATATATGGAGACCCTAGACTATTAGAAAAAACTTGGAATGGAACTGTTGTTGGAATAGAACAATTATTATCGTTTTCAGCAAATGATAGTGTATTGACATTAGATGAAGGCGGATTAATTAAAGGAAAAGTTGATGAATTTATATTTATGATAGCTAGTCGGAAAAGGTAGAGTAAGAGGAAAAAAAGAAGGTGGCATTAGAGAAATGCAAAGATTTAACTGTTGTATGATTTCAAGTTTTGAAAAGCCACTAGATACAAATAGTTCATTAACTGGTGTGAGAAGTAGGATTTTATCAATATATGGTAGACCAGTAGACAAGGAAAAGGATGCTAGAAAATTATATAGATTAAAAAATTATGGTGTTGCTGGTGTAGAATTTATAAATAGATTAATTGATGATAATTCATCAGATAATTACGAAAAAATAATTTGTAAATATGAAGAAATAATGGAAAAATTATATGATAAATGTGAAAACAACGTCAGTTCGTATGTACAAACTGTTGCATTAGTAGTTTTAGCTGATATTTTAGCAAATCAGTATATTTTTAAACAAGATGAAGATGAAGAAGTTTCTTTGTCATTGGGAGTTAAAATTTTAGAAGAAGTGGATTCACAAGAAGAAATTGATGTATCAGAAAGAGCACACGATTTTGTAAAAGATTTTATACTTTCAAATTATAGATTTTTTGATACTGCTACAATGGTTGAACAACAAAATGGAGATAAATTCAAATCAGACTCAGAAACATTTTCAAATAGTAAAAGATTCGGAATTAGAGAAGGCGATGTTTATTATATATTCCCTAATATATTACGAAAAGAATTAGAAAAAAATGGATTTTCATATAGAAAGTGCTTGAAAGAATTTGGAGAAAGGGGATATATAAAAACAAACACCATCAAAGTTAATGGAAAAGAAAGAATAGAAAATCTAATACAAAAAAAGTACAAAGGTACAAATAATAGAATGATTGGTGTAATACTAAAAAAAGAAAAAGAAGAAATAACAGAAGAGGAAGAAACAGAATTTAAAAAAGATAATGGAGAAGTAATAAAAGAACCAAAAAAAACAGTAGATTTTAAGCAAGTAGAAGATTCAATTAATAATAAAGAAGAATATTTAGAATAGTAAGAAAAGAGGTACATAAACTTATGAACATTACAAAAATTGAAATTGACAGAAATGTAGAAGGAAAAAATTTAATAGGAATTGTAAACATTATAATTAATAATCAATTTAAATTAGAAGATATAAAACTAATGAAAGGAAATAAGGGAATGTATCTCTTATTTCCACAAAATAGTTTTTATAAATGTATTTACTATCCTACTAAAGAAGAAACAAGACAAGAAATATTAGAAAAAATATTAAAGCAGTATAAGAAAGACTTAACCTACGAAAAATTACGAGCAAGTTAGAAGAAAGACCAGTATAAATAAGTGTCACTTAATACAATTAATAAAGTTAAGCTATATACAAAATATTTTAAAAAATAATATAGTATATTTGTTGTTTATTTATATATGGTTTGAGAGGAAAAGAAATTGAAAGACAACTTGGAATTAACAAAATTGTACATTGAAATAGGCATAATAAAGGAGTTATTTGATAAAGAAATAATTAATGAACAAGAAATGAATGTTGCTTTGAAAGATATATACAATGACAACAAGTTATTATACGAAAATTAAAGAAAGGAATCGATGAAAATGAAAAAAGTAGTAGCTTATTGTAGAGTATCAACTGACCACGAAGACCAAAAAAATTCTATTGAAAATCAAGAAATGTACTTTAAAGAATATGTTAAGAATCATAAAAATGAAGGTTGGGAATTAGTAAAAATATATGCAGATGAAGGTATTACAGGAACTTCGTTAAAAAGGAGAGAAGACTTTAACAGAATGTATAGAGATGCTCAAAATGGAAAAATTGACTTAATTCTTACAAAAGAAGTTTGTAGATTTGCTAGAAATACAGTTGATACACTAGAAAAGACAAGAGAATTTAAAAAGTTAGGTATAGAAGTGCATTTTATAATAGATAATATAAAAACTTTTGACAACGATGCCGAATTAAGATTAGGAATTATGGCTACATTAGCTCAGGATGATAGTAGAAGGACATCAGAAAGAGTGCAATTTGGAGTAATACAGAGTATGAAAAAAGGTGTAGCTTTTGGTAACTATGTTTATGGTTACGATTTTGTAAGAGATGAACTAACTGGAAAGAAAACTAAATTAATAATAAATGAAGAAGAAGCAAAAGTAGTAAAATATATCTTTAATGCTTATTTGAATGAAGGAAAAGGTGCACATACAATAGCTTTAGAATTAAAAGAAAAAGGTATACCTATAAAAAGACCTAGAAAAAAAGAGAAGTCTACTGATTGGAGAGGAGAAACTGTTTTAGGTATATTGTCTAATGTTAAATATATAGGTGATTTAAAGCAAAGAATCACCTATACGACAGATTTTTTAGAACATACTAAAAAGAAGAATCAAGGTGAAAAAGAATTTATATATACAAAAAATCATCATGAACCAATTATAGATGAAGAATTATTTTATTCAACTCAAAAAGAATTAAAAAGAAGAAGTGATTTACACAAACATGAAAAAAGTAAATATACTAATAGACATACTTTTTCTGGAAAATTACAGTGTGGTTGTTGTGAGGCTTCTTATGTCGGAGGAGAAAATAGAAAAAGAAAAGATGGAACTATTAGAAAAACTTGGAGATGTTACAATGCTGTAAAATATGGAAAAGAACACTTGCAAGATGGTAGACAGATAGGTTGTAATGGAAAAAGAGTTAATGATGAAGTATTAAAAAAGAGTTTTCTTAAGGCATTTGAACAGATTAAGGTAAATAAAGAAGAAGTAAAAAAAGATATTGAAAAATATATAAAAAAGGCAATAAAAGAATGTGATGAAGATATTTTAAGAGGAGATAGACTTTTAGAACAAAAAGAAAAATTAAATAGAGAAAAAAATAGATTATTAGATTTATGTGTAAAAGAAATAATAAGTGAAAATGTATATAAAACTAAAAATAATGAATTAGAAGAAAAGATTGAAAAAATAAATATTGAAATACAAGAACAAGAAAATAGAAAAATGATGAGAGAAAATATATACGAAATACTTGAAAATGCTAGAAAAGTAGTTGATGATATTTTAGAGATAAAAAAGTTTAGTAAAAAAGTATGTAGAGAGTTAGTAGAAAAAGTTATTATATATGATGATAATAAATTTGACTTTTATATTAAGGGTTCCAGAGAACCATATTTTTTTGACTATAAAAGTAACATTTTATATTCACATCATTAGTGATAACAATAATTGTTTTATTATTGCTAGCAGGAATAGCAATAGCAAGTTTAGGTGGAGAAAATGGAATATTTGCAAAAGTAAAACAGGCTAAAAAAGCAAATATAGAATCAGAAATGAAAGAACAGTTAACAATGGGATTACAGGAATTGCAAATAGCAAAGCAAGGAAATGCAACATTAGATGATGTAACACAAGATTGGGCAAATGAAGCGATATTAAGTGATTATAGTCCAGTATTACAAGAAGATGCATCATTGAATGGAAAATTAATTGTTATGACAAAAGATAATGTAAAAGGCAAGTTTTTAATAGGACAGAATTTGGATATAGAAACAATAGAATATAATACAAGTAGTGTTGAAATAGAATATACAACAATTTCAAGAATAGATAATAAAGTAAAAATAAATATAGTAGTAACAGATAAAATAAATGGAGTAAAACAAATAGAATATCCAGAGGGAAACCCATTAAAAGTAGTAAGTGGAACAAAAGAGCAAATATCAATAGATTATGAAGTAGAGTTAGGAAAAGAGTATAAATTTGTAATAACAACAGGGGATGGAAATAAGACAGAAAAGATAATAAAAATAGATGACTATTATTATAATATAACAAAAGAGTTTGGAGAAAGTGTAACAATAGATAATAATGCAACAAAAGCAGCATATAACAAAACATATGAAGCAACAATAACAACAACAGGAAATTATGCAATAACAGGCCTAACTGTTACAATGGGAGGAAAAACAGTAACAACAGCAGGAAATAATGTAGTTAATATAAATACAGGAAAGATAAAAATAGAAAAAGTTACAGGAGATATAAATATAACGGCAACAACAAAAAAATTAGAAATACAATATACAATAGGTGTAAATGCAAGTGGCAGTTCAAATGATACAAGTACACTTAAAGCTAATACACAGCCAAAAGGAACACCATTGTATATAAATATAATAGCAAAATTAGAAGGTAATAATTGTACAGTAGTATTAAAATCAGATAATTCAAAAACAGTACCATATGCAGTAACAACAAATGGAAAATATACATTCATAGTAAAAGGAACATATAATGGAAAAAAAGTAGAAGAAGAAAAAGAAGTAATAGTAAATCAATATCAAGCACAAGGTGGATTTGTAAAATATGATGCAGGAAATTGGACACAAGCAGAAATACAAGAATTACAAGGAAAAAATTTATATAATATAAATAAGGAAAAAACAGTAAGTACTGAATCAGGATTAGATTTTACATTTGGAGGATTTACATATGAGGGAGATACAGCAAACAAAACAGATATAGATAGTGGAAAAATAATCACAAGTAGAAACCAAAGTGTAACACCACAAAGTGGATATGGAACACCCAAATATTCAGGATGGCAAATATTAGAAAGTAAAGAAGAAAATGGAAAAACATATGTAACAAAAATAACACATGCGGGAAGCCCAGAGAATTTTGTATATTATTATACAAAAGATTATGATAATAGAAGAGCAGAATATATATTATCAAGTGGAAAGAGACAAACAGGATATAATACATATCAACCAAGAAGTTGGCAAATGTATGTAGATCAAAATCAAAAAGATTTAATAGCAAATACAACAGATAAGGATGGAAATGAAATAAAAGATATACATGCAATGGATTATAGTGAAGCAAGTGCAACAACCAATAGTACAAGTTCAACTAATGGAATAAGAAACACAGGAGCATGTTATTGGCTTGCGTCTGCCAATACGAGTGACAACGGCAACGTATGGAACGTTCGCAGCAACGGTAACATGTACAATTACTACGGCAATTGCTGGGGGGTTCGCCCTATAGTTTCTCTGACATCCGGAGTCTACATAAAGTCTGGAACAGAGGCAGATCCATATATATTGGGAAAAGACTAGAATATGAAAGAATCCGCCTAGTAGGCCTTGTGTCTACTGGCGGTGGGGGTAAAAGGACATTAAGTATATTGTGCTAGGATTCAAAAGGAGGAGTAAAATTGAGTATAAGCACAATATGGAACACAGTAAAAACAATGTATCCTGATTACATAATTTTTGTTAAAATTGGGAAATTTTATACAGTATATAATCAGGATGCATATATAATATCATATAAATTAAAATACAGACTAAAAATAGAAGAAAGTAATTATATTAGGTATTCATGTGGATTTTCAGATATAGCATTAAATAAAGTAAGAACGAAAATGGAAGAAAACAAGATAAATTATTTAATTTTAGATAGAAGAAATAATTATGAAGAAGATGCCAAATACAATAATGGAAATTTGAATAAATACAATGAAATATTAGAAAAATCTAAAAGATATGCAAATAATATAATAAGATTAGATAAAATAAATAATTATTTTATTGAAAATATTAATAAAGAAGAAACAAGAAAAATTTTAATACAGCTGGAGAAAAAAATAGATGAGGGAAGAAAAATTTAAAGTAATACAATTTTCAAGAGAACTAATAATAACATTAGAAAATCACTTAGACAATTTTCCGCGAAAAGATATGGAATTAAAAAGTAGAATAAAAAATGTATCATACGATATATTAGAAAATTTATATATTGCTAATACAATAACAGATGATGAAGAAAAAGTATCGATGTTATATCATACAATTGCAAAATTAAAATTATTGGATTGTTTGTTAAATTTATGTTATGACAAGCAAATTATAAATAGTAAGAGATATATAAAATTTGGTGAAAAAATGGATGATATATTAAAGTATATTAGTGGGTGGATTAAAATTATAAATAAAAACGGGCACAATTGAATGGCTTGCGTCTGCCAATACGAGTAACAACAACAACGTATGGAACGTTAACAACAACGGTAACATGAACAATAACAACAACAATTGCTGGGGGGTTCGCCCTATAGCTTCTATAAACTGTGGTTATGCAGTTATATGGCTGTATAATAGATAATATAGAAACAAATTGTGTCCATTAGTAAGAAATTACTATAAAACAAAAATAGATAAATATTTTTGCTAGTAGGTTTATTGAAAAACTAAAGACTTTTATAAAGGTATAAGTATTAATGGATTTTTTGGTTTATTAAATTCGAAAATGAAAATATTTTATAACTATTTTTATTAATGAATCTTCATTAATTTTTTTGATGCAGTAGTATAAGTACTTAATTAATTTGGCTGAAAGTCAATAGTTGGGGTGGAAAACTTTGAAAGTTTTCTGCTCCAATATT
>ENA-OOWV01001788-OOWV01001788.1-human-gut-metagenome-genome-assembly--contig:-NODE-1788-length-13135-cov-3.156422_pt1 | contig 13135 bp, 9 predicted proteins | sample MGYA00241584_ERZ501337 | MGnify/ENA primary metagenome ERZ501337 (study PRJEB25962, sample SAMEA2042744) | human gut metagenome | biome: human gut; feature: human-associated habitat; material: faeces... | reverse complement strand
GCCAGGCGGTAACAGGCCTTGCCAAAGGCCGCCCCATTAAAGGCAATGTGCTTTACCTTGGCGGCCCGCTGACCTTTTTTGGCTGCCTGCGCGCCAGCTTTGACAAAATTTTAAATTTGCAGGGCACCTGCCCCGAAAACAGCTTATATTATGTGGCAATGGGCTGCGCTTTTTGTGCCGAACACACCGTAGACCTTACCACGCTGGCGGAAAAAATGCACGCTGCGGATGCCAACCGCCAGTTTGAGCATTTGCCGCCGCTGTTTAAAAATATTGAAGAATATGACGCCTTTGTTGCGCGCCATAACCGCGACAATGTTCAGCGAGGCGATATTGCAGCCGCCAGTGAAGCCTATCTCGGCATCGACAGCGGCAGCACAACCATAAAAATTGCCGTAGTTGCGCCGGACGGCAAACTGCTTGATTCTTTTTACCAGAGCAACAAAGGCAACCCCGTTGTCGCCGTGCGCGATTACCTGACCGGATTTTACGAAAAATACCCCAACTGCAAAATACTTGCCGCTGCCGTTACTGGCTACGGCGAAGAACTTATAAAACACGCCTTCCACGCCGATTACGGCATTGTGGAAACCATGGCGCATTTTATTGCTGCCAAAAGCCTTTTGCCGGAAGTCGATTTTATTCTTGACATCGGCGGGCAGGACATTAAATGCCTTAAAATACACAACGGCTGCATCGACAACATCTTTTTAAATGAAGCATGCTCCAGCGGATGCGGCAGCTTCTTGCAGACTTTTGCCGGCATTCTCGGTTACAGCGCGGAAGATTTTGCCAAAATAGGCCTTTTTGCCGATAAACCGGTTGACCTTGGCAGCCGCTGTACCGTATTTATGAACAGCAACGTAAAGCAGGCGCAGAAAGATGGGGCTTCCGTTGCCAATATCAGCGCCGGGCTTTCCATAAGCATTGTTAAAAACGCACTGTTTAAAGTTATACGCCCTTCCGGGCCCGATGACCTTGGCAAACACATTGTTGTGCAGGGCGGCACCTTTTTAAACAACTGCGTGCTGCGCGCCTTTGAGCAGGAACTGAACCTTGAGGTTGTGCGCCCCGATATAGCAGGCTTAATGGGTGCTTACGGCGCGGCATTATATGCACAGGAACGCCGCAAACTGCATCCGCAGGATTCCGCGCTGCTTAAAGCGGAGCAGCTGCGCACTTTTTCACATACGGTTAAATCCGTTACCTGCGGGTTATGCAGCAACCACTGCCACTTAACGGTAAATATCTTTGCCGACGGCAAACCCTATATAAGCGGCAACCGCTGCGAACGCCCGGTTACGCACTGCGCGCCCAACGACAGCCTGAACCTTTACCGCTACAAGCTGCAGTTATTGGAAGAATTTAAGCCAGTACCCGGCAGGCGCGGCAAAATCGGCCTGCCGCTCGGCCTTAATATGTACGAACTGCTGCCGTTTTGGCATACCTTTTTTACGGAGCTGGGCTTTGAAGTAATTACCAGCCCTATTTATGACAAAACCATTTTCCAGAAAGGCCAGAACACCATTCCGAGCGACACGGTATGTTACCCCGCAAAAATGATGCACGGCCATATTAAATGGCTGCTGGCGCAGGGCGTTACAAGCATTTTTTACCCCTGCATGACCTACAATGTTGACGAGGACACAGCGCAGAACTGCTATAACTGCCCGGTTGTTGCCTACTACCCCGAAGTTTTGGCGGCAAACATTGAAGAATTAAAAAATATTCACTTCTTTTATGATTACCTTGGCCTTTTGAACAAAAAACTGCTGGCCAAAGAATTATACAAAATGCTAAGCCCCGTTTATACGGATTTAAGCAGTGCGGAAATTAAAAACGCGCTTATCCCCGCATTTAAGGCTTACCGGGATTTTGAAGCCCGCGTTAAGGAGCAGGGCAAAAAAATAACCGAAGAAGCCTTAAGAAAAAACATACCGGTTATTATCCTTGCAGGGCGCCCGTACCATACCGACCCGAAAATCAACCACGGCATAGACCGCCTTATTACCGGGCTGGGAGCTGCTTTAATAAGCGAAGACTCTGTAAGCGGCAATATTGACCGCAAAGATTTGAACAAAGACCTGGAAGTTTTAAACCAGTGGACCTATCACAGCAGGCTGTATGCCGCCGCTAAATTTGCCGCGCAGAACCCTGCCATGAACCTTGTTCAGCTTGTAAGCTTCGGCTGCGGCTGCGACGCCATTACGGCTGACGAATGCCGCCGCATACTGGAAGAAAGCGGCAAAATTTACACCCAGATAAAAATTGATGACATTGAAAACCTTGGTGCGGCACGCATAAGGCTGCGCAGCCTGTTTGCGGCACTGGGCTTTGAATGCTGAAATAATTTTTGAAGGAGCAATTTTTATGTCAGAAACTGTGCTACCGGTTTTTACCAAAGAAATGAAAGCTACGCACACCATACTTGTGCCGAATATGCTGCCGTTTCATTTTGCATTGCTGCGTTCCGCGCTGCAAAGCTGCGGCTACAAAGCCGAAATTTTACAGAACACCGGCCGCAACGTTATTGAAACAGGGCTGAAATACGTTAACAGCGATATATGTTATCCGGCGCTGCTCGTTATCGGCCAGATTATAAGCGCGCTGGAAAGCGGCAGATACGACCTCAGCAAAACGGCCGTTATGCTCAGCCAGACAGGCGGCGGCTGCCGCGCTTCCAATTATATATACCTTCTGCGCAAGGGCATGGAAAAAGCAGGGCTCGGCAATGTGCCAATTATCAGCCTTAATGTAAACGGCATGAACGAACAGCCCGGCTTTGAGCTTAACCTTGCCATGATAAAAAAATTTATGGCCGCCATTATTTACGGCGACACTTTAATGTACCTTGCCAACAAAACCCGCCCCTACGAAACCATTAAAGGTGCGGTGGACGAACTGGCAGGCAAATGGCTGAACAAGCTTGAAACCGCTTTTATGGAAGGCAAAGCGCAGGCTACCGGAACCATGAAACAGCTTTCGCGCGCTCTTGCGGAAGACTTTGCCGCCCTGCCGCAAAAAGCGGAGCATAAAATAAAAGTTGGCATTGTCGGCGAAATTTACATTAAATATGCAGGGCTTGGCAACAACAATTTGGAGCAGTTTTTACAGAAGCAGAACTGCGAATACATGCTGCCTGGGCTGCTTAACTTTATTATGTACTGCGCCGATACTTACTTAACGGACTACAAACTGTACGGCGGCAAATTTTTTAAATACGGCATTTCCAAAATGGCAATGTTTTATTTAAAACGCCTGGAAAAAATCATGCTTTCCGCACTTTCCACCCCGCCCTTTAAGCCGCCCGCTTCTTACGAAGAAACCAAAGCGCTTGCCAAAGGCGTTATAGGCTACGGCAACAACATGGGCGAAGGCTGGCTTTTAACGGCCGAAATGCTGGAACTTGCAAAAAACGGCTACAACAACATTATCTGCGCACAGCCCTTCGGCTGCCTGCCTAACCACATAGCCGGGCGCGGCATGCTTAACAAAATCAAGGAAATTGCCGAAAATGCCAATATCCTTCCTATCGACTACGATTCCAGCGCTTCCAAAGTAAATCAGGAAAACCGCATTAAATTAATGCTGGCTACCGCCGAATAAAATTTTAAACAAAAAATTACCCCGCTGCCAAAGAACTGACAACGGGGTTTATTTTTACCATTATTTAATTAATTGCTGCCCTGATAAACCATGCCCTGAATATCGGTATCGGCTTTAACCTGTACAAAGGTGGTGGAGCCTGCCGGAATATTTACGGATTTGCCGGTTACAAAGGCACCGCCGATAATACCTACCGGGCCAAGCACTACCATGCCGCCGATAGCGGCGCCGGCTGCACCGGCAACGGTTTCGGCTGCCTGTTTGGCAATATCGCCGAGGAATACTTTAACGCGGGTATTATCAATAGCGTAAACAAAGCCAAAGTCAACATCAATGCGGGCATCCTGGCCGAACATACGCGGGCCTACAACCTTGGTTACCTTGCCAACGCCTTCAGCGCCTTTCGGCAGTACCAGCACATCATTAACAAAAACATTGTCGGCAACTTTGTATTTTACAACATCGCCTGCTTTTGCGGTTTTGCTGCTGAGGTCTTCGGCAAATTCAAGCTTGATTACGGAATCTTTCGGCAGAGTTACGGTTTCAACAACAACAATGCCGTCCTGGAAAGCAAGGTTTGCCAGTGCTTCAAGGCGTCCTGCAAGAGAGCCTGCGCCAACTTCGCCATTCAGCATGGTTTCCAGTGCTTCAATGCGGCTTTTGGCCGGACCGCCTGCCGTGCTTTCGGTAAACTGCCATTCAACGGCGTTCAGCTTGGTTAAAAAGCTTGCTTCGCCGCTGCCTGCATAACCGTTGATATAGTCATACAAATTATCAACTCTATTTAAAATAGGGTCAGTGGTAATGGTGCCGTAAACGTCATCTTCAAGGCTGTCCATTCTGCTGACCAGTGCGCCTGCCTGTTCCGTACCGTACAGGGTAACTTCCAATGCGCCCATTTTTTCACTGGCAGACATTGTTTTCGGCGCAGCGGAGGCTTCAATGGCAGCGCTGGCGGAAATTTCGTCACCTGCTGCGGCTAAAGCTACGCCCGGAAAGGCAGATGTAACAGTAAGTGTTAACGTTAAAAATAAAGTAAGGAGTTTTTGTTTCATTTCATTACCTCCGTGCAAAAATATATATTAATTATATCATAAAAGAGCTTAAAAAAACAGTAAACTAATTGAAAACCGGGCAAGCATAAGCGCAAAGCCCGGTTTTATTTATTATTTTAAATATTTTGCAAAACTTGACGCTACGGCATCTTTCATTTCGTCCATTTTGGCAAAGCGCCTTCTGTGCTGGGCACGTTTGGAAGGCTTCAGTTCCTCCATGGATTTTCTGTATTCGGGAATGGGTATTTTGTAAAAACGCTTGTCGTCAAGCTGCGTTCCTTCACATTCCTGCCAGAAGGCATCCAGCGAAGTTTTCAGTTTGCGGTCCACGCGGATATGGTTCATGGCATAATAGCCTTCGTTGCTGACGGCGTAAATGCTTTCGCAGCCCAATGCCGCCGCCACATTGCGGATACCGTAAAAAATAAGGTTTTTGGTGCGGTAGCCGTAAAAGGCTTTGGTCAGCCCTTTAATAACCTCCGAGCCGTTGGGAGTTCCCTGCAATGCGCCAATCCACAACGCAGGCTCGCCGTTTTTACCGGGCGCCAGCCAGAACATAATCTGATACAGCGCTTCTTTATCCCACATCAGCACCAGCGAAAGGCAGCCTTCCTTGCGCTGCCCGGCGTGGAACCATAATTCCAGCGTCAGCGGCTTTTCTTCGTAGCTGTCTTCCCACAGGCGCAGCATTTCGCCTTCTGCATAAAGCCGGCGCAGGGCGTCTTCGGTTAACTTGCTTTCCAAAAATTCCACATGCCCTTTTACAAGGCTGATGCGTTCATCATAGGTGGAGTTTTTGTAAAAGAACTGCCTTGTCGCCTGCTCCACAAAACTTGTTGTATGGCGCAGCATATCGCAGCGCAGCGGCGTTGCCGCAAAGAAATCCAGCAGGCCGCCAATCTGTTCGCTGTGCAGCATGCAGCGGGAACGGAAAACAACGTACCTTTTCCATTCTTTCAAGCGTTTGGTATTATACAGGCTATGCCCGATATGTTGTAAAATTTCTGTATCCATGTCAGCCTCGCAATTGTTTGATATGTTACATTATACCATATTGCAGGCCTTACTGCCAGTTATGCTTTGTCGCGGTCATACATCGGGCGCAGGCGGTCCTGCATCGGAATTTTATCGGCCGCAGCCGCAAGCAGCGCCCATTCATACAGCGTGCTCTGTGCGCCAACAGGCTCCAGGCGGTTGGTAACGCGGCGGTAAGTACCGTTGGATTGCATCATGTGCGCGCCGACGTTATCGCGCAGGTACAAATCAAGCACTTTTTTAATACGCTCAATATGCGCCGGCGTTTCAACCGGGAAGAACAGTTCAACGCGGTCGTTAAGGTTACGCGGCATCCAGTCTGCACTGGAGAGGAAAAGCTGTTCCTTGCCGCCGCCCTGAAACCAGAAAATACGGCTGTGTTCCAGCTGCCTGCCGACAATGCTGCGTACGGTAATGTTGTCGCTGATGCCGTCCATACCAGCGCGCAGGCCGCAGATACCGCGGATGATAAGGTCTATTTTAACGCCTGCCATGGAAGCTTCGTACAGTTTCTGAATAACGGGGTAGTCAATCAGCGAGTTCATTTTGGCAATGATATGCCCGGTGCCGCCTTTTTTAACAATGCTGATTTCGTTGTCGATAAGTTCATAAATCTTTTTGCGCAGTCCGAGCGGCGCCATAACCAGTTTGTTCCATACCGGCGGGTCCGAATAACCGGACAGCACATTGAAGAACGCCGAAGCATCGCTGCCAAACTGGTCGTTAGCCGTCATCAGGCCCATATCGGTATAAAGTTTGGCTGTGTTATCGTTGTAGTTGCCTGTGCCAAGGTGCACATAGCGCTTAATGCCGTCTGCTTCCTTGCGCACAACCAGAATAATTTTGGCGTGGGTTTTAAGGCCCATCAGGCCGTAAATTACATGGCAGCCGGCTTCTTCAAGCCTGCGTGCCCAGATGATATTGTTTTCTTCATCAAAGCGCGCTTTTAATTCTACCAGTACCGTTACCTGCTTGCCGTTTTCGGCAGCGCGGGCCAAGGCAGCAACTATCGGCGAGTTGCCGCTGACACGGTAAAGCGTCTGCTTGATGGCAAGTACGTTCGGGTCGTCGGCAGCGTCGCTTACAAATTTAACTACCGGGTCAAAGCTTTCATAGGGATGGTGCAAAAGCACGTCGCGTTCACGCAGTACTTTAAAGATGTCGCTGTCGTCCGGCAGTTCCAGCGGGCGCTGCGGCACAAATGGCTCATACAGCCAGGGCCACATACCCGGCAGCGAAGCAAATTTAAAGAAGCAGGTTGCGTCAAGCGGCCCGTTAATTTCATAAACCTCCTGCTCGGTAATGTCCAGATTATTGTACAGGAATTTTCTGATGCGGCTGTTGGCTTTATTGTAAATTTCCAGCCTTACGGAAGCGCCGCGCGTACGTTTGCGCAGGGATTTTTCCACTTCTTTCAGCAGATTGTCGATATCGTCCTCGTCAAATTCCAAATCGGCGTCGCGCGTAATACGGAACGGCACAACATCCAGAATTTTGCATCCGCTGTACAAATCGGAGCAGTGCTCGTTAATAACGTCTTCCAAAAATACAAAGCTGCGTTTTTCCTCGCCGGGAACTTCCAAAAGGCGCGGCAGTACGGAAGGCACCTGCACGATGCCCATGCTGTCTTCGCCTTCCTGGTTTGTAAGTTCTACCGCAAGGTTCAGCGTTTTGTTTGCCAAAAACGGAAACGGGCGCGAGGCGTCAACAGCCATCGGCGTCAGTACCGGGAAAATTTCTTCCTGGTAATAAGCCTCCAGCCAGCGGCGGCCTTTTTCGCTCAATTCGCTTACGCGGCAAATGTAAATGCCTGCCTCGCGCAGTTCCTTAACCAGCGAAAGCAGATATTTGTTTAACAGCTTCATCTGGTCGTGAGCTGCTTTACTTATTTCTTCAAGCTGGGCTTTAACGGTAAGCCCTGCCGCGTCGCGTTTGTTAATGCCGTTTTCGTACTGGTCCCACAAGCCTGCCACGCGCACCATAAAAAACTCATCAAGGTTAGACGCGGTAATGGCAACAAATTTCAAGCGTTCCAAAAGCGGCGTGGTTTTTACGCCGGCTTCGCGCAGCACGCGCAGGTTAAATTTTAACCAGCTGAGTTCGCGGTTAAAAAAGTATTCCGGTTTATTAAGATTAATTTTTTCGTTCTTTTCCATTTATCTGTCCACCCGTTCCAAAACTGCCTGTAATCCGTAAACTTCTTCAAAGAAAGATGCCTTGGAGGCAAAAGTCCATTCTTCTATCGTCAAATCTTCAAGGCTAACGGCTTCCACCTTCATTACGCCGTTTTTAACGTTAACGCGGCAGCTTTTGATTTTTTGCTTATAGCTGCGGTCCATGGCATCTGCAAGACGCACCAGCGCGGCTATTTTTGCTACCAACGGCATAATTTCCGGCGACATTTCTTCAACTTCGGCATGGCGTTTGCCGCTGAACAGCCTGTGCGCATGGTAATAGCTTGCCAGCGCCACTATTTTTTTGTCCATTTCGCTGAAGCCTAAAATATCGCACGACATAATCAGCATATAGCTGTACAGCGAATGGCTGCGCAACGAAACGTATTTGCCGATATCGTGCAGCAGCGCCGTTGCCTGCAAAAGAATGCGGCTGTGGCTGTCGAGCCCGTGGTGTTTGCCGAGTTTATCGAACATGGCAAGGGCAAGCTTGGCCACCTGGCGCGAATGTGCTTCGTCATACTGGTAACGCTCACCGATGCTGTACAGAAGGCTGAGCTGCTCCTGTTCAAGCTCGTCGGCATAATCTTTGCTGGCTTTCGGGCCGATATGCAAAAGGCAGATGCCGTCAATAAAGCGGTCATCCGTAAGAATAATTTCCTGAACCGGCACCAGTGCCAGAAGCTGCTCGTACAGCAAAATTGTCGGCACAACCAGTTCCGCCACATCTTCGTTGATTTTAAACACTTTAATAATCTGCGGCAGGTTCAGCTCATGCACGGTTTTAAACAGCTGCATGAACTGTTCCGTTTTAATGCGGATAACGCCGGCTTTAAATTCAACGCCCATCATCTGCAGCAAAAGTTCCGATTCCGCTCCTGTCAGCACAAGATAATGTATCTGCTCGTTTTTCAACGCGTCCCTTACCGCACCCATCGTACTTGAAAGGTATTCGGCAAGAGCCTGGTTGAATTTCATTGAACTGCGCTGATTGCGGTTAAAGCTTTCCTTAACGCGGATAACGCCGATATTAAGGTTCTGCTGATAGCGTATAATATTATCTTTTACAAAAGTAATGCCAAGCCCGCCGGAAGAAATATCCATCATCAGCAAGCTCTCATCAACGCCGGTCAGGCCGTCAAGCTTCATAGTGCGGCGGATGGAAGCATACTTGGTATAAATTTCTTCCGGAAGGTCAATAACCGTTACTTTCAAGCCCGTCCTGATATAAATCTGGTCTAAAAGGAACACGCGGTTTAAAGCCTCGCGCACTGCGGTTGTTGCCTGCATGCTGTATTCTTCAACTTCATATTCCGTCATCAGGCGTTTAAAGCCAACCAAAAGCTCGCAAATTTCATTTACCATGCTGAACGGAATGATTTTGTTTTTGAAGGTTTCTTCGCCCAGGCGTACGCGGCGGTTGCATTCCTCCAGAACTTTCATGTTGTTTAAATTGCGGTACTGCACAATCTGCATGCTTATCATCTCAGAGCCGAGATGTATTGCTGCAAAAATTTTATATTGTTTTTTTCTCACATGACCACCTCATTAAAGCATTATATATTAATTCGACACAGCACCCTTAAATCCTTGCCTTTAACAATTTTTTTACAGCGCCTTACCATCCATTTTACAAATTATGCGTTTTTTTGCAGGATTTTTTACTTTTTCCGGTAAATATATATTTATTATGCGGTTTTACTGAATGTAAAATGACGGGAGGTATGTATTTTGCAGAGGATAGCTATTATAGATATCGGTTCTAACTCAGCGCGCCTTGTTATAACTCATATTTATAAAAACGGCGCCTACAACATGGTATACAACCAGAAAGAAGCCCTGCGCCTGAGCCAGAAAATTGACAAAAACGGCAACCTTACGCAGCAGGCGTTTACCGACACCATTGAAACCATGAAAAGCTTTGCCTATATGTGCAAACTGTACCACGCAGACAGGATTATTGCCGTGGCAACGGCCGCCATCCGCAATGCGGGCAACGGTGCGGAGCTTACGCGCCTCGTACAGCGGGAAACAGACATTAACCTGCACATTATAACGGGCAACACAGAAGCCTATATCAGTTACCTCGGCGTTATCAACACCCTTCCCTACCACAGCGGCATTATTTTCGACCTGGGCGGCGGCAGTACGGAGCTGATTCTGTTTCAGGACCGCAAAATACTGGAATCCGTTTCCGTTCCTATCGGCGCAGTAAACACCACCGCACTTTTTAATACACGCAACACCGTAAGTTCTTCCGTTTACGGCGAGTTGAGCTTCTTTCTGCGCACGCGCCTTGCGGAATACCCCTGGCTGAAACAGCCCAAGCTTCCGCTTATCGGCGTAGGCGGCACGGCACGTACCATAGGCAAAATGCACCAGCGCGCCACCAAATACCCCACAACCAAAATCCATAACTATAAATTAACGGTACAGGCCTTCCGCGGCATTTTTAACCGCCTTAAAAACAGCACGCTGGAAGAACGCCGCAAAATATCAGGACTCAGCAGCGACCGCGCCGATATCATCATTGCCGGCGCTGCCATTATTAACGCGCTTTTTGAAGTTACCGGCAGCAAGCAGCTTATAACCAGCGGCTGCGGCCTGCGCGAAGGGCTGTTTTACGATTACTATTCCAAAGAACGAGGCATACCGCTTATTGCCGAAGATATCTTAGCCCGCAGTACGGATAATATTTTAAACCTTTACACGCCCGACCTCACGCACAGCCACCATATCACCAATCTGGCGCTGGCCATGTTTGACGCCTGGAAACCGCTGCACGGACTTGGCAAAAACTGCCGCCGCCTGCTTAAAACGGCAGCGCTGCTGCACGACATAGGAATTACCATTAACTTTTACAGCCACGCGCGCCACAGCGCCTATATGATTCAAAACGCGCAGCTTTTCGGGCTAACGCATAAAGAGCAGCTGCTGGCTTCGGCCGTTGCAGGCTGGCACAACGGCATTTCCAAAAGTTATTTTTCGCGCGACCCGCTGTATATGACCATGCTGACGGAAAACAACTGGCAGACGGTAAGCAGGCTGGCGCTGCTTTTAGCCCTGGCCGAAAGCCTTGATTACACGCAGACCGGTATTTTAAGCATTACACGCGCCGGCATAAATAACGAAGGCGCTTTTCTGGAACTGAAAGAACACGGCAACCCTGTTATTGAACTGCACCAGATACGCGCGCATTTAAAATGGTTCTTTAAAACTTTCGGCAAACCACTGCATTTTAAAGTAACGGAAGATTGAACATAAAAATTAAAAGCAGAAACGCAAATGCGTTTCTGCTTTTTTGTTTGCCTTTTAATTTAAGTCATCAGCCTTGGCATGGATTATTTTTAAACGGCGGCGGGCAGCGCGCAGGTTTTCCGGCACTTCTTCTTCCGGCATATTGCGCGGCACCGAGGTTGTGCCTGCTTTATCGGCAGTGCTGTAATACCAAACCTTATAATCCAGAGTATCCATTGTCTGCTGTAATTTTTCCATCTGTTCCTTAACGCTTTCGCGCTGGCGGATTATCATCTGCAAGCGTTCTTTAATGGTGCTGTCTCCGGCAATAACCATTTCGATAAACCGTTTGATATCTTTGATGCCCATGCCGGTATTTTTTAAACAGTCGATAACAAGCAGCCACTCATAGTCGCTGTCCTTAAACATGCGGATGCCGCTTTCGCTGCGTTCCACAAACGGAAGCAGGCCTTCTTTATCATAGTAGCGTAAAGTGGAAGGCGTGGTGTTTAAAATTTTAGCCATTTCACCGACAGTATAAAACATTTTTTATCACTCCCTTAAAAAGTTCACAATTTTGCCATTGACTTAAAGTGCGCTTTAACTTATACAATTTACTTAAACTTACAAGTTGATTATAGCATATAACCACAAATAAGCAAACATTTTATTTTGGGAGGCATAAAAAATGGATTTTAACATGTATGTTCCGACAAAAATTTTATTTGGCGCAGGTACTTTAAATGAGCTTGGCAAACAGCAGCTGCCCGGCAAAAAAGCCGTTATTATTATTTCCAACGGCAAATCAACCCGTGCCAACGGTTATTTAAGCCGCACCGAAGACCAACTGGCGCAGGCAGGCGTAACCACAAGCGTTTTTGATAAAATTCAGCCCAACCCGCTGAAAGAAACCGTTATGGAGGGCGCGGCCTTTGTTAAAGCGCAGGGCGCGGATTTTATTGTTGCACTGGGCGGCGGCAGCGTTATCGACAGCGCCAAAGCCATTGCCGTTATGGCAGCCAACCCCGGCGATTTATGGGATTACATTGCAAGCGGCACAGGCAAAGGGCAGCCCATTAAAAATAAACCGCTGCCCATCGTTGCCATCAGCACCACGGCAGGCACCGGCAGCGAGCCGATGCCGGCTGCGTTATTACCAACCCCGAAACGAACGAAAAAGTCGGCCTGAAAACACCGGACCTGTTCCCTGTACTGTGCATTGAAGACCCGGAACTGATGAAAAGCGTACCGGCACATTACACTGCTTATCAGGGCTTTGATGCGCTTAGCCACAGCCTTGAAGGTTATATCTCCAAATTCGCCAACCTTATGAGCGATATGTACGCCATCACCGCCATTGAAAACGTCGGCCGCTATCTGGCACGCGCCGTTAAAGACGGCAACGACATTGAAGCAAGAACGCATGTTGCTTTCGGCAACATTCTTTCCGGCACGGTAATGTGCGTAGGCACCACCAGTAGCCAGCATTCGCTGGAACACGCGCTCAGCGCTTACCACCCCAACCTTCCGCACGGCGCAGGGCTGATTATGTTAAGCCGCGCATATTTCGGCAACGTAATTGCCCACCATGCCTGTGATGAACGCTTTATCCGCATGGCAAAAGCCATGGGCATGGAAAATGCTTCCAAAGCCGAAGACTTTTTAACCGTACTGCAAAAACTTTTGGAAGACTGCGGCGTGGCAGACCTTAAAATGAGCGATTACGGCATTACGCCGGATGAATTTCCCAAAATGGCAGACAATGCCATGGGCCCGATGGGCGGCCTGTTCGCCTGCGACCGCGTTGCGCTTACCAAAGAAGACGTTATCGGCATATATCAGAAATCATATAAATAATTTGCTGCTTTGCGCAGAAAGAAAGGAGCTTTTATGAATTTCGGACAGAATCTTTACAACTGGTTTTTATCCAACGCCCAGTCCCTTGTGTTGCTGGCAATCGTGGTGATTGGACTGTACCTCGGATTTAAGAGGGAATTTTCCAAACTTATCGGCTTTCTGGTAATTGCC
>ENA-OOWV01001783-OOWV01001783.1-human-gut-metagenome-genome-assembly--contig:-NODE-1783-length-13184-cov-5.792140_pt1 | contig 13184 bp, 13 predicted proteins | sample MGYA00241584_ERZ501337 | MGnify/ENA primary metagenome ERZ501337 (study PRJEB25962, sample SAMEA2042744) | human gut metagenome | biome: human gut; feature: human-associated habitat; material: faeces... | reverse complement strand
AAGGTCTATTTAAACGACTAAAAAAAAAAAAAACATTAATATTTATATCCTAAGATATATTTATTAATGTTTTATTACTCTATACTTTATTGATTAGGGTCATTATTTTCAATAACAACAAAGGCAACTGCATAATGATTTTCATGAGAAATAGAAACATGACAAGGCTCATCTTTAATATAGGGTTTACCATTTTCATCATTTAAACAGCATATCTCCTTAAATGATTTATAACCTGCTGCTTTTACAAATGCCTCTTTGACTGCAAATCTACCACCCACAAATTCTCTTTTTGCTTTATCATTATCTTTTGATAAATACAAAGAAAAATACAGCTTAGAGATGGCTCATGAACTAGCTGAAGACAGAATGTTAGAAGAGTTAAAATCAGGTATACAAACAATAAGATATCAATTATCTACTTTACACACAAGTAATGGACAATCTCCTTTCTCTACAATCTACCTTGAAATAGAAGAAGGCGGAGAATTTGAAAGAGAAGAAGCCTTAATATGTGAAGAAATGATAGTACAAAGACTAGAAGGAATGAAAAACTATAAAGGTCAAGAAATAGGTGAAGAATTCCCTAAATTAGTTTATTTATTAGATGAACATAACTGCTTAGAAGGTGGAAAATATGATTACATCACTAAATTAGCAGCAAAATGTACAGCTAAAAGATTGGTACCTGATTATCAATCAGCAAAAATCATGAGAAAAAATTATGAAGGGAATACATTCCCACCAATGGGTTATAGTAATTAAGTGTAAGACTACAGCTCATGTAAAACCTTGTGAACCCAAGCAAAAGGGGTGTCAGTAAAAATAACTGGCTAACGATGAAACCTAAGTCAGAAATGATAAGGCAATATCGTGCGAAGTTCTGTAATAAATGGTCTTACTATTTATATTATGAAAGGTATATATAGAGGATTATGAAAAGAAGTTTTAAAGTTTATAAAATTACATGTAAAGTAAATAACAAAATATATATAGGCCAAACTATAGAATCTTTAACTCAGAGATTTAATAGACATATGGGATATCAGAAAGATGAGCATGATACCAAATTTTATAGAGCTATTAGAAAATATGGAAAAGATAATTTCTATATTGAATTATTAGAAGAGGTATCAAATCAAAATGAATTAGATAAACGCGAATATTATTGGATTTGTTTTTATGATTCGGTTAATAAAGGGTATAATACTAAAGATTGCATTGGAAAATGTGGTGGAGATACATTATCAACTCATCCTAATAAGAAGTTAATTAGTGAAAAACTACGCAAAAGTAAACTTGGAGATAAAAATCCAATGAGGATAAATGGCGGATTAAAGGGTGAGAGAAATGGGATGTATGGAAAACATCTTACAGAAGAACAAAAGATGCATATTAGCAAAAAATTAAAAGGTAGAACTAGAAGTATTGAAGCTTGTAAAAAAACTAGTGAATCACTTAAGGGAGTACCGAAAAGTAAAGCTCATATTGAGAATCAAATAAAGTCTATGTTAGGGAAAGATTATTATAGAGAAGTTGTTGTTATTGACGAGAAAGGTAATGTTGTAGAAAGATTTAAAAATAAATCAGAATATTATAAAGGAATGCATCTTAAGTATAATGTTGGAAGAAGCTTTTTAGAATTATGGCTTAAGAATAAGAATGAATGTTTAAATCCTAAAAAATTAGATAGATTTAAATGTTTAGAGAGAAAGAGAGCTTTATATTTTGATGAATTTATTACAGAAAACGTGTAGAGACTATCGAAACCGCATATTAAAGATATGAAAGGGAGTAGAGTACATTGGAGATTAGCACCAATGGAAGTGCAAGGCGTGATGAAGGCCTGGTAAGCTGGAGCGAAGAGATAGTGCGAGCCAATAGAAATATTGGATTAAATGTGTAGATCACACTTATCACCATGGAAAGATGAAAATGGTAACTATAAGTGGTATGGTAGATTTAATCAGGGTAGACAAATATGCCCCGTTGCTTCGTAAGAAGTAATTGAAAACTTCTTAAATTGCTAGAAACCCCTAAAGCTTATTATACCAAAGCAGAATTGGAAACAATAAATGAAATGGTTGCGAGAGCAGAAAAAAATAATAAGATTTATAGAAAGTAGTAATAGATTCTATAAGTATAATGGGCAATTAGCAGCGAAATCTCTAAGGTTAAAAAACTATGAGAGACGTTCAACGAATATAATAGGAGCTACCTATAAATATCCAATAAGATAGGTAGAAGGAATATTCTAATCCGACTAGATAAAAGTGTCAAAGTAAGGGGAAACCCTCGGTAGAAATGGTAGTAAGCCTTAATTTACCACAAATTGCCATTATAGCAGATAAAGATATGGAGTTATTCTGGGATATGTTAGATCAGAGATTAGAGCTTTGTAAGGATGCTTTAATGATAAGACATAATATGTTATTAGGAACTTCTTCAGATGTATCACCAATCCACTGGCAACATGGTGCCATAGCAAGGCTTGGAAAAGGTGAAAAAATAGATAAATACTTAAAAGATGGATACTCAACATTATCATTAGGATATGTAGGAGTATGTGAAATGGTTTATGCAATGTTAGGGGTAAGCCATACTACTCCAGAAGGAGAAAAGTTTGCTCTAGAAGTAATGAACTATATGGAAGATAAATGTATGCAATGGAAGAAAGAAACAGGTTTAGGTTTCGGACTTTATGGAACTCCGGCAGAAAATTTAATCTATAGATTCTGTAGATTAGACAAAGCTAGATTTGGAGAAATAAAAAATGTAACTGATAGATTATATTATACAAATTCTTACCATGTACATGTATGTGAAGAAATTGATGCATTTAGCAAGTTAAAGTTTGAATCTCAATTCCATAATATATCTTTAGGTGGATGTATTTCATATATAGAAGTACCTGATATGAGCAAAAATTTAGAAGCAGTTGAAGATATAATAAACTTTATTTATCATAATATTCAATATGCTGAAATAAATACAAAACCGGATATATGCTACAAATGTGGATATACAGGTGAAATACAATTAAATAAAGAAGATTTAACTTGGCATTGTCCATCATGTGGAAACAGTGATGAAAATGAAATGCAAGTTATGAGAAGAACTTGTGGGTTAATTTAATAGGCTCACGTTAAATTACCGAAATTGCGGGAACCTCCTTAGAGCATTATTCTACCAAATTATTTTAGAAATAAAATAATGGCTAAAGGTAATTACTTTAGGTATGGTAAAAAGGAATGATGATTGGAAAATCCGCAACCAAGCTCCTAAGTTGTTAAATAGGGAGAAGGCTCAACGACTATAATGGTAATGTATATTCAGATGCAAAGGTATAGTCTAGTCCGACTTAAATAGTGTTAAAGTATTGGGAAACCAACGGTAGAAACGATATAGGAACAAACTTCTGGAACAAGGGAAGAACAGCAGAAATTGGCGACAGAGTTTTACACTTATAATTAGAATAATTATTCAAAAAATAGATAATATTACTAAGGTAATATTATCTATTTTTTTTGGAGGAAATTAATGAATCAGTATTATGTTTATGAGTGGATAAGGTTGGATAATAATGAACCATTCTATGTAGGTAAAGGAAAGGGCGAAAGATGCTTTACAGAAAAAAAAGAAATAAATATTTCAATGATATATTAAAATATTGTAGGAATAATTCTATAGAAATAGCTATAAATATACTAGAGTCTGGATTAAGCAATGAAGAAGCATTAATGACAGAATGTTGGTATATAAATGAATATATATGTACATATGGATTTAATATTACCAATCAAACATGGGGGGGAGAGGGTGGAGACGTAGTATCTATGATGTCTGTAGAAGAAAGAATAAAATATTCCATTAAAATGAGAAATAGTTGTTTAGGGAAGAGAAATTAAGAAATTTAAACAAAGGAGAAAAAAATCCCATGTATGGAAGAAGGCATACTGAAAGTAATAAAGCTTTAATGTCTAAGTGTCATGAGAAGAGCGTTATGGTAGAATTCCCTAATGGAAAAAAGATGTCTTTTGAATCAAGAAATAAATGCATTGAATATTTTCAAAAGAATTATGGTGTTGGTATATATACTATTAAGAAGCTTATAAGAACAAAAGAAAAATTGAAGTCAAAATACAAAAAATTTAAAAAGCTAGAAGGAATAAGAATATACTATATTTAGTTTAGTATTATTGAGTAAAGAGATTTACTAGTCAACAGGGGCAAATATAGTGTACACTTAAAATACTAAGTGGTAAATCACAGCTAAAGATTAAAAGGAGAAAGTTGATTATGAAATATGCAAAAGTAAGGAAGTTCGATATTGCAAATGGACCTAAGGTGCGCACCACTTTATTTGTAAGTGGATGTACACATAATTGTCCAGAATGTTTTAATAAAGATCAGCAAAGCTTTCAGTATGGTGAGCTTTGGACTGAAGAAGTGGAAGAACAATTTCTTTCTTATGTAAAAAACCCCAATGTTCATGGAGTGAGTATTTTAGGGGGAGAACCTATGCAACAGTTAATGGATGATTCCTTATTAAAACTGTTAACTAGAATAAAAGAAGAAACCAATAAGGAAATATGGCTTTGGTCAGGATATACTTATGATGAGATAATAAGTAATCCAAGGAGAAAGGAAATATTAGAACAAGTTGATGTCTTAATAGATGGTCCATTTAAGGCTGAAATGAAAAATTTAAGTTTAAAATATAGAGGATCTGAAAATCAAAGAGTTATTGATGTGAAAAAATCATTACAAGAGAATAAAGTTGTTTTAATAAATGCAATATAAAGATGTAAGAGGACACTTACATCTTTTTTTTATAGGCTTTATATCTGTTGACAATAAATGTAAATAAATATAACATAAATTATAGTATGAGATGGAGGAGATTAAATGAGTGGTAAATTTAGAAGAATGATTATAATTATGCTCATAAGCATATCAATGATACTCTTAGTAAGTTGTGGAACAATGGAAGTTAGTACAAATGTAAAAGTAAATAAAGATGGAAGTAGTAATACAGTATTTAGATTGGTTTATGATGAAAGTATAAAAAAAGTGGTAGGAGATGGATTGTTACAGCAGGTATTAGGTACAGAGACGGAAATTAATGTGTATTCACAAGATAATAATACTGTTGAAGAAGCTACAATTATAACGCCTAAAATAGATATAAAGGATTTATTAAAATCTAATACTTTAAACATAAGCAATTTCTCATATGATGATGGTGAGTTTATTAAGTATGATGTGAAAAGAGAAAAAGGATTTTTAAAGGATAAATATAAAGTAAATATAGGACTTACTAAAGATTTATTGGCAGAAATAGATTCTAATATTGAAAATGAAGTAAGTAATAATATCAATAATTATATTACACCAGAAATACAAAAATATCTGTATGGCGATGTAACTAGTTTTTTAACTGGAAATGTAACAAACACCATCAAAAATTATGTGGCACAAATACCATATGAGTTAACAATTTCCATACCTTTTAAGATTACAGAAAGTAATGCAACAGCAAAAATTGATGATTATACAGGAAAATGGAGCTATACTATAAAAGATTTAAATACAAATACAGAAGTAATTTTATCGTTCTTTGCACCAAATATAATTAATATTGGTTTAATTATATTAGGAGCTGTAATAATTGTTTTAATATTAATAGTATTATTAGTAAGGCATAGAAAAAGATAATAGTGAAAAGCTGATAAATATGACTAATATTTATCAGCTTTTTAAATATATATGTAACTGAATAAATTAAATAAATGTGAATTTTTCAATAGTTTATTTGAAATAAAGAGAAAAAGTGGTAATATATAGTAATATACAATATATGTAAAACAAAAGGGGGCAAATTGTAGAGTATTATGGTAGAAAGAAATTTTTCAGAAATCACACCAGAAATTAAAAAGCTGGATAAAATATGTGAGAATAATAGCAGGATAGATCCAAAGTTTTACTCTAAATATAAGGTTTTTAGGGGGCTTAGAGATTTAGAGGGAAAAGGTGTTTTAACAGGTTTAACAGAAATATCTGAAGTGTATGCAAAAAAAGAAGTAGATGGCAAACTTATTCCTTGCCATGGACAGTTGTTTTATAGAGGTATTAATATTGAAGATTTAGTTAAAGGATTTATAAAAGAAGATCGATTTGGTTTCGAAGAAACAGCATATCTTTTATTACTTGGAGAATTACCAAATAAAGAGCAATTAGAAGAGTTTTCAGAAATATTAGCTAGCTATAGAAGTTTACCAACATCTTTTGTTAGAGATATAATAATGAAAGCACCAAGTTTTGATATGATGAATACTTTAGCTAGAAGTGTACTTACACTGTATTCTTATGATGAAAATCCAAATGATATATCCATATCTAATGTTCTTAGACAGTCATTACAGCTAATTTCAATTTTTCCATTGCTATCTGTTTATGGATATCAGGCGTATAATCATTATCATAATGAGGAAAGTCTTATTATACATACGCCTAACACAACATTATCCACTGCAGAAAATATTTTATATATGTTAAGACCAGATAGTAAATATAGTAAATTAGAAGCAAGAATATTAGATTTGGCACTGGTATTACACGCAGAACATGGTGGTGGTAATAACTCAAGCTTTACAACACATGTGGTATCGTCATCAGGAACAGACACATATTCAGTTATAGCCGCTGCATTAGGGTCATTAAAAGGACCTAAGCATGGTGGAGCTAATATAAAGGTAATGCAGATGTTTAAAGATATGAAAGAAAATGTTCATGATTGGGAAGATGAAGAAGAAATAGCTATGTATTTAAATGCACTTTTGAATAAGGAAGCTTTTGATAAATCAGGTTTGATATACGGAATAGGACATGCTATATATTCAGTTTCTGATCCAAGAGCTAAAGTCTTTAAAGGATTTGTAAAGAAACTTTCAGAAGAAAAGGGGCTTACAAAGGAGTATAATTTATATGAAACAGTTGAAAGGTTGGCACCAAAAGTAATTGCAAAAAATAGAAAGACTTATAAAGGTGTAAGTGCTAATATAGATTTTTATAGTGGTTTTGTATATAGTATGTTAGGACTTCCAGAAGAATTATATACGCCTATTTTTGCTATGGCACGTATTGTAGGGTGGAGTGCCCATAGAATTGAAGAGTTAATTAATGCAGATAAGATAATAAGACCTGCTTATATGAATGTATTAGAAAGACGACCATATGTGGAAATAGATAAGAGAAAATAATAAAATCAATTATAAAGTTAGCATGGCAAAGAAGTGGATATCTTACCATTTCTTTGCCTATTGTTATATTAATTAAGTCGAAAATCATAACTATTATCAAGTATTTTATAACCAATTTTCCTATAAATTCTATTGGATATTTGATTAGATTTGTCTACACAAAGAGTACAGAATTTATTACCTGATTGCAGTAGGAGCTTACTTAAATTAAATACTACCGCTGAACCATATTTCTTCTTTCTAAAAGCTTCATCTGTATAAACTAGATTTATACAAATACCATTTTGTAGTTGTCTTGTAGCAGCGGCCATAGAAACAGCTTGTTTATTTTTATTTTCAAATATATAAACCAATCCATGTGATATTTTATCCTTCATAAATGATGAAGCAATAGAAATATCAATGAGTTCATTGGTGGCGTCTAAAGAAAATTGACAAAACCATTTAGATAATAAAGGGAGATCTTCAAGGGTAGCTTGTCTAAAGTTTCCTTCTGGCAAAATGATATCGTTTACTTCTGATACCTCCATAATATTCATAGCTAAGCGTTCAGTAAAGTTGGCCTTGGTTAATTTTTTATAATATCTTATGAATGTTTCAGATATAGTTTTGCAGGCATTTATACCGTAAATCCTAATATTATTATTAACTAAATACTTTGCTAAGAGTTTTACTGCATCTACATTAATAGTTTCATTAGGTGTATAGGCAAGAAGGTTATAGGGTTGGTTATTTAAAAATATTAAAGAAACCTCATTATTTTCATCAATGACTTTGCCTACATGTAAAGTATCATTTGTGGCTAAATCCTTTTTGCTTAAGGCAGTAAATATCAATAATTGATTAACAGCTTCATCTTTTAATAATAGTTCTAAAGTATCATCTATAAAGTCTTTCATTGATGAATAAGTTATAACTTTCATATGAATGCTCCTTTCTTTAAATACTTTATGATAATTTAATTGTAACATATTTACAGCAGACCTGACCTTAATAAATTTAAAAAGTTTATTAATATTTATGAAAATTAAGGAAGAATTAAACTTAATAAGATATATAAAATTTAATTATTGACACAAAATAAATAAGTAGATATGATACTAAAGACTGATGGAATAATAATGAAAAGGAGATGAATAAATGAAATTAATATTAAAGTATTTAAACAGATATAAAGGTTTAGTCTTATTGAATATGCTTGGTGTATTAGGTTTTGCTTTAGTTGAACTGGGCATACCTACAATAATGGCTACTGTCATAGATAAAGGTATAGCCTATAATGATATAAGCTATATAAAGAGAATGGGTATTGTTATTGTGATCATATCTGTGCTAGGTGTTATGGGTTCAATACTCTTAGGATTTACTTCAGCAAAGATTTCCACCAGTGTTGTTAGAGATATAAGAAATGATATATTTAAAAAGTCTCAAGAATTTTCTCATAGTGAATATGATAGATTTGGTATATCATCAATGATAACTAGAACTACCAATGATGCCTTTCAAGTTATGCAATTTACCAATACTATTTTGAGAATGGCAATGATATGTCCTATTATGTTTATCATAAGCGTATTCTTAATTTTATCAACAAGTGTGAAATTATCTGCTATTTTATCAGTTACCTTACCACTTATTGTTTTAGGAGTATATTTAATTGCTAAGACATCCCATCCATGGTCTCAAACACAACAAAAGAATTTAGATAAGCTTAATAGAATATCTAGAGAAAATTTAACAGGAATTAGGGTTATTAGAGCTTTTGGTAATGATGATTATGAGAGAAAGAGATTTAAAAAAGTTAATAATGCATATACTTCCATTTCAAAAAAGCTATTTAAGCTTATGTCAGTGGCTCAACCTACTTTCTTCTTATTATTAAACTTAGCTATAATAGCTATATTCTGGATGGCTAGCAAAATGATAAATGTCGGCTCATTGCAAGTTGGGCAATTAGTTGCATTTATAGAGTATTTATTTCATGCAATGTTCTCTTTAATGCTATTTTCTAATGTTTTTGTTATGTATCCTAAGGCACAAGTTTCAGCAGAAAGAATACAGGAAATATTAGATGCAGAGCCTATGATTAAAAATCCAGAACAAGGAATTACTGAAACAAATAATGAAGGAACATTAGAATTTGAAAATGTTACATTTGTTTATCCAGATGGAGAAGAATCAGTAATTAAAAATGTTTCATTTAGTGCTAAAAAAGGTGAAACTATTGCTTTTATTGGTAGCACAGGAAGTGGAAAGTCAACACTTATTAATCTTATACCAAGATTTTACGATGTAACAGAAGGAAGTATAAGAATTGATGGTATTGATGTAAGAAAGTTTAATTTAAAAGCATTAAGGAAGAAAATAGGCTTTATAAGACAAAAGAATTTATTATTTACTGGTACTATAAAAAGTAATATAAAATTTGGTAAGCCTCATGCTACTCATGATGAAGTTGAACATAGCGCGAAAATTGCACAAGCGTATGACTTTATTACAAATAAAGAAAAGGGCTTTGATGAACCTATAAGTGAAGGTGGATCTAATGTATCAGGTGGACAGAAGCAAAGATTATCAATAGCTAGAGCCTTAGTAAGAAAACCAGAAATATATATATTTGATGATAGTTTTTCAGCCCTAGATTTTAAGACAGATGCTATTCTTAGAAAAGCTTTGAAAAAAGAAACTACAGATGCAATTGTTTTAATAGTAGCTCAAAGAATAGGTTCAATAATGGATGCAGATAAGATAATTGTATTGGATGAAGGTAAAGTTGTAGGTGTTGGCAAGCATAAGGAATTGTTAAAAACTTGTAATGTATATCATGAAATAGCATTATCACAACTTACAGAGGAGGAACTTGCATAATGAATAAGATAAAAGATACAATTAGAAAAATAGCCCCCTTTGTAAAAAATTATAGGAAAGGGTTTATTTTTGCTATAATACTGATTATTTCAGCAGCTGTATTTACAGCTCTTGCTCCAGCGGTGGAGGGTCTTATAATAACTCAACTTACAAATGATTCTTTTAATATAATCAAGGGTGTTGAAGGTGCTAGTGTAAATTTTAAATATATACTAAAAATATTGATAATTCTTGTATGTGTATATTTAGGTAATGTATTATCAACTTATGGGGCAAGTTTTTTATTAACTAACTCTATCCAAAATAGTATGAGAGACTTAAGAGCAGCAGTACAGGATAAGATTAGAAGGTTACCAGTAAGTTATTTTGATGGAAACAGCTATGGTGATGTATTAAGTAGGATTACTAATGATATTGATACTATATCAAATGCTTTGCAGCAAAGCTTAAGTCAGGTAATAAATTCTATTTTATCAGTTTCATTAGCACTAATTATGATGTTTAGAATAAATGTAAAAATGGCTTTTGTGGCAGCACTGATAATACCATTAAGCTTTCTTGTATCAAAAATTGTGGTAAATAAATCACAAGGTTATTTTAAGGCACAGCAAGATGCTTTAGGGAAGTTAAATGGAACTGTACAGGAGATGTTTACAGGCTTTAATGAAATAAAGTTATATGGTAAAGAAGAAAGTGCCATAAATGAATTTGTTGAAATCAATAGTAAATTACAAGCTTCAGGCTTTAAAGCTCAATTTATTTCTAGTACCATGGGGCCTTTAGTATCACTGGTAAGTTATCTTGGTATTGCAGCCATTGGAATTATGGGAGCAATTACAGCAGTAGCTGGTAGAATTACAGTAGGTAATCTACAGGCTTTTATAAGATATATTTGGCAAATAAATCAGCCATTATCACAAGTAACTCAATTATCATCAGCAATACAGTCAGCTTTTGCAGCAGTAGATAGAGTCTTTGAAATCTTAAATGAAGAAGAGCAAATTCCAGATAAAGAACAAAGTGTAAAACTAGATGAGCCAAGAGGAAATGTAAGTTTTGAACATGTAAGATTTGGTTATCATGATGATAAGATATTAATTGATGATTTAAACGCAGAAATTAAAGCAGGACAAATGGTGGCAATAGTTGGACCAACTGGTGCTGGAAAAACTACATTAATAAACTTGTTAATGAGATTTTATGAACTTAAAGGCGGATCAATAAAGATTGATGGAGTAGATACACGAGATATGAAGCGTGAAGATTTGCGTAGTCTTTTTGGTATGGTATTACAAGATACATGGTTATTTAATGGAACCATTGAAGAAAATATAAAATATGGTAACTTTAATGCCAGCAAGGAAGATGTTATTTTAGCAGCAAAAATTGCTAATGTACATCATTTTATAAAAACATTACCAGATGGTTATGATATGGTATTAAATGAAGAAGCATCCAATATATCACAGGGAGAAAAGCAGCTACTTACCATTGCCAGAGCAATACTTTCAGATCCAGCTATTTTAATATTAGATGAAGCAACTAGCTCTGTAGACACAAGGCTTGAGCTTATGTTACAGCAAGCTATGCAGAATGTAATGAAGGGAAGAACAAGCTTTGTTATAGCTCATAGGCTTTCAACTATAAAAAGTGCTGATTTAATCCTTGTAATAAAGGACGGTAATATAATTGAACAAGGAAATCATCAAGAGCTTATAGCTAAAGGTGGTTTTTATGAAGAGCTATATAACAGTCAGTTTGCTGAGTAATTGTGAAAGATAATTCAAAATATAGACAAACGTTTACAGTGGTGATATAATCATATTATGATAATAAAATATTAGTGCAAGAGAAGTAGAGTCAAGTACAAAAATAAAGAATAGTTATATTCTTATTTTTGTCTTGGCTTTTTTTTGTATGTAAAAATAAAGGGGAAGTGAATTTTATGTATGATGTAGCCATTATTGGTGCAGGTGTTATAGGAGCATCAATTTTTAGAGAATTAACTAAATATGATTTAAAGGTAGCATTAATTGAAAAGGAAAATGATGTAGCAATGGGAACAACAAAAGCTAATTCAGCAATAGTTCATGCAGGGTATGATCCAAAAGTAGGTACATTAATGGCTAAGTACAATGTAAAAGGTAATGAAATGTTTGAAGAATTATGTAAAGAGCTATCTGTACCTTTTAAGAGAAATGGATCTTTAGTATTGGCTTTTGATGATGAAGATATGAAAAAAATAAATAATTTATATATAAATGGTAATGAAAATGGAGTTAAAGGATTAAAAATTCTTAATAGAGATGAAGTCTTAAAAATGGAACCTAATTTGAATAAGAACATAAAAGGAGCATTGTTTGCACCTACTGGTGGAATTGTTGGTCCATTTGAGTATACTTTGGCTTTAGTTGAAAATGGGGTGAAAAATGGTGGCGAAATTTTACTTAATAGTGAAGTGAAATCTATAAAGAAGGATTGCACATTTGTAATAGAAACTACTGATGGTAAAGAAGTAACTGCCAATTATGTTATTAATGCAGCTGGAGTATATGCAGATAAAATTCATAACTTAATTTGTAGTGAAAGCTTTAAAATACACCCTAGAAAAGGTGAATATTATGTAATGGATAAAAGTGAAGGTGCTTTAGTAGAGCATACTATTTTTCAATGTCCATCAAAATTAGGTAAAGGAATACTTGTTACTCCAACAGTACATGGAAATCTTTTGGTGGGACCTAATGCAGTTGATTTAGAAGATAAAGAATCATTAAGTACTACAGGAGATGGTTTAAATGAAGTTAAAAAAGAAGCATTTAAAACTACTGAAAAAATTAATTTTAGAAATGGAATAAGGACTTTTGCAGGTTTAAGGGCTATTCCAGATACTGATGATTTCATAATAGAAGAAAATAAGGAAATTAAGGGATTTATTGATGTTGCAGGTATAAAATCACCAGGATTATCTTCTGCACCTGCCATAGCAGAAGATGTAGTAAACATTTTAATGAGCAGTGGTTTAACTTTAAAAAGAAATGTTAACTTTCAGGGAAA
>ENA-OOWV01001780-OOWV01001780.1-human-gut-metagenome-genome-assembly--contig:-NODE-1780-length-13199-cov-3.935180_pt1 | contig 13199 bp, 5 predicted proteins | sample MGYA00241584_ERZ501337 | MGnify/ENA primary metagenome ERZ501337 (study PRJEB25962, sample SAMEA2042744) | human gut metagenome | biome: human gut; feature: human-associated habitat; material: faeces... | reverse complement strand
ACATCATTCCAACTTGCTTGATGCTGCGTATTCCCGTCGCTTCTGCCAGTTGTCTTCGTTCGGGCTGACTCTCCAAAAGCTCTGTTTCAAAACCATCCTCAAAGTCATCTTCACCGAAAATGGGAAAAATAACATTGTTGAGGAACGAACTCCAGCCTTGATATCGGCTGCTTAAATATTCTTTTAATGACTCCTTATTCATGGGGGTATTTGTTTACTTGATGGTTCCTAATACAATAGATGCTTCGCCTTGTTTACTTTCCACATGGGCTACGAGTTTGCCGATTTCTCGCTCCAGAATCTCGTCTATATCTTGTTGCTCTATGGCAAAGAGACGTAAACCCCGCTCTTCTAATTCCTGACCAATAGCCAATACTTTTTTGATAATATCAAAACTTCCTCGGTCAATAAACTTACGAGCATTTTTCAGCAAAATCTTGGATTGTAGTGATAAACTAGGTGTGTTGTTAATTTTCACCAACATTTCTTTTGCTTCCTTACTACCTGTCTGAAGAGTTGCATCACGAAGGCCGGCATATATTTTATGAATATTGTAAAGAGGAACCCAGCGGTCGTTCAATCCGAAACCGGACGCGCGAATGTTTCCTTCCTCTATTTCTTTCCACATTTTGCGCCCGTTTGGAACTCCACACAGATAACCGTCACCGGCGGCATCCTGGCAGCGTTTCAGTTCACTTATCATATAATCCAGACGCGCCTTGATCTCCTTATTTCCCGTAGCGGCATACATATAGGAAAGGGCCGATAAATAATGTCCGCCAATATGACCGTCCAGCCCTGTATTTTCCCAATTGGTATAATTTTCAGCTTTAGGAGAAAGACCAGCTTCCTTCAAATAAGGAGCTAACAGACGGTCGGGGTCTATTCCCAGCAGATAACGGATATCCATATCCTCTGCGTGTTTGAAAGGGCTGGCGGTGAGCCGCACATCCCTGACTGGAAAACTTTCTACTTTTGCGGGTAGCTGAGCATGCAAAGCTACAGAAGCTATAGCAAAAACGGAAGTGGATAAAATGGTTTTAAGTAAATTCATAATGTATTTTATCGTTTCTTTATTTATTCTGCTGGATATTCAATATGAACATTCTAAAGTTTCACCTCAATTGCCGTACCGGTATAATTCACCATCTTTCCTCCCTTCAATGGTTTATCGCCTTCTCCTGATCTATGATTTACGAGAACTACCTTGAACTTCCTCTTTTCCAACATTCCGGGATATCTTCCTTCACGGTCGCTGATGTGCAAAGTACGGTTACTATCATCCCAACGGAAAGTGATAGTAGAATAAACTCCCTTTTCATAATTGTAATTATCGTTCTCATCCTCATAAAGAATAAAAGTTGCATTAGCACCCGGATAAACACGAATCTCCAGGTCATCCCAACTTTTTTCTGTGGCATACTGCACCGCAGGCCCCCAAGGAATTATAGAACCGGCACGGATATAAACAGGCATGATATCAATAGGTACTTCACGCTGTATGGTTTGGCCACCAGCCAACTTTGCCCCAGTCCAGAAATCAAACCAGTTACTTCCCTCAGGCAAATATACATCCGTTTTCTCTATTTTCCGCATATTTTTCTGATAACCATTCTGTTTTTTATCCTGCCATGTATAGAGAGAATCAGTTACCGGACGTACTAAAAAACTACGTCCGAACATATACTCCGTATCCATATCAAGTACTTTCTTGTCTTTCGGAAAATCCATCACCAAAGGACGAATAATGCTGCCTGCCTTATTTGTTACTTCCCAAGTAGTACTATATAAATAAGGTAATAAGCGATAACGCAAATGGGTATATTTCTCCAATGCATCATAAGCCCAATCACCTTTATCGCCGAACTGATAGATCTCTACAGCAACAGGACTGGAATTATGAGAACGCATGATAGGTTGGAAAGCTCCCCACTGATACCAACGGACGTGTAACTCATGATAAGCAATATTATTAACATCATTATTATATTTCCAAGCAAAAAATCCTCCCAAGTCAGTGTTCCAGTAAGGAATACCACACAAAGAATAATTCAGGCCAGCTGCCAGTTGCTTGCGCATCACTTCCCAAGTAGAAACGACATCTCCACTCCATGAATGTGAAGCATAACGCTGCTGTCCCAAGAATGAAGAACGGGTAAGTAAGAATACCCGCTTGTCGGAAGTGGTAGCACGCTGGTGCTCATAAACACCTTTATTGGACATCAAAGGAAAAGCATTGTGAACTCTTCGGAAAGAACCTAAATAAGTTTTTGTATCAAAATCTTTATCTTGAATCTCCAGATGATCGGGTTCGGTAGAATCCAACCACCAGCCGTCCATACCTAGATCAAAGATATTCTTTTTCATTTCATTCCAATAAATACTTCTTGCTACAGGATTGAACGGATCGTAAGGTTTCACTCCGGCTTTAGGCGGCCAAGTCTCAAAATGAAGCAAAGCATTCAGACTGTCCATCTTATGATACATCTCTGTCCACGGACCAAAAGAGGCCCATACAGAAATCATGATATGCGCATTCCGCTTGTGTATATAGTCAATCATTTCTTGAGGGCTTTTTATCCTTGGAGTACCATAACGTGCATCCGGATTCTCACCATTCGGAAGATATTTCATGTATTCTTTGTCGCCCATCTTATTAATATAGCGAGGATTCTGGAACTTCATGGAGTTCCAGTTAGAATCACATCCCCAATACTGCCAATCCTGAATGATTCCATCCAAAGGAACTTTCCGATCACGGTATTCATCAACCACTTCGCACAGTTCATCCGGACTCTTATAACGCTCGCGGCACTGCCAGAATCCAAGTGTCCACAGCGGATAAAGAGGAGCCTGCCCGGTCAAATCACGGACTCCGGCTATCACGCCGTCCGCATTGCTACCATAAATGAAATAATAGTCGGCACAATCGCCCACTTCAGAATCGAATGACATTTCTTGCGGATTATCCGTAAACATAGTTGGGGAATAATTGTCCCAATAAAGTCCGTAACCTTTCACTGAATGAATAAAAGGAATACAGATACTCATATTCTTGTTACGAAGAAAAAGTTTTTGATTGCGCTGATTCACTTTTCCAGTCTGTTGTTGCCCCAATCCATAAATCACTTCATCCTTATCTAATAAAAAAGCCTGCCGGACATTGTAAGAAAAAGTACCCGCATCATCAAACGGGGTGAACTGTGTTCCATAATCCTTGTCTTTTAACAACACCCTTCCGGTTGCATCATAGAAATTGATTCCACCTGTAGATGAATTTACCTCTACTTGTAATGCATCCGACTTTAAACGAATATACTCTTTATTCATTGCAAACTCCACAAAGGTCTCCTCAGGCTCTTTCATTACTACAAGGCTCTTCTTGTCATACGAACTTCCCTCCGGTGTCTTATAAACCCGGACAATGGATGGAGAATAAAATGCCACTTCAACATCTATACCTTGTACAGTAGTCTTAACTCCTTGCGGCATTTTCTGATAGCTCTGTGCCTGGGAAAATAATCCCAGACAGAGGAGCAACAAACTTATTGAAATCTTTTTACTCATAATTCTTTCTAATTTAATGTAGAAAAGAAAAAACAACCTTTTCATCCTTAAAAAAACATCCAATAAATACTATTTAGAATATCCCGGATTCTGTTTCAGATTACTATTGGTCAACAATACTTTATTTGGAATAGGATACAGATTTTTGGTTTCATCACTCTTATCATGAGAGAACCAAGCTTTTGTAGTGAAGATGCCAAAACGAATCATGTCCTGACGGCGGCGTCCTTCCTGACAAAACTCCCAACCAAGCTCATCAAGGAAACGACCATATTTAATATCCGTTCCTCCATCATGTTCTGTCTTATAACTATCTCTCCGACCATAATCATATACACTTCCTCCCATCAGTTCCGCGTCTGTAACTTGCGCTTTTTCAGGTTCATTCTTGAAGGCGCGTTCACGTACCTGAGTCACCAAAGCACCTGCTCCCGATTTGCCCAAACGCATCAATGACTCCGCTTTCATCATCAATACATCCGCATATCGTAACAACGGCCAGTCATTGCTCAAACGGTTGGTTATACCGGTGGCATATTCAAATTTACCCCAACGGAACCCATCATCCACATCCGACTGATCAATAGAGGGGACATCTACCGTATAAATCAATGGTTTTCCATCAATACTACGCTTCAAGATTTCACCGGAATAGGTATATTGCTGACCTTGAATATAGTTATCCTCTAAACGTGCATCATCCTCATCAAAAGAATTAATAAACTGAGGCACTGCGCACACGCCCCCCCAAGGACGTGCAGTCAATTGGTAAGTATCTTGATTCTCAGGTGCTAAAGTGTACATATGAAAATCAAAATCATTCCATCCTGTCACATAAATTTCATCAAACGGCAATGCAAAGATAATTTCTTTAGAATTCTCATTATGCGTTACAAAAACATCCTTCTGATTATTCTCCAATGCATATTCTCCGGACTTCTCGGCATAATTAATCACGATATCACACTCGTCAATACATTTCTGCCATTGAGCAGTACCCGACCAAACTTCAGCATTCAAATACATTTTGGCCAGCAATGTATGAGCCGCCCACTTATTGAAACGTCCATAATAATAACCTCTCGGCGTTTCGGACAACAAATCCATATTCTCCGTTATTTCTTTCACAATAAAGTCAAAGACCTCTTTACGAGTAGACTGTTGCGGCAAAGAAGTATCTTTAAAATCTGTCACAATGGGCACATTACCATACAAATCAATCAAAATATAATAATATGAAGCCCTCAGTACTTTCAATTCGGCAATCAACTTTTCTTTCGTTTCTCCATCCACACTGATCACACCTTCTTCTATCTGAGATAAAATACGGTTACAGGTATTCACACCATTGTACGTACGTTCCCATCCTTGAAGCACACCGTCATCCTCGGTAGTCCAAGTATGCTGATGCCATCTTTTATAGATATAACCGTCTACCCATCCAATACCATCACGGGCAGGAAGAACATCTTGATCCGCACACAATTCCTGTGCACGAACCACTCCGTTCCATTGCAGCAACGTTTCACGCCAAGGTATATAAGCGGCATTTACCAGATAACTGACATCTTCCTCCGTTTTCGGTACGTAATCCTCAGACACTACCTGTCCATAGCTCTCATGCAGTAAATCAGTACAAGCTGTATTTCCCAACAATGCGGCTGTCATCAGTCCCATTGTCCATAATTTTATATTTGTTTTCATCTTCAATTCCTTTTTAGTTCATTAAAATTTCACATTAACGCCGAAAGTAAATGAGCGCACACTCGGATATCTGTCACGTGTATCATACCCCGGAGTCAAACCATCTGTTGATACTTCCGGATCAATACCTTTATATCCGGTTATAGTCAAAGCATTCAATACCGAACCATAAATACGGAGTGACTTTATATATTTACCTACCTGACCGAAGCTATATCCCAAAGTGATATTGTCAATCTTCCAGTAGTCACCATCTTCTACATAATAGCTATTGAATTCCGGTTCCACTTCCGGACTCAACGTATGCTTGCCAAATACCAAGTCATTCACAGACTTCAAACGATTTTCAAAACGGCTGTTTTTTACATTCTCATAATTCATACGTCCACCATTGATTATCTGGAAACCAAACGCGCCACGCATCGTCACATTCAAGTCGAAGTTTTTATAACGAAGAGTATTGTTCCATCCCGCATACCATTTAGGAAGACCGTTACCAATAACATGCTTATCTTCGGGAGCATGAGTAAAATCTTTATAGTTCACCAACTCACCATTCCTGTCTTCGTAGATCCAACGACCTTCACTGTCCACATCTACTACTTTAAAACCATAAAAATTACCGATGCTTTCACCTACCTGTACTCTGTGAGAATCGGCTACCTGACCGGAGTATTCCACTGTACCCGTATTAAAATAGTCATAATCCGACTTAAAGATGCTGCCAGACAAACTGATTAGCTTATTAGAGTTCAAAGAGAATGTTCCGGTAGTGCTCCATTCAAAATCTTTATTCTGAACAGGAACCACAGTTACCAACACTTCCACACCACGGTTTCTCATTGTACCCCCATTGGCCATCGTCTTATTATACAAGTTCGGAGGAGTCGGTACTCCATATTCGTATATCAAGCCATCCACATCACGGTTATAATAATCAATAGAACCGGACAAACGACCACCCCATGAAACGAAGTCCAAACCAATATTGGTTTCTTTCTTTTCCTCCCATTTCAAATCAGGATTCGGATTGGATGCCGGAACAATGGTCTGTACCCAATTCCCATTTACAAAAGCATACGAGCCGTATTTCAACATAGCCACCCCCAGGAAAGGATCTTTAGGCTGTGAACCCGTCACACCATATCCCACACGAAGTTTCAAATCATCAAATATCTTCTGATTCTTCATAAATGCTTCTTCGGTAATTCTCCATCCTACAGATATAGATGGGAAAAGCCCCCATGCATTATCAGTACCCCATAACTGGCTGGCTCCTTCATAACGAAGAGCTCCCATCAACAAATAACGATTCTTGAACGAATAGGTAGCCCGCCCAAAAAAACCGATCAAATTTGTAGGAGTTTTCTTTGAGCCGATATTCGCTTTACCGTCTTTCAAAGCAGAACCAATGCCAATATTATGCCATCCGCCAAAATAATCATCCTGAAAACCATAGTTATCAATCCAAAGCTCTTCAAAGTCTGTTTCATTGTAGCTATAACCACCCAAGACACTAAATTTATGCGCACCGATTTCTTTGTTATATTGTGCAGTAAGTTCCATCAACTTCTCCATCTTGGTATAAGCACCTACCGAAGACCAACCAGCCAATCCATCACGCAAAGCAGAAATATGGTTCAAAGTTTCACCGTAGCCACGGTTCATATTGTCACGAATATAAGAGAATACGGCAGAAAGAGTCAAATCTTTGATAGGATTATAAACAATATTTCCATTGTAACGCAACTGCGTCTTTTTTACATTTCCTTCAGCCTCATACAACAAAGCCAACGGATTCTCGTATTCGAATTTGCTCACATTCTCATTCCATGTACCATCCTCATTTCTTACCGGATCAGTCGGGTTTCTACGAGTTGCCTGGCCATATACCCAACCTCTGAAGCTACCCCCACTAGTTGTAGATTCCATCTGGTTTTTCTTACCAAACAAACCGAATTTCAACTTCAACTTATCATCAAACATACGGTGGGTTACCTCAATACGTCCTTGAAAACTTTCGAAATCCGATTTTTTCATGATCCCTTGACGAGAGGCATAGTTCAAGTTGGCAATATAATTAGTCTTTGAATTGCCACCCATCAATGACAAGTTATGAACATGGCTAACCGGTGTACGGCTAATCTCATCAATCCAATCCGTATCAGCCCCATGGTCCTGGTCAGGATAAAGGGTACGGAACTCATCTGCATTCAGCATATCCAACTTTTTGGCTATAAGAGAAGTACTGACGTAGCCATTATACTCCACCTGGTTAATATCCACTCCTTTAGCCTGTTTGGTAGTAATTAAAATCACACCATTCGTACCGCGCGTACCATAAATAGCGGCAGCAGAACCATCCTTCAGCACGTCCACGCTCTCCACATCTTCGGGAGCCACTGTACCGAGTTCTCCCGGAATTCCGTCAATCAATACCAAAGGAGCTGTATTAGCTCCACCAATGGTATTTGTACCACGAAGACGTATCTGAGTACTTCCCGTCGGGTCACCGTTAGGATTGGTAATGGCCAAACCGGCTACTTTTCCTTGAATCAGCTGTCCCACATCTTTCACGGCTCCTTTTACAAAGTTGTCGGCTTTCACACTAGCTACAGAACTGGTCACATCACCTTTACGCTGTGTACCGTAACCAATCACCACCACTTCATCCAAGGTCTTGGTATCCTCCTTTAAAACAATCTCTAATGAATTCTTTCCTGCTGTCGGGACTTCCTGAGTGACATAGCCAATATAAGAAATAACCAACACACTCTTTGCCGGAACATCCAACATAAAGTTTCCATCAAAATCGGTAATGGTTCCCATGGTATTATTGCCTTTTACAACAACACTGGCTCCTATGACAGGCTCGCCGGAAGAATCTTTCACCTTACCCGTCACTTTTTGCTGGGCTAAGGCCGTTAATGAAAAGCTTAACAGAGTAAGCAACAAAAACAAATGTTTCATTCTATATTAAATTTAAAGTTATACATACCTTTACTGCGGGAATGAATGAAGAAGATGTGTTTTTCTCCCCGTAAAAGGTTGTGGCAAAAGAATGAAATAGGAAATAGAAATACAGGTGAAGAACCATGCTAACAGGGGATACAAATAGCTCTAGCTATAACTTGACGCATTTGTACCCCCTATTTGCAACAATTAAAGGACAGGAAGATGTTTATTCTTCGTGTTGTGATTTCTGGAACTCACTGGGAGTCATTCCAAATTCCTCCTTAAAGCAAGTGGTGAAATACTTCCGATTAAAATACCCCAACGTAGCGGCAACCTCTGTTACACTTTTGTCTTTATCTTCCAACATGTGTCTGGCATGCTTCATCTTGATGTTCCGGATAAAATCCAATGGAGTTCGGCCTGTTATGGCTTTCAATTTACGGGTCAAAGTAGAACGGGACATATTCATGGCATCAGCTAGAGCTGTCACATCAAAATCAGGCTCAGTAAGGTTATCTTCCACGGCTTTTACCGCTTTCTCCAATAGAAGTTTGTCCAGTTGTACAAACTCAGGTTCAGGCAAATTCACCTTACTATCCAAATAAATACGCATTTTAATCATCTCCTTGCTGTCCGCCCACATTTCATTATTCTTACGGTCCACGCGCTTCAGATAAAGATACAGACTATAACCGGATACACCCATCACTATCAATACATAGAACAAATACGCCCACCAAGTTTCATAAAAAGCAGGAAGGCGTCGGATAGTCAGTTCAGTTACCTCTTTACTCCAAAGACCATTTTCATCCGTCGCTTTCACCTGAAAAGTATAAGTGCCCTTACTCAGATGATTATAAAAAGCCGAGTTTTTTCCACCTTCCACATATACCCACGCTTTGTCCACTCCTATCAACCGATAAGCATAGCGTATTTTTGAAGCATAACGGTGGTTAAGAGAAGAAAAACTAATTTCCAAATTCTGATCATCGGGATGCAATTCTATCCGGTTAATGGAATTGCTACTCTTTCTATCTCCGAATATCAATGATTCTCCTTGCAACTTTATATCAGTTATCTTGGTCTTCACTGCACTAGCCTTTCTTTCCAACCCGTTTGATGGAGTAACCATGCAAATACCCGGAATGCCGCCCCAATAAATATTGCCATCTTTTGCTTGACAAACAGCAGTGGGAAGAAAGCGACGCAACAAGATAGAACCATCCGTGGTAAGATAGGTGCGGAACGAACCGTTACGAGGATTAAATTCTATCAGTTTCTGGTTTGTATCAATCCAAATATGATTATATGCATCAGCCACTATTTGATTCACCTGATTACCGTTCATACCGCAAGCCTCATTATAACTGACCAACTTATTCTCTGAAGGATCATAAGAATAGACTCCTCCGTCACAAGTTCCCAACCACAAAATCCAATCGGGAGCAATAGACAGACAAGAGAAATTCTTGTCCAATTTAAAAGAACGAAGTTTTTCATCCGCCGTTGTCTGAAACAAACCGTTGTCTTGAGTACAAATCCATATCAACCCTTCCTTATTCTCCACGATTCCCATCACATGCCCCACATCGGGATAAACCTGTTTAATTCTTTTCTGACGGACATCATAACTGCAAAGTCCTTTGTTCAAGCCTATCCACAAGATTCCGTGCGAGTCTTCATACAATTTGGTCACCGTAGCGTTCGATTCCACCTGCCCGTTCAAATCAATAAGATCCTCCAGATACATCTCCATACCCTTACGGGTCATACCATAAACCAATCTATTCAAATCTTTTGCCACCCAAATACCGTTATTAATACGTGCTCGAGCCATCTCTCGTCCGTTATCCAAAGACAACGAAACAAGCTCGGGAAAATCCGAATAGATTTTCACTTTATCCTGCTTCAAGTCATATAACACCAACCCGGTTCTTTCTTGCATCATCCACATCATACCGTCTCCGTCATCACACAAAGCCATTACAGCCGGACTGCGGTTTACTCTGTCCGCCAAAGCGGGTAAGGCATAATCCTTGGTCATATTATCCATCAGATGTACAATGAAACTAGGACGGTCAAAGGCCGACACCCATAGACATCCCCTCCCTTTCAGAACTTCTACCAACATATGATTAACAGGCAGAAGCCCTGTCTGGAATTTCAATTGTTTTAACGTCTTATCCGGTTGTATTTGTAAGGACATGAAATCGTGCCCGGTGGTTAACCAGATATACCCCAGTTTATCATCCTGTACCAGACTAAGGATGACCCCATCCTCCTCACCGGCAGCATTGACCGGTATTTCAGAATATACAAACATAGAATCTTCAGGAGCCGAAGGGTCAAAACGCACCACACCATCCCCCCAGGTTGCCAACCAGAAGTAGTCCTGTTCATTATCCTGAACCATCACCGTAGGATTTTGTCTTCTCATCTTATCAGGATAAGGAACGAACTCGTCTTTTTCTTTGTCCAAATGATATACCCGGCCATTCCACACAGAAATAATAATCTCATGGTTGCGGCTCTCACAAAATCCGGAAATAGTAGTTCTTCCGTACTTATTCCGGAGGGGATACTCTTTGACCAACTGTCCGTTGATGTCATATTTGGCCAATATAGAACGATAGCTCAGCCACATATAGCCGTCACTGGTAGCATATAGATACATCACCGGAATATTCTTCAAACGCTCCCGGTCCATAGGATGTACACTGTAGTCCGATTTATCAAGAATATACACCCCTTTGTCTGTACCGAACCATATATTCCCCTTCTTATCCTCAGCGATACACTCCACCAAATTGTCCTCTAATAATCCCGGAGTTTCAATGTCCGAACGAAACACTTTCACATGATAACCGTCATCACGACATAATCCGTTCACCGTGCCATACCACATATATCCTTCGCTATCTCTGAATACGCGATGAATGGCATTTACCGGCAGCTGGTCAATGGTAGGGATATCTGTAATAGTTATGTTCTGAGAACACACCAAGAAGGAGAGAAAAGATAGTATAAAGGTCAATATATATTTCATTGTGCTTTCGGTTAGAATCATAGACTGCCACAAAGTTATAAAAAAGAAACCGGATACTCTTGCAAATTTTAAAATTTGCTAAAGTATCCGATAATTGCTCCACTCGCAGGTTTCCTTCTTTTGAAGCTTCCTCCTTACATCTGTGTCTTTAATTCTTTTTGGTAGCTTCTTCAGCAGTCTGTGTTTCCACCCCTACGGGAAAAGTATATCAATAACCGAAACCGGTTGCTTTTACATACACCTTATAATCTTTAATCATGCCGGGAGCTCCCTGTTCCGCACGTGGCAGAATACGGAAACCGGTCACGTTATATTCTTTGCCGAGATCTATCACCACCTGATGAGGATAAGCCGTATTATCCACCGTCTGCCAGAAAGTACTTTCTTGCAAGTCATAAATCTTGTCGGCTGTGCGGTTACCGCTACGGGTTTCCTCGCTGTCGGCATAAACAATCTTCCAGTTTTCACGAGAGATTTTCTCTCCTTTCTCATCCAGCACATCAAACTCCGCAATGGCGGCAATGTTGGTATTATCAAAAGAAGACAGCCCTTCCAGACAGAAGTAACGTCCTTTCGTAGCAGGAACTTTCACTTCTTGCCAACCGTTACCTGGTTTGAAAGTACCGGCAGATACCGGTGTTTCCTTCTCCAGTTTGATGGTCTGCCCCTGTTTACGATGCGTTTCAGGAACAGCCACACGAAGCATATCCAGGATAGGTTTGTTCAATCCGACGATGGTTGCCTCTTTCGGACCTTTCAAGTCAAGAACGATGATTTCATTCACTCCTTTTTTCAGCCAGCAGCCCGGCATGAACAGGGTTTGTTGAGGACCGATTTCCCAGAAACGTCCCATGGCATGACCGTTCACCCATACCATACCTTTTCCCCAAGACTCCATGTTCAGGAACGTATCAGCCACCTTATCCAAGGTAAAAGCAGCGCGATAGTAGGCCGGAACACTTTCATCATTTTTCTCTATGCCACAGGCGGCAGACGAGTTCATATCCTGAAAGTTCCGGGAAGATACAAATTCATAATCTACGGGAAGATTATAAACAGTCCAGCCTTTCAACGTTTCGGCATTCTTACCGTTCACCAGTTCCACTTTCTCGGTAATTCCCTTGCGGTCGTGAATGGACTTGTCAAAGTTCACACGCCCCATGGCTTCCACCAATAAATCAAGCTGTGTACCGGCTTTTAATGCAGGCAGTGTAAGTTCCTGTTCTCCACCACGGCGATCCAGACGCCCCAACAGTTTCCCGTCGGCAAAAACCTGTGTCCAGTCATGCTGTTCGGTGATTTTCAGAACGGTTCCCGCTTTCACATCTTCCGGCAAATGGGTACGGTACAGGATACTTCCCCAGCCTTGGTCAAATTTCTCCATCGGCTGGATTTCCTCTGTATGCTTCGGTTCGGGCAGATTGTCAACCAACGGAGCTATTTGAGTGAATTTAATGGTAGGGATTTCCATAACCGGTAAAGCTTCAGGAACTTCAGGCAATGTCTGTCCTTCGTCCAAGTAGTCCTTCAACATATCACGTAAAGCAAAATACTTGTCGGTGGTCCAGCCTGCTTCGCTGATAGGAGCGTCATAGTCATAGCTGCTGCACATAGCCGAGTAAGCCGGATTATTGGCACCGCCCCACCAGCCAAAGGTCGTTCCTCCGTGGGTCATGTACAAACTGAAAGAAATACCTTTGTCCATCATCTCTTTCAGGCCATCCACCATGATTTGTCCGTCACGGGTTTCGTGCTTGCGCCCCCAGTGATCAAACCATCCGCTCCAGAACTCGCTGCACATCAACGGAGCGTCGGGACGTACTTCTTTCAGTTTGGCAAACTGCTTGTCGATATCAGCTCCCGTACCAAAATTTATAGTCCAAAGCAAATCATCCAAACCATTATTCAGGAAATTAGAACTCCAGTC
>ENA-OOWV01001768-OOWV01001768.1-human-gut-metagenome-genome-assembly--contig:-NODE-1768-length-13274-cov-12.106286_pt1 | contig 13274 bp, 10 predicted proteins | sample MGYA00241584_ERZ501337 | MGnify/ENA primary metagenome ERZ501337 (study PRJEB25962, sample SAMEA2042744) | human gut metagenome | biome: human gut; feature: human-associated habitat; material: faeces... | reverse complement strand
CCCTCAGTCAAAACCTGACGGTTTTGCCAGCTCCCTCGGGGAGGGAGCCTCTGGCGTGCCCGCAAACTTGGCGCTTACGCCGGAAACTGCAAACCCCTCTGGTGAACCACAAATATAAAAATATTTTCCGCTGAACATAGCCAGAGCGCAAGCGGAGGTCATTCCAAACCGTCCCGCCCCTGCATTGCAATCTTTTTCCCGGAATGATACAATAGGACACAGAAAAATTCCCTGCCGCCGGGGGCTTTTCCGGCGGTCCGGCCATAGAAAAAAGGAAGCTGTCATTATGAGCATGAATACCGTACCCGAGCGCCTTGCCGCGCTGCGTGCCGCCATGGCTGCAAACGGCGTGGCCGTTTATCTGATCCCTGTGGGTGATCCCCACGCCAGCGAATACCTGCCCTGCCATTACACCAGCCTGACCTGGTTCTCCGGGTTCCACGGCGAGAACTCCAACTTCGTGGTCACCCGCACCGAGAGCGCCCTGTGGGCCGACGGCCGTTATTTTGTGCAGGCCGAGAAGGAAATTGCGGGTACCGAGATCAAGCTGCAGCGCATGGGGGAACCCGGCGTGCCCACCGTGGAGGAATACTGCGCAAATGCCCTGAATGAGGGCGAAGCACTGGGCCTGTGCGGCCTGACCGCCAGCACGGCCCTCGTGAACGACCTGAAAAAGGCACTGGAAAAGAAGGGCGCTTCCATCAAGACCCTGAACCTTGAGGACGAGCTGTGGACAGAGGGCCGCCCTGCCCTGCCGGATACCCCAGCGTGGATCCTGCCGAAGGAATATGCGGGCTTCTCCCCGGCGGAAAAGCTGGATCAGCTGCGCAGCAAGCTCAAGGAACTGGGCTGCACCGCTCAGTTTGTGGGCAAGCTGGATAATCTGGCATGGCTTTTGAACCTGCGCGCCATGGACATTGAGTGCACTCCCTATGCCATGGCCTACTGCTATGTGACCCCCAGCCGCGCGGTACTCTTCATCAACACGGCCCGCGTCACCCCGGAGGCAAAGGCAGAGCTGGAAGCCAACGGCATCACGCTGGCGGAGTACGACGATGTGCTGAAGTTCCTCGCTGCTGAGACGGAACCCCAGACCGTGCTGGCCGAGTGCTCCACGGTGAACTACGCCGTGTATCAGGTGCTGGAGCAGAACCCTGCCCTCACCGTGAAGGACGGCACCGACCCGCTGCTGATGATGAAGGGCGTGAAGAACGAAACGGAGCTTGCCCACACAAAGCAGGCCCATATCCGGGACGCTGTGGCCATGGTGCGGTTCCAGATCGAGCTGGAAAGCCGCCTTGCTGCCGGTGAGACCCTGACCGAGCTGACGGTGGATGAAATTCTGCACAAGTACCGCAGTGCGGACGATAAATTCCTTGTGGAAAGCTTTGGCACCATTGCGGCCTACGGCGGCAACGCAGCCATGATGCACTACCACGCCACCCCGGAAGATCACGCTGTGCTGGAAAAGAAGGGCTTTCTGCTGGTGGACAGCGGAGCCACCTACATGGACGGCACCACCGACATCACCCGCACCTACCCGCTTGGCCCGCTGACCGAGGACGAAAAGCGCTTCTACACATGGACTCTGCAGAGCCACATCGACCTTGCCAAGGCCGTCTGGCTGGATTACTGCGAGTGTAAGATGATCGACACCATTGCCCGGGAACCGCTGTGGCGGCACCTCATCAACTACCGCTGCGGCACCGGTCACAGCGTCAGCTTTGTGGGCAACGTGCACGAAGGCCCCCACAGCCTGCGCGGCACCAACTCCGTGCTTATGCGCCCGGGTATGGTGATCACCGACGAGCCGGGCGTTTACGAGACCGACCTCGTGGGCATCCGCATCGAGAACGAGCTGGTGTGCGTGCACAAGGCCGATAACCAGTACGGTACCTTCCTTGGTTTTGAACCGCTGATGTTCGTGCCCATTGCCACCTCTCCCATCCTGCCCGGTGTGCTGGATAAGGACGAGATCGCATGGCTGAACGATTACCACCGTCAGGTGTTTGCAAAGCTGGCACCGCACCTGAACGACGAAGAGCGCAGCTGGCTGGCGGAGAAGTGTGCCGCCATCGGCTGCTGAGAAAGCGCAAAAAACACCCGGAGCCGTGCAGGAGCCAGAGCGGCTCTCGGCGGCAGCCGGGTGCTTTTTATAGGGTCACAGCTTGCAGCAGTGCGTCTGTGGGGTGTCCAGCGGCGGAAGAGTGAACTCGTTTTCGCCAAAGGGCGAACGCAGGATGGCCGCCCGCGTTTCCGGGTAGATGCCAAGTTCGGTGTAGATGCTCTTGTACAGGCCCATCACCCGCCGCCGCAGCCGAAGGATATCGGCGGTGGTCACTCTGGAGTGGGAGACGCTCTGGCGGTTCTGCAGGTAGTAATAGCCGATGTCCGGGATGGAAACGGCGGTGCGCACATAGCGCAGATATTCGGTGTTGAACAGCTGATCCTCCGCAAACAATTCCTTGCGGAAATGGAGGCTGTGCTTCCGCAGGAGGTCACGGCGGTAGAGCTTGTTGCAGGGGCTGCCATAGTAGAAGGTGTTCGGCTTCTGGATCAGATGCTTTGCGTACTCCTGCCCGGTGTACACCCCGGCAGGCAGATAGCCATAGGCCCGGGTGCGGGGCGGATTGCGCTGGAGCACATGCTGCAGCGCCTTTTCCCATGGGCGGATGTGCTCCACATAGTTTTCCGGGTACACCATCCAGAAGGGCGCGATCACAAGATCGGCGGTGTGGGCCTCGGCGGCGGAGACCAGCTTTTCCGTAAAATCGGGGGCCAGCCAGTCGTCGCTGTCCACAAACTGGATGTATTTGCCGTGGGCCAGCGCAATGCCCTGATTGCGGGTATCCGCTGCGCCGGTGTTGGTTTTATCCACCAGTGCAATGCGGTGGTCGCTGGCGGCAAGGGCGCGGCAAACGGCAAGGGTGTCGTCGGTGGAGCCATCGTTCAGCAGCAGGATCTCAATGCTTTTATAAGTCTGGGCGCAAATGCTTTTGACACAGCGGGCAATGCACCCGGCAGTGTTGTACATGGGCACGATGATGCTTACAAGGGGAAATTCCATAGGTTCTCCTTTTCTCAGATGCGGCTGTGGGTGCGGGCAAATGCGTCGGAAAGCTTCTGCACCGGGCCGTTGGGCAGAGGGCTTTCAAACAGGCTCAGATAGATGCCGTGCAGCCGCAGGCGGAATTTATCGTACACGCCCAGCTGGATGCACAGTTCCTTATAGGTGTGGTACATCCGGCTGCGGTGGCGCAGCATGTCCGCCGCGCTCACCTGCGTATGGCATACGCTCTGCGGGTTCTGGATGTAGCAGTAGGCGGCTTCGTCGATGGCGGCAAACCGCTGTGCCACCTGCAGATACCGGGTGTTGAACAGCTGGTCCTCGGCGTATACCACATGCTCGAACCGGATGTGCGCCATCTGGATGAGATCCCGGCGGTAGAGCTTGTTCCAGAGCACGCCGTAGTAAAAGGCAGCGGCATTGCCAGTGAGCTGCCACAGGTAATCCACCTTGTTGTACACCCCGGCGGGCAGCAGGCTGTACTCCCGGGTGTCATAGCCGCCATCCTTGCGGGGCACCATCATCCGGTAGGGAGCCAGCACAAGGTCGGCATGGCTGCGCTGCATAGCAGCCACCAGATTTGCGGTGCAGCCCGGCAGCAGGTGATCGTCGCTGTCCGCAAACTGGATGTATTCGCCGTGGGCAAGGGCAAGGCCGCAGCTGCGGGTGTCTGCTGCGCCGGTGTTGGGCTTGTCCACCACACGGATGCGGCTGTCGGCGGCAGCAAGCTTCCGGCAGACAGCAAGGGTGTCGTCGGTGGAGCCGTCGTTCAGCAGAAGAATCTCAAGCTCCGGGTAGCTCTGGGATGTGATGCTTTCCACACAGCGGGAGATGAAGCCCGCCGCGTTATAGGCGGGCACAATAACGCTGACAAGCGGCTGCGGCATGGCGGGTCCCTCCGTTTTTTCTTTTTTCGATGCAGCAAAGTTTTATTTATCATACTCCAGCCCTGCGCAAAAATCAAGGCGGGCGGCTGGCGGAAAGGAGAATGTGAGATGGTATTTCACATTGCGGTATGCAGCCCGGACGCGGCCTTGCGCAGCGGGCTGGAACGCCAGTGCATGGAATATTTTGCCCGGCGGCAGGATGCGTGCATCGTGCAGCAGCTGCCGGATGCAGATGCGCTGCTGCGCCGGGACACCGAGGGAGAACGGTTTGACCTGTATCTCATCGAGCTGGGCGCTGTAGCGGCCCCGGCAGGGCTTTCGGCGGCTGCGGAGCTGCGCCGCCGGGGCCGCAGGGCTCCGCTGGCCTTTGCGGCCCGCACACCGGCCCACGCCTACAGTGCTTTCCGGGTGGATGCCATGCAGTATCTGCTTCTGCCGGTGCACCAGCAGGAGCTTTCGGCCCTGCTTGCCCGCGCCACCGAGCCGGAGTACGGCCCGGCAATGACCGTTGCCACCGCCGAAGGCCTGCGGGCGCTGGCCTATGCGCAGATCGAATATCTGGAGTGCACCCACCATGTGGTGCACTTCCATCTGCTCAGCGGCGAGGATGTGGTGTCCCTTTCGCTGCGGGTGTCCTTTGCCGAGGTAGCAAAGCCGCTGCTGGAAGACGGGCGTTTTTTGCAGCCGCACCGCTCCTATGTGGTCAATCTGGCGGCGGCACAGCTGCTGACGGCGGGCGAGCTACAGATGTGCAGCGGTGCGCGCATCCCCATCCCGCGCGGACGGGAGGGTGCAGTGCGCGAAGCCTTCCGCAGCTGGATCGACCGGTAAAATGGCAAACAAAAAAGAGCCGCTTTCACGGCTCTTTTTTTCGTGCCCGGAGATCAGGCATCGGGTTCGGTTTTGTGTTTCTTTTCCTTGTCGGAAGCATCCAGAACACCAAAGCCCCAGTGGTTGGCCATGTCCATGATGATCTTCTGGGGAGAACCGGAGGGATAGGCGTTCTCGGAGAACGCGGTCAGGAATTTATACAGCTGCGGCTGCACCTGATCGTACAGGCCCAGCTTTGTGTACAGCTCCTTGTAATAGCGGAACACCTGCAGTTTGTTCTGCACGATGGAAGCCAGATTGATCTGGGTGTGGCAGATGCTCTGGGGGTTCTGCACATAGTGGTAGCCCGCTTTGGAAATGGATACGAAAACATTGGCGTACAAAATGTATTCCAGGTTGAAAACCAGATCTTCGGCCCAGCGCACCTCGCTGGTGAACTGCAGATGATGGTCTGCCAGAATATCCCGGCGGTAGAGCTTGTTCCACAGCACGCTGTAGAAGAAGGATGCGGGCTTCTCCATCAGGCGCAGGGCAAAGGTATCGCGGTCGTAGATGCCCTCGGGCAGGAAGCCGTATTCACGGATATCATCGGGCTTTTTCTCGGCATCGATGCCAAGGTTCTCCTGCAGGTTTTCCAGTGCCTGCGTGGCCTTGGAAGAGTTGGCGGGAATCACCATCCAGTAAGGTGCAATGACCAGATCGGCGTTGTTCGCTTCGGCGGCAGTCACCAGCCGCTCGGTAAAATCAGGGTCGAGATAATCGTCGCTGTCCACAAACTGCACATACTTGCCCCTTGCAAGGGACATGCCGCAGTTGCGGGTCTCCGACACACCGGAATTGGATTTGTCCACCAGAACGATGCGGGGGTCCTTTTCACGGAATTGCTCACAGATGGAAAAGCTTTCGTCCCGGGACCCGTCGTTGACCAGAATGACCTCGATATTCTTCCATGTCTGGGCACAAATGCTCTCCAGACAGCGGGCAACACTATTCTGCACGTTGTACACAGGCACGATAATGCTGACGAGTGGGTTGTTCATGACGGAAGGTCTCCTCTTTACGGATATTATACCTTTATATTAAAAATCACAGAGTGTATTCTCACAAATGAGGACACTTCCCCCTTGGGGCAGTCCTATTTATAATATCATACTCTTCTTGCGCACAAAATGCAAGAGCAAAGAAGGATCAGATAAAGAAAAGAACCGCACGCTGCGGCCCTTTTTTCTTACACACGTGTCCAGTCCAGCATATCCCACCGGGGCACGAACTGGCTGCAGATGCGGCGCATCTCCGGCTCGTCGGCGGCAGAGGTGCGGTCTGCGATGCCAATGACGTAATACCCGGCCTTGTGGGCGGTGGCGGCGGCGTATACGGCATCCTCGCACACGGCGCAGGCGGCGGGGTCTGCACCGCCCAGACGGCTCATGCACTCAAAGAACACCTCCGGGCGGCTTTTGTGCAGCACGCCCTGCGCTTCCACGATGAAGGAGAAATACTGCGCGATGCCCAGCCGGGTAAGCACGGTGCGGCACTGTTCGGCCCAGGTGTTGGAGCAGATGCACATGCGTGCGCCCTCGGCCTGCAGCTTTGCCAGCATCGTGCGCACGCCGGGTTTCAGCTCCACGGTCTCGTACAATTCGGCGATCACCTCGCGCATCACGGAAAAATAGCTTTCCTCGGTCAGCGGCAGGCCGTACTCCCGGATCAGATACTGTGCGCCCTCCTGCATTCCCATGTTCAGCAGTGTGGCGCGCAGATCCCCCCGCGGGGTGCGGCCATAGCGGCGCAGCAGTGCGTCGGGGGCACCCTCCCACACCACGGTCATGCTGTCGGTCAGGGTGCCGTCCATATCAAAGATCCATTGCTTGCAGTGCATGAGAATGCCTCCTTTTGAGATCCTGACAAGTATACCATGTTTCTTTGCCGGGAGAAAGGCATCAATTTACAAAAAACGGAAGAAATTTCTCTGGAAATATGCTATAATCTGAACAAAACCGGAAACGATCAAAGGAGGCGGATGCAATGGATGATCGCAGAGCGCCGTGCAAAGCTCTGGTGCTGGCGGGCGGCGGAGCCAGGGGCAGCTATCAGGTGGGTGTGTGGCGCGCGCTGATGGAGCTGGACTGGCACCCGCAGATCATTACCGGCACCAGCGTTGGCAGCCTGAACGGTGCCATGTTCGTGCTGGACCTGTACGAGGTGGCGCGGGATATGTGGCTGACCATCCGCAGCAAGGATGTGATGGAGCTGCCGGAGGAGGATGCCGACCTTTCGGCCCTGCACCAGTTCCTGCGCAGCGTGGTGAAAGCCGGCGGCATGGATGTGACCCCGCTGGAAGAGATCGTGGAGCGGGTTCTGGACGAGGATGCCCTGCGCGCGGCTCCCATCCGCTTCGGCCTTGTCACGGTGGAGCAGCGGGGCTTAAAGCCTCGGGAGCTGACGCTGGACGAGATCCCGGCAGGAAAGGTCAAGGACTACCTGATGGCCTCCGCTGCCTGCTTCCCGGCGCTGCGTGCGCGGGAGATCGACGGGGTCAAGTTTCTGGATGGCGGCTACAGCGACAACATGCCCACCGGCCTTGCCAAACGCATGGGCGCGGATGAACTGGTGTGCGTCGATCTGGAAGGCGTGGGCATCACCCGCCCCAACCTCACCGGCCTGCCCACCGTGATGGTGCGCAGCTACTGGGAGCTGGGCGATATCCTGCACTTTGACCCCGACACCGCCCGCCGCAATATCGAGCTGGGCTACTATGATACCCGCCGCGCTATGGGATATCTGCGGGGGTGTGCCTATGCTGTCTCCTGTGATGCCCAGAGCTGCACGGACGCTGCTGCGTTCCACGCAAAATTTGAGCGGGTGCAAAAGGCCGTGCGGGAGAAATACCCGGTCACCCTGACGGCGGATGCGGCCCTGCTGCTGGCCAAGATGAAGGATGCCGACCTTGCCCCGCTGGAAGCCGCCGCGGAAGATGCCGGTGTGGACCCGGCCCATTACTACACCACCCATACGTTGTGCGATGCATTCCTTGCAAAGTGCGATCAGGCACGGATGCAGAGCTTTGCACCGCTGTTTGAGGGCAGTGCCGATGCGGCGCGGGCCGCACTGGCCGCGCTGCTGCCCAATACCTTTTTGCAGGCGCTGGTCTGGCGCACCCTGACCACGCCGGAAGCCGAGCTTTTGCCGGAGGTGACCGAACATGAAAGTGTATAAAGGTTCCTGCGCTTCTCCCGGCCTTGTGCTGGGGCAGGTGAGCCGTCTGGAGCACCATGTGGAGACCACGACCGTGGGCCCCTTTAAACCGTCCCGGGAACTGCAGCTGCTCACCGATGCCATCCGCACGGCGCAGGACGAGCTGGAATCCATGGCAGACCGTGCCGCACCCAGTGAGCAGGCCATCTTCCAGTTCCAGAGCATGATGCTGGACGACGAGGGCATGATGAACGAGGTGCGCTTCTGCATCAATGCAGGCATTGGCGCGGCAGCGGCCATGAATCAGGTGGGCCAGCGCTACGCCGACCAGCTGGCCAACATGAAGGATAACCCCTACATGCAGCTGCGCAGTGTGGATATCCTCGACGCAAGCCGCCGGGTCATCAACATCATCACCAACCGCCCCCGCATGTGGCTGGCGCTGGATCACCCGGTGATCCTTGCGGCAGAGCGGCTGATGCCCACCGACCTGTTCAGCGTGCCCTCCGGCATGATTTTAGGCATCATCACGGCAGAGGGCAGCGGCCAGAGCCACGCGGCCATCATTGCCCGGGCAATGAATATCCCGGGCATCGTGCAGGTGGGCCGGGATTTTCTGGACGACTGCGACGGCCGCACCGTGATTCTGGACGCCACCGGGGGCCAGTGCACGCTGGACCCGGACGCTGCCGCCCGCCAGCAGGCCGAGACCCGCATCTGCGAGCTGCAGCGGGAGAACGAAGAGATGGGGCAGCTGCATGCTCTGCCCAACAGGACAAAGGACGGCCAGCCCTTTGAGCTGCTGGCCAACTGCTTTGGGCCGGAGGACATCGACACGGCCATGCAGTCCGGTGCACAGGGCGTGGGCCTGCTGCGCACCGGCTACATGATGCTGCCGGGCCGCATCCTCGATGAGCAGGAACAGTATTTCTTCTACTGCTCCTGTCTTGCTGCCGCCAAGGGCTGCCCGGTAACGGTGCGCACCTTCGACTTTGGCTCAGACCGCACCATTTCCGACGCCTATCAGGGCCTGCAGTCTTCCAAGCTTGGCCTGCGGGGCATCCGCAACAGTCTGCGCCAGCCCCACCAGTTCGAGACGCAGCTCTGTGCGCTGCTGCGCGCCGCCGCCCGCGGCCCGCTGCGGGTGATGTTCCCCATGGTGACGAATGTGGAGGACTGGGACGCAGCCATGCGTGTGGTGGAGCGCTGCCGCGAACACCTGCGGGAGCGCGGCGTGGCGTTCAACGAAGATACAAAGTTCGGCGTGATGCTCAGCGTACCCGCTGCCTGCCTGACCGCTGAGGAATTTGTAGAGCACGGGGTCGATTTTCTTGTGGTCGGCACCAACGACCTGACCCAGTACACCCACGCGGCAGACCGGGAGCTTGCCAGCGCCGAGCACTACTACCGCCCGGCCAGCAAGGCCATGAAAAAGCTCATCACCATGGTGATGGATGCCGCAAAGGTGCGCAATGTGCCGGTGACCATCTGCGGCCTTGCGGTGGGCAACCCGGCCAACACGGTGCAGTACTTGCAGCTGGGCCTGCGCAGCTTCTCGGTGAGCCCGCAGAACCTTTTGAACGTGAAGAAAGCTCTGCTGGAGCTCTGACGCTCCAAACCATTTTTGACACAGCAGCCCGGAACGATCTGTGGGTCGTTCCGGGCTGTTTTTTCTGCGGCTGCAAAAGCATTCTCTCTTCCATTTTTTTACAGAACGCACGAAAAAACGGGGGGTCCAAAAGGTTCGTACAGAATGAAGATTGCGCCTTGCTGCAGAAGTGCTATACTTTAAATGTTTAAAACGTGCGGGCAGGCGAAAAAAGCCTGCATGCACGAAAAAAACGAGAGAGGAGTTATCTTTATGAAGAAGTTTGGCACACGGCTCATCAGTGCGGTACTTGCAGGCTGCATGATGACCTCTGTCCTTCCCGTGAGCGCATTTGCTCTGGAGGGAAGTACAGAATTTGAAGGCAATGTGAGCGCACAGGAAAATTCCGATGCGCCTGCAGAGCCCTCCGGAGAGGTGGCAGCGGCCTGTCCCCTGACCGGCGGCGACATCATCATCAACAATGATTTCATTAAAGCGAATGGCAACGTTTATTCCATAAGCGGTACCTATGCGGACGGGATCGTGATCGACGCTGAGAACGACGATGTGGTCATCAACGTCACCGGAGAAACGACCTTTGCTAAGGGTAGTGCGGCCTTTATTACAGTCCGCAGAGCCAAGAGCGTGACCGTCAACGCTGAGGGGCAGACCATCAAGACGGCAGAGGGCCTCGCCTACAGCCGCTGCTTCTATGCCGAAAACAGCTTCACGGGCACCGCAGTGCTTCACGGCGGCACCTATAACTGGCAGTGTGGCAGCAGGCCCGCATGCTATCTGTGCGGCGGCGACTGGACGTTTAACAATCTCACCATGAACGCCGTCCTGCACGCTATTGAAACAGATAAGGAAGCCAATGTGATCGTCAACGGCGGCACCTACGACTGCAGCGAGAGCTTCAGCGCAACGTTTTGGATCAATGATTCCCCCAACTCGTCCTTCACGAATGTGAAAGCCACCGGCGTCGGCTGGGTCATGAACGCCATGAACAGTCAGGTCAATATCGTCGGCGGCTCTTACTCCCGCACCTATAAGGACCTCCCGCGATACAAAGATCGTCCGACGCTGCGCGTCGCCAATAGTGCAACGCTGAACGTCACAGATGCCGAAGTCACCGGAACCTACTGCGATGTGTTTGTGACGGGCGCCACCGCCAACCTTGTCGGCGGTACTTATACCAACACCAACCAGTATCTTAATCTTGGCTACGAGTCCCCTGCACTGAAGGTATGGAACGGCGGCACATTGAGCGTCAAGGATGCCGTTGTGGATTGCACGGGCGACAATGCTGCCATTTCTTCGGGCGAACCGGCAGGGTCGTATTACCATTATAAATATGGGGACGGCGGCAAGCTGGTCGTTGAGAACTGCACGATCAAAAACAGCAAATACGGCATTTATCTCGGTCGGGGCAGCAGCACCTCCGCAGAGCTGAAGAGCGCCACGTTTGAGAATAACGAGAGCGATATTTACCTCGAGTCCGACAAGGAGATCACCATCAGCGATACCTTTACCACCCCCGCCACCATCAAGGTTGCCGACCCGGAAGAAGGCCGTCAGCTCACGGTCGCAGGCAATGCAAACAAGCTGCACCTTGTGGGCCAGAACGAGAGCTACCGCGTGGCGTATGACAAGGCACAGCGCTATTATTACCTGACCCAACGGGCACCCGGCTACACCCTGACCGCCGAGGGTGCCACGGCAACGATCAAGAACGGGGACGATGTCATCGTGCTTACCCTCGATGACGAGATCGCCAAAGGCACCCCGGTCACCCTGACCGCAGACAAAGCCCCCGATGGACAGAAGTTCGCAGTCTGGTTCGTGAAGGTGAACGGCGTTGTACAGAATGACCTGCGTGACCTTCTGACCTTCCCCAATGAGGAGGACCAGACCAAGGCGATCCTTAAAATGCCCGAAGGCAACGTGACGGTCAAAGCTATGTACGAAGTCGTGGACCCCGTGAAGCCTGTGGACCCGGTAGACCCGGTGGACCCGGTAGACCCGGTGGACCCGGTAGACCCGGTGGACCCCGTCCTGCCCGGTGTCATCATCGGCGGCGCTGTAATCCTGGGTGCCTATGAGACCGGCACCGGCATCTACCGTCTGATGAACATGCAGGGCCTCCCCCTGCCGTCTGACCGCATCGAGCTGGCAGAGCTGGTCTGGGAGCGTGCAGACAAGCCGGAGCCGCAGAACATGACCGATGAGAACCTGTATGCGGACATTGACGCCGATGACACCGATGCCCAGAAGGCTGCACACTGGATGGTGGAGCAGGAGCTGATGAAGTTCGACGAGGACAACAACAAGTTCCATCCGTGCTTCCCGGTCAGCAAGCTGCGCGTCTGCCTTACCTGGCAGAATGCAAAGGACAAGGGCCTCATTGACTGATCTGCCCTGCGTCTGCACAGCGGAACAATAAAAAAACAAGGGGCCGCTCCTTTCCGGGAGCGGCCCCTTGTTGCTGTCCGGAAGGCCCGCAGGCGCTGCCGGGCAGCACAAAGCATTATTCCAGATTCCCCGTCAGGGTCATGACCGAAGCAAGCACGGCCAGCGGGGCGGTCTCGCACCGCAGGATACGGGGGCCAAGGCCCACCGTTCTGGCACCGGCCTTTGCAGCCATCTCGGCTTCCTCGGCGGCAAAGCCGCCCTCGGCACCAGTCACGATGGCGATTTTCAGTTTTTCACCATCGGCGGGCTTTGCTGCGGCCAGCAGGTCGCGCAGGGGCGCGCCGCCGCACTCGTAGCAGAACAGCACAAGGTCGTACTGTGCAAAGGTGCGGCACACGGCCCCGAAGTTTGCCAGCGGCAGGGCCACATCCGGCAGAACACCGCGGCCGCACTGCTTGGCGGCTTCCACCGCAATGCGGTTGTAGCGCTCGTTCTTCTGCTCCTCTTTTTTGGGGGCCGCCACGCAATACCGGCTGAAGAAGGGCACGATGTGGGCTGCGCCCAGCTCCACGCCGTGCTTGATGATCTGCTCAAGCTTGTCCTGTTTGGGATAACCAGCCAGCAGAGTGACCTCCACGCTGGGTTCGGCGGCGCTGGGATAGCCCGGCTCCACCCGGAACTCCACACACTCATCGCCAAAGCCGGTGATGGTGGCGGTGTATTCCACGGCATTGCCGTCGCATAGAATGACAGTATCGCCCAGCCTTGCGCGCATCACGCGGGCAAGATGGTGGGCATCGGCCCCGCGCAGGGTGGCGGTGCCGTCAGAGATCTCGGTGGTAAAATAACGGTGCGGCATAAAATCTCCTTACGCTTTCTTGCAGACGATGCACTCCCAGCCGCGCTTCTCCTTCACTTCCACAACGGCAAGGCCGGCTTTTTCCAGCCCGGCGATCACTTCGTCCTTGCGGCTGTCGATGATGCCGCTGGCAATAAAGGTGGCACCCTCCGCCATCAGGCCCGGCACGGCAGGAGCCAGAGACAGGATGGCGTTGGCCACGATGTTGGCGGTGATGATATCGTATTTGCCGCTGGCCTTATCGGAAAGGTCGCCCACCAGCACGGTCAGCTTGTCCTGCACGCCGTTCAACGCGGCGTTCTCGCCTGCGGTGCGCACGGCCACAGGGTCGATGTCCACGCCCTCGGCCACGGCAGCGCCCAGCTTCAGCGCCGCAATGGCAAGGATGCCGCTGCCGGTGCCGATGTCCAGCACCCGCTCGCCGCCGGTCACCCG
>ENA-OOWV01001760-OOWV01001760.1-human-gut-metagenome-genome-assembly--contig:-NODE-1760-length-13314-cov-3.459989_pt1 | contig 13314 bp, 8 predicted proteins | sample MGYA00241584_ERZ501337 | MGnify/ENA primary metagenome ERZ501337 (study PRJEB25962, sample SAMEA2042744) | human gut metagenome | biome: human gut; feature: human-associated habitat; material: faeces... | reverse complement strand
TGATTGACACGGGAGTGAACAGTAACTTCCGAAGTTCTCTTTAGATGTAGAATACCACACTGCCATTCTTTTTTAAACCGTTATTTTCCACTACATCTGTCGTTCATAATTTGTTCATTTATCATTTAAAAATCTTTCATCTTCTTATCACTTTTTCTTCATTTCTCTCACATATACTATAAGCATCAAAGGAAAAAACAAAAAACTTTGAATAAACTTTTTCATAATACATGCCGGGAACCAGTAAATGGTTACCCGGCATCCTCCCTTTTATGGAGACTTTTTTCTTATTCCGGAACAACCGGATCATTTATCACTTCTTGTTTCGTTTCCTGTTGTATTTCCTCTTCTACAGATTTTTCCACAGTTTCCTCTGTTTGCTGTTCTGTCGTTTGCTCTGTTTCTTCCTTGTTTTCCCCGTTATTCTCTTCTTTCGTCGTTTCTTCTATCTTCTTTTCACATGCTTTGACCGATTCCAGAATCTCTTGAACCCGTTCTTCCATCTCTTTCTTCCATTTCATATCTTCCAATGCTTTTTTTCTGTCCTGTTCAGTTTTACTATGTTCTTCTGGTATTACTTTTACATCGTCTGCTTTCTGAGCTTGCACTGCCGTTTCACTTTTTCCAACTGTATTGTTGCTTTCTCTTCCCCGGCTCATCCCAATTCCTGCTGCCGCAATTACTGCCCCGGCAGCAAATAAAAGAACCGCCAGTTTGACATTCCGAAATTTTACTTTCTGTTCCAGATTCCATTCCTCGCGTTCCTCCGGAAGATCACGTATCACCTGGCTGATCTTATCATAATGCCGTCTTCCGCCACCGGTACAACGTTCAATGATCCGCTCCAGTCTGCGTTCTTCACTTCTGCTAAGTTCCGGGATCTGCTCTGTATATGCCAGTAAAAACTGCAAAATTTTACCATATCCGAACAAATCTACGGAACAATTTTTCTTGCTGCCTGACGCTGTCGGGCGGATAAAATGACTTCTCACCGCTTTCTGCTGCATCTTCTTCATAACAAATTCATTTTCCTGTGCATCCGGATTTAAAAGCAGCAATTCTCCTTCTTCTGTCACAACAATACTATATGGGGTCAGACAACGATAATTCTGCCCACGTCTCGACTGCTGATACTTTCTTATTTCTCCGGCAATTTGTCGGAACCATTCAAATAACACCGCTTTATCCAACTGTGTATTATCCCGCAGATAATAAATCAAAAGTTCTCCCTGCAGGCAATCGATACTTGGCTGGCATTCGGTTCCTTTTTCCACGAAGCGAAGTACTTCATACATTTTTTCCATATTTAATTCTACTGCAATCTGTCATCTAAACGTGTGCGGCCCCACACCGCACACGATACAATACCTGTCCAATTGAAAATTATCAGAATCTGATACGAACTACTCTTCAGAATCTTTCCTGATTCTTCAGTCAGAACGACTGAAGTGTGACTCTCATATTAATTGAATTCTTCCAGTCTGTCAAGAGCTGCGGCAACAACTTTATCCATGTCATAATATTTATAATCTCCCAGTCGTCCGCCAAAGATTACATTTTCTTCCTTTTCTGCAAGCTTCTTGTATTCTTCAAACAATGCATTATTCTTCTCATCATTTACCGGATAGTATGGTTCCATGCCAACACTCCATTCTGATGAATACTCTCTGGAAATAACCGTCTTCTCCTGCTTGCCAAACTCAAAATGCTTATGCTCGATAATTCTTGTATACGGAACTTCACGCTCTGTGTAATTGACAACAGCATTTCCCTGATAGTTCTCACAATCAAGAACTTCTGTCTCAAATCTGACAGAACGATACTCCAATGCTCCCAGCTGATATCCAAAATATTCATCGATCATTCCTGTAAAAATAATCTTCTCTGCAATCTCCGGATTCTCTTTTCTGAATTCAAAGAAATCAATCCCTGTGCGAACTTCTGTCCCTTCCAGCATCTTCTCAACGATTGCTGTATAACCGCCAACCGGAATTCCCTGATATCTGTCATTGAAATAGTTATTATCGTAAACAAAGCGGAATGGCAGACGTTTGATAATAAATGCCGGAAGTTCTGTACACTTTCTTCCCCACTGTTTCTCTGTATAACCCTTGATCAGTTTCTCATAGATATCTCTTCCGCCAAGAAAAAGTGCCTGTTCCTCCAGATTCTGTGGATCTGTGATTCCTGTCTCTTTGCGCTGTTTTTCAATAATCTCTTTTGCTTCCTGTGGTGTGCGGATATTCCACATCTTACTGAATGTATTCATATTAAATGGCAGGTTATAAAGTTCATCTTTATAAACTGCTACTGGTGAATTGATGTAATTATTAAATTCCGCGAACTGATTCATGTAATCCCATATCTTTTTATCAGACGTATGGAAAATATGTGCACCATATTTATGTACATGGATTCCTTCTATGTCCTCACAGTAAATATTTCCTGCAATATGATCTCTTCGGTCAATCACAAGACATTTCTTCCCTTTTTTCTTTAATTCATGTGCCATGACAGCTCCATAAAGACCTGCTCCAACAATCAGATAATCGTATTCTTTCATTTACTCCTTCTTTCCGCAGAACGATTGTCTGGATCCGGTAAAATTCAAAGATCAACCTTTCTGCCTTCTTTCTTTTCATGTTACAGTGTGTTTATGATAACACATTTTCTAATAAATTTGAATCTCTATCAAAAATACGGTATACTTAACAGCAAAAGGAGGATGAATTATGCTTATAAAAAATGGTTTTCTAATTGATCCTGCATCTGATACAGAACGTCTTGTCGACCTTCGCATCACAGACGGTCTGATCCAGACACTCGCAGATGCCGGAACTCTGACACCTGAAAATGGAGAGGATGAGCTTGATGCTGCAGGACTTATGATTTCTCCAGGACTTGTTGACACACACATTCATTTCCGTGATCCCGGATTTACTTATAAAGAAGATCTCCATACCGGATCTCTTGCAGCTGCTGCCGGTGGATTTACTTCCGTGATCTGTATGGCAAATACTTCACCGGTCATCGATTCTGTTCCGGTTCTCAAAGAACTGATGGAACGGGAGGCTTTGGAAGACATCCATATTTTCCAGGCTGCTGCTGTCTCCTGCGGACTCAAGGGTGAAGAGATGACTTCTATGAAGGAACTTGCCGCTGCCGGTGCCTGTGGATTCACAGATGACGGAATCCCTCTTAAGAACGCTGCATTTCTCTATAAGGCCATGGAAGAGGCGAAGGCACTTGACCTTCCGATCAGTCTTCATGAAGAAGATCCTGCATTTATTGAAACAAACGGAATCAACCACGGACCTGTATCTGATGCGCTGGGCATCTACGGATCTCCTTCGATTGCTGAAGAATCTCTTGTTGCCAGAGATTGTCTGCTGGCGCTTCGTTCCGGTGCACAGGTCGTGATCCAGCATATCAGCTCCGGACAGTCCGTTGAACTGGTACGTACCTTTAAAGCTATGGGAGCAAATCTGCATGCAGAGGCAACTCCGCATCATTTCACTTTGACAGATGAAGCTGTATTAAAATACGGCGCACTTGCCAAGATGAACCCACCGCTTCGTACAGAAAATGACCGCCTTGCTATCATCGAAGGTCTCAAAGACGGTACAATCGATCTGATTGCTACAGACCACGCGCCACACAGTACGGAAGAGAAATCCCGTCCTATCACACAAACACCAAGCGGTATTATTGGTCTTGAGACTTCCCTTGCTCTCGGAATCACTTCCCTTGTACGTCCGGGACACCTGACATTAAGCCAGCTGATTGAGAAGATGACGATCAATCCTGCCAGCCTGTATCACCTTCCGTGCGGTTCTGTCGCAGAAGGAAAATCAGCTGATCTTGTACTGTTTGATCCGAACGAGAAATGGACTCCTGAGACTTATGCTTCTAAGTCTTCTAATTCTCCATTTACCGGATGGGAATTGTATGGAAAAGTAAAATATACAATCTGTGATGGAAAGATTGTATACAAGGATTAATCCAAGAGGTCCCCTGCAGAATCTTTCATTTCCGCAGGGGACCTCTTCTTTGCTCATTAATCCTCGATCGCTGTTACTGTATAATCTTTGTCTTCGACTGTCTTTTTCAGCACTTCATTACTGATTTCGGAATTCAGTGTCACAACCGCTGTTCCGGCCTCATGGCTGACTTCTGCTGTATCAACCTGCTCAAGTGCCTCGAGAGCTTTCTTCACAGCCGCCTCACAGTGTCCACACATCATTCCTTCGATTTTCATTGTCTTTGTCATCTTTGTCTCCTCCTTGTTTTCTGACTCATTTTTGTCTGCTAAGACAATATCTGAAACAGTATTTTCTGCTGTTTCTACCTTTTTCATCTTTCTTTTTCTGTCTTTGCTGGCATCGTACATTTTAAACAGATTCAGTCTCAATGCATTTGTTACTACACAGAAACTGGACAGGCTCATTGCCGCCGCTCCGAACATCGGATTTAATTTCCAACCAAAGACCGGGATCCAGATTCCTGCTGCCAGTGGAATTCCTATCGCATTATAGAAAAATGCCCAGAACAGATTCTCATGAATGTTGCGCAATGTTGCACGGCTCATACAGATTGCCGCCGGCACGTCACTTAACCGGCTCTTCATCAGCACAACATCCGCTGCATCGATTGCAATATCTGTCCCCGCTCCAATGGCAATTCCCATATCTGCCCTGGTCAGTGCCGGTGCGTCATTGATACCGTCACCTACCATCGCAACCTTTCCTTTTTCTTTCAGCTTGCGGATCACCTGTTCTTTTCCTTCCGGAAGAACACCTGCGATCACTTCATCCACACCTGCCTGCTCACCAATTGCCTTCGCTGTGCGCTCATTATCTCCGGTCAGCATAACAACATGGATTCCCATATTCTGAAGTTCTTTTACTGCCTGTGGACTATCTTCCTTGATCACATCCGCAACTGCGATCATGCCAAGGAACTGCTTATTCCTTCCAAAGAACAGCGGTGTCTTTCCTTGCTGTGCCAACTGTTCCGCCTGTTCTTTTATGCTGGCAGAAATCTTCATTTTGTCAGAAATGAATTTAAAATTACCTCCGTACAGCCAGTCCTCTCCAAGTTTTCCTGACAGACCATTTCCCGGAACTGCCTGAAACTGTGTGATTTCACTTTTCTGCTCTGCCTCCCCATTTTCTTCTGCCTTTGCAAGAATTGCCCGGGCAAGCGGATGCTCACTTTTCTTCTCCAATGCATTTGCAAAAAATAATAATTCATGTTCTGTCATTCCGTCCGCAGGGAGCAGATCCGTCACCTTCGGTTCTCCACTTGTGATCGTTCCTGTCTTATCCAGTGCAACAATCTCCGTCTTTCCTGTCTCTTCCAGCGAAACAGCTGTCTTAAACATGATTCCATTCTTCGCGCCCATTCCATTTCCAACCATAATTGCAACCGGAGTGGCCAGACCTAATGCACACGGACAGCTGATCACCAGAACAGAAATTCCCCTTGCAAGTGCAAATCCAACAGGCTCTCCGACAAGCAGCCATACGATCATTGTGACAACTGCAATAGAAATAACTGCCGGAACAAATACTCCTGAAACTTTATCTGCCACTTTGGCAATTGGCGCTTTTGTTGCTGCCGCATCACTTACCATCTGAATGATCTGTGATAATGTTGTATCCTCGCCAACTCTCGTCGCCTCGCAACGCAGAAAACCTGACTGATTCATTGTAGCCGCAGACACTTTATCCCCTTCTGCTTTATCTACCGGTATACTCTCTCCGGTCAGGGCAGCTTCATCTACTGCACTGTTTCCTTCCAGAACAATTCCATCCACCGGAATATTCTCCCCAGGTCTTACAACAAACTGATCTCCTCTTCTTACCTGATCGATAGAAACTTCCTGTTCTTTTCCATCACGCAGGAGCGTTGCTGTCTTTGGTGCCAGCTTCATAAGGCTCTTTAATGCATCTGTTGTCTTTCCCTTTGAATGCGCTTCAAGCATCTTTCCTACTGTGATCAACGTTAAAATCATTGCTGCTGATTCAAAATAAAATTCATGCATCAGCTCCATCACATGATCCATATCGCCTGCCGTCTGCGCTGCTGTCATAGCGAATAATGCATACACGCTATATCCATAAGATGCACCTGCACCAAGTGCAACCAGCGTATCCATATTTGGTGCTCTATGGATCATGCCTTTCCATCCACTGATAAAAAACTTCTGATTGATCACCATAACGATTGTCGTTAACAGGAGCTGCGCCAGCCCCATCGCCACATGATTTCCTTCCAGAAATACCGGAAGTGGCCAGCCCCACATCATATGCCCCATTGACAGATACATGAGCGGAATCAAAAAACACAAAGAAGCGATCAGACGCCTTTTCATCTTCGGTGTCTCCCTGTCTTTCAACGCATCTTCCGCACAGTTCTGCTCACTTTGATTCATCCCATGCCCTTCATTCTTTGCAGATTTCAACGTTGCCCCATATCCAGCTTCCTCAACAGCCGCAATGACCGCATCTACTGTTGCTGTGCCTTCCACTCCCATGGAATTCGTCAGAAGACTGACTGAACAGTTCTCAACTCCGGGGACTTTCCCAACTGCCTTCTCAACACGGGCACTGCAGGCTGCACAACTCATTCCCGTCACATTATATTGTTCCATCTTACTCCTCCTTCAAGTTGTGATCCGGACTTTTTGTGCGGATCTCTCTTCAGATCTTTTATCGCATCAATTTCTGAAGTGTCGTCACGAGCTCGTCAATCGTTTCATCTTTTCCATCCCGGATATCATCTGCCACACATGTCCGGATATGATTTGCCAAAAGCACTTTATTGAAACTATTCAGAGCCGCATTCACCGCAGATACCTGAATCAGAATATCCGGACAATACGCGCCTTCTTCAACCATCCTTCGAACTCCCCTGACTTGTCCTTCAATTCTACTCAGACGATTCATCAGATCTTTATATTCTTTTTCCGGTCGATCCTTTGTCTTGTGACAACATCCCGGACAGACTTTCTTTTCTTCCATTGTATTTCTCCTGTCGTATAACCCCCTGGGGGTATATTTTCTAATTATTAATATATACCCCCTACAGGTATATTTCAAGTGCTTTTTAACAAAAAGTTACTGTTCATGCTACGTGCGGTTGCTGCTTACGCTATATGCGGCCGGCAACAACAAAGAAGCTGTCATGGAACATTTCACAATTGTATCTATGTTCCATGCAGCTTCTCTGCAATCCATTCTTATGTTCGTTATTATATTTCCTGACAAATCTGTCTTATTCTACACTCTTGAGTGATTCAACCATGTTAATCTTCTTTAACTTAAAATACATCACTCCATTGACAAACAAAGAAAAGGCCACTGTCAGAAGAAAGGCATACAGGAAACTTGGTGGATCGATATTTCGTCCAAACATAACCGAATCAATCTCCACTGTCTCAACAATAAAGCGGTGCAGAATTTTTCCGATCAACAATCCCGCCAGTGCCCCAATCAAGGTCAGCAGGATATTCTCTCTGTAAACATAAGAAGAAACTTCCTTGTCATAAAATCCAAGTACCTTTAATGTTGCCAGTTCTCTCTTACGCTCTGTAATGTTAATATTATTCAGATTATACAGCACTACAAATGCCAGCATTCCTGCTGAAATGATCAATACAACAATCACGATATCTAGACTCTCCAGCATATGATCTACCTGCTTTTTCAGGCTTGTCGTATAGCTGATGCTAAGTGTTCCATCACACTTCATTACATTTTCGCCGACATCCTTCGCCTCCTCTGTTGTACGATCCTGAGTTCTATAATAAATTGAATTATAGGCCGGAGCCTCACCGAATGTCTTTTCATAGACTTCAGATGTCATATAGAGATAATGTCCCATATAGTTCTCACAGATTGCACTGATCAAGACCGTTTTCTCTCCATCATCTGTATCAATCGTTAATTTATCACCGACATTGACTTCCAGCAGTTTCGCTACTTTTTCAGTCAGGATTGCTCCTTTATCATCCAATGAATAAATTTCTTTTGTTTTCCGATCCCGGATCACGACAAACTTTTTGAATGCTTCCACATCTTTTGGTACATCTAAATAAACTTCCTGAGAAGACTCTCCTGAACTAATCTCAATATTTTTCAAAAGATTTTCTGCAGTCACTGATACCTTCTTATCCGTATCCAGTTCTTTCTGAACCTCATTTCTCTCTTCTTCTGTCACATCTTCCTTTAAAATAACGTCTCCATCATAAAGCTGAATCTGTTCGTATTGAAGCGGAACGATTGCTGAAATAGAATCTTTTAATCCAAAACCAAACAACATCATGCCCATACAACCGCCAATTCCAAATACTGTCATGAAGAAGCGTTTTTTATACCGCACCAAATTACGCACGGTCGATTTCCATGTAAAATTCAGATTTTTCCAGATAAACGGAACTCGTTCCAGAAATACTCGTTTTCCCTGTTTTGGTGTCGGCGGACGCATCAATTCTGCTGCCTGCTCTCGTAATTCTTTCATACATGAGAATAGTGTTGCGATTACTGTACATGCAAGTGCCGCTGCACATGCTGTTACAGCATAATACAAATTATATGGGATCACAACATCATACATATGACGATACAAGATCTTATATGCAGTGATAATGATATATGGAATTATCTTTTCTCCAATCAGAATTCCGAAAACACCACCGGTTAATGTCGCAAGGATCGCATACCAGAGATATTTTCCAACAATTGAAGCATTTCCATATCCGAGAGCCTTCAAAATACCGATCTGCGTTCTCTCCTCCTCTACCATTCGTGTCATTGTTGTCAGACTAATCAATGCTGCAACAAGAAAGAAAATGAGTGGGAACACTTTACCGATTGCCCGCATACGGTCTGCATTATCTCCGTATCCACTGTATTCTGCCAGATTGTTCCGATCATAAACATACCACTTTGGCTTTTCAAGATCATCAATCTTCTGCTGTGCTTTCGCAAGCTCTTCTCTTGCTTCTGTAATCTGCCGCTCTCCATCTTCAATCTTCTTCTGAGCTTCTATACGACCTTCCTCATACTCTGCCCAACCGTCTTCCAGCTCCTTTGTTCCGCTGCTTAACTGCTGCTGTGCCTCCTCAATCTTCTTCTGTCCCTCACTGATCTGCTGCCATCCGCTGTCAATCTGCTGCTGACCGGATGTAATCTGCGCCTTTGCCTGATCTATCTGCCGACTTGCGGTAAGGATTGCAGCATCTCCCTGTGTCAACACATCCGTCAGTTTCTGTATATTATCCTGCAATACCGAAATACCCTCTTCAATCTGAGCTATCCCGGCTTCAACTGCTGGAAGCCCTTCGTTAATCTGCGTCAATCCGGCTTCGATTTTTGTCTGGTTTTTCTGAATCTCTGCTTCGGCAGCCTTCGACTCCAGTTCCATTTTATCCAGATTTGCTTTCAATTCAGTCAACTTCTCTTCCATTGCTGTTTTTTCAGCTTCCAACTGTTCTAACTGAGCCTTTAATTCCGGATCTTCTTCTCCTGCTTCCTGCTTCCGGTCGTATTCTTCTTTCAGTGCCTCATAGTTCTGTAAAAGAAGTTCATACTGTGTATTTAGTTCTTCATAAGACTTTTTCAACGGCTGATAAATCTGCTGATACGCAGACTGATAGTCTTCTGCCTGTTGCTGCAATTCTTCCTTTGCTTTCAGAAGCTCGTCTTTCTTTTGCTGCATCTGTGTCTGTTGCGCTAAAAGTTCTTGTCTCTGATCTTCCAGACTTTCTTCCTGCTCTTTTAGTTGTGCCAGCTGATTTCTTAATGTTGTAAGTGCAATCTGTTTTTCGCTAAGTTCCTGTGCACCCTGCTCAACTTGTGCTTTGGACTGATCCAGCTCCTTTTGCTTTGATATCAGAAGATTTCTCGACTGCTCCAGTTCAAGCTTCGAAGCTGCCAGCTGATTTCTTCCTCGTTCAAGTTCTTTCTGCGCTGCATCAAGTTTCTCTCTTGCACTTGCAAGTTCTTCTTCCGCCTCTTTTTTTCCATCCGCCAGATCCTGCTCTGCCTGAGCTAACTCATCTTGTGCTTCATCCACTTTTTCCTGCGCTGTCGAAGTAATCTCATCATATCTGGCCTGTTCTCTTTCCGCTTTAATTGCCTGAACCTTTTTCAGCACAGAATCCACATGTTCTTCATATTCTTTCGTAAATGCAGTCGCTTCCTTTGCACCTTCAACCTGCACTGTAATCTCTGTATACACATCTAATGAAAATGCTTTCTCCGGAACGCAAAGAAAGGCACTGACACTTCCATTTCCAATTGTTGTACTGCCTCTGTGAAATGCAATATACTCCGGACTGCTGACCGTACCAACAATGGTAAATGTATCTGTCTTAAGTGTATCTTCCAAAGAATCCGAAGTCCCACTCGATAATGTGATCTTATCCCCAATCTTCAGATTCTTTCCATCCAGATAATCTGCATCTATTACACATTCATTTTCCTTTTCCGGAAGCCTGCCATCTTCTAACTGAACTTGATTCATCTTATCCTGGAGCGCCATAACATGAACTGCTACCTGGTTTCCCCGAATCGTACAAAGTACATCTGTTGCATAGCTTCCTTCTGCATCCAATACACCATCCACAGCACGAATTGCATCCAGATCATCTTTTGTCAGTCCCATTGTACTCATTACCTGAATATCCATCAGGTTCTTCTCATCGAAATATGCATCTCCTGAATATCTCATATCCGGCTCTGATGCACGAATTCCGGAAAAGAATGCACATCCTATCGCAACAATAAAGAAAATGGATAAAAAACGTCCAAGGCTATGACGGATCTCCATATAAAAGTTTTTTCGTAATGCTTTCTTCATCCACATCCCCTACCATTCAATTTCATCAATCGAAGTCGGATTCTCATTAGATTCTATTCTTGCTACCTGTCCATTTTTTATATGAATCAATCGATCTGCCATCGGCGCAAGTGCCTGATTATGTGTAATGATAATAACTGTCATTCCCTTTTCTCTACACATATTCTGAAGTAATTTCAAAATTGATTTTCCTGTATTGTAATCCAATGCACCTGTTGGCTCATCACAAAGCAAAAGCTTTGGGTTCTTCGCTAATGCTCTCGCGATTGAAACTCGCTGCTGCTCACCGCCGGAAAGCTGTGCCGGAAAATTATTCTTCCGTTCCCCCAGACCAACTTCCTCCAAAACTGCCTGTGCATCCAACGGATCCTTACTGATCTGCAATGCAAGCTCAACATTTTCCAATGCGGTCAGATTCGGCACAAGATTATAAAACTGAAAAACAAATCCGATGTCATCTCTGCGGTATCCTGTCAGCTGTTTGGAATTATAAGCTGTAATATCTTTTCCATCTACATACAGCTTCCCGCTTGTTGCCGTATCCATTCCGCCGAGAATATTAAGCACAGTTGTCTTACCTGCACCACTTGGTCCAACGATTACAACAAGTTCTCCCTGCTCAATCGAAAAGCTGATGTGATCCACTGCATGAATCTCAACTTCACCCATTTTATAAGTTTTCGTGATATCCTGCACTTTAACGAATTCCTTCATCTACATTCTCCTGACTCTTTTTCTCTTCTTCTGCATCTCTCCTGGCAAGCAGTCTGTTGCTCTTTTCTTCGATTCTCTACAGGCGCAGTTTCTCCCACTCTTCTCCTGCACCAAATGTTTCATGAAAACGTTCCGGAAGCGGTGTATCCTGGAATAATTTCTTCTGATACTGTACGATCAAACTCGCAGCTAACGGCACTGCACCTGAATATTGCCGTTTCAAAACCTTACAATATTTCTGACATAACGGATCTGGCTTTACACTCATCACTATGTCATGCAATGAATCGTATTTCCCCACTGCCTTCATCCCAAGAAACAACGCTTTTCGCTTTCCAGATGTCGGTGCCAGAAACAGCTTATGATAAAAAACCATCCCTTTTAATGCCTTATAGATCTGCTCGGCTGTTACATCTTTGAAAAATGGTGCGATCACTTCCGCATACTCCATCTTCGGCTGAATGTGCTTTGCTGTCAGATAGCGCAAAGGATCATGATAATCTTCCGTCAGCATCATTCGATCCAGTTCCATCTCAATCTCATTATGTGAAACTCTTCCTACCTGCATAATTTTTTCAACATAAGGATGACATTCACTGTCTAAAGCAAAATGACAGATAAATCCATAAATATATGCACGAGCCGCTGCCGGATCTTTTGCGTTCTCAATCACTTCAACAGCATGATGGAAAAACTCATCGGCAAATTGTTCATGAAGTGTATGCCCCTGTTCATTCACCGGATCTTTCTTTAATGCATTATAATAAAATAAGATATCCGGTCCATGTAACCCAATATCAAACAACTCTCTATGCGCTTCTATAGAATTCTGAAGGGGTCTTGGAAGTGCGCTGAGCACCTCTTTTCCGAATTTATAATGTGCGTATGTTGTTGGCATAAGAAACCTCTCCTTTTTCCGAATTTTCTTGTTAAGATTTATAATTACTCATATTATTATATTAACACATTCTTCCCTGTCTGACAGTAATTATCTTTATAAAAAATATGTGAAATGACATTAAAAATGCTAAATTTTTACTGCTTTTTCACTTCTTTTAACGCAATAATCACTTGACATTTATATTTCTTTTTACTATATTAGTATGTACAGCACACAAGAGAATGTGTCTGTTACAGTAGAGAGTATTTATTACTCTACCCTGATCAGGGCTTGTACTGGTTTCGACAGGGATCTCGAAGATGGAGAAGCTATCCGTAGGCTGATGCGTTAAATTGCAAACTTAAAATTAAACGCTAACGATAATTTCGAATTAGCTGCAGCCTAAATGCTGCATGTCAGCCCTGAAGCACTCACACTTTAGGAATCTGGCACCGACTATGTGAGAAACGATGACGGCAAAGCTTTGAGCTGTCAGGCGTATTATGAAGCTACTAAACCCGTAAGGATGTTAGTTTTCGTACGGCAGAGGGAATGTCAAATAACTGACTATGATAGTAGAAGTACATGGGACAGGTTTTTGGACGCGGGTTCGATTCCCGCCAGGTCCACTTTTTAATGAAAAGTGTGAAGACTTTAAAATAACGGCATTATATCTCGTAAGATGAGATGCAATGCCGTTATTTTTTGAATAATATCCTTGCCTCCAAATGGAATGCATAAAACAAAAAACTCTGAGATTCTTGCAAATATTGACTTCACAAAAATCTCAGAGAAAAAATAATGCCGCAGACCGGAATCGAACCGGTACGGGTATCACTACCCACGGGATTTTA
>ENA-OOWV01001749-OOWV01001749.1-human-gut-metagenome-genome-assembly--contig:-NODE-1749-length-13420-cov-6.217359_pt1 | contig 13420 bp, 16 predicted proteins | sample MGYA00241584_ERZ501337 | MGnify/ENA primary metagenome ERZ501337 (study PRJEB25962, sample SAMEA2042744) | human gut metagenome | biome: human gut; feature: human-associated habitat; material: faeces... | reverse complement strand
GACATAATCAAATATTAAATTTACTATGACATTATCAAATATTAATTACAAAAAATTTCTAAAAGACTACACAAAATACAAAAAATATGTTACAATATAAAAAGAAATTTTTAGAAAAATGGGCAAAACCAACATATAGAGGCTTGAAAGCCTTAAAAATACAATAAAAAACAAAGAGGAGGTAAGAGTATGTCAGGACACAGTAAATGGCACAACATACAAGCAAAGAAAGGAAAAGCAGATGCAGCAAGAGGAAAAATCTTCACAAAATTAGGAAGAGAACTATTAATAGCAACAAAAGAAGGTGGACCAGATCCAGCAGGAAACTCAAAATTAAAAGCAGTTATAGCAAAATGTAAAGCAGCAAACATGCCAAATGACACAATAAACAATGCAATCAAAAAAGCATCAACAAGTAACGAAAACTACGAAGAAATAGTATATGAAGGATATGGACCAAACGGAGTTGCAGTAATTGTAGAAGCATCAACAGACAACAAAAACAGAACAGCAGCAGACGTAAGACACGTATTTGACAAAGCTGGTGGAAACTTAGGAACAACAGGATGTGTATCATACATGTTCAACAAAAAAGGTGTAATAGTAATAGAAAGAGCATCAACAGAAATGTCAGAAGACGATGTAATGATGTTAGCACTAGATGCTGGAGCAGAAGATTTCTCAGCAGACGAAGAAGTATATGAAATAACAACAGAACCTTCAGATTTTACACAAGTAAGTGAAAAACTGGAAGAAGCTGGATTAGAATTCTTAGAAGCAGGTGTTCAAATGGTTCCAACTACAACAGTTCAATTAGATGAAAAAGGTGTAGAAAAAATGGAAAGACTAATAGAAAGACTTGACGAACTTGATGATGTAGCAAACATCTATCATAACTGGGAAGAATAAAAAATTAGGGATTGGGGGACAGGTCTTCAATCCCGATTTTTTTAAAACAATATAAAAATTTAAAACAGAGATTAAAAACCTGTCAATCAATTTCTAATTTTTAGGAGATATTTATGGAAAAAATACCAGTAGAAAAAAACAAAGAATATATAGTTGAAATAATAGATAATGGATTTGAAGGAGAAGGAATTGCCAAAATAGATAATTTTACAATTTTTATTAATGGTGCAATAAAAGGAGAAAAAGTAAAGATACTAATTGTAAAAGTCTTATCATCACACGCATTTGGAAAAATAGTAGAAATACTAGAAAAATCAGATGTAAGACAAGAAGTAGACTGCACAACATATAAAAGATGTGGTGGATGCAACATGAGACATATAAAATATGAAGATACACTAAAAATGAAGCAAAATGCAGTTCAATCATTAGTAAATAAAACACTAAAAAACAAAATTCAAGTCAAACCAACACTAGGCATGGAAAATCCATTGCATTATAGGAATAAAGCACAATATCCAATTGGTGTAAATAAAAATGGAGAACCAATAATTGGAGTATTTGCAAACAGAACGCATGAAGTAATACCTATGGAAAAATGCTTAATTCAAAATCCAATATCAGAAGAAATAGCAAAAACGGTATTAGAATTTATAAAGAAAAATAAAATTTCAGTGTATAACGAAAAAACTGTAAAGGGGCTATTTAGACATATTGTAATAAAAGTTGGAATAAAAACAAATGAGGTAATGTGTATATTAGTTATAAATGGTAGCAAAATTCCGAAGGAAGATGAATTGGTAAAAATTCTAACACAAAAATATCCTAATATAAAAACAATAGTAAAAAACATAAATACAAAAAATACAAATGTTATATTAGGAAAAGAAAACGTCAATATATATGGAAATGGATACATTGAAGATAAATTAGGTGAATTCACATTTAAAATATCACCACTTTCATTTTACCAAGTAAATCCAGTACAGGCTGAAAGACTTTACAATATTGGTGTAGAGGCAGCAAAAATAACAAAAAAAGATACAGTGTTTGACTTATATTGTGGTATTGGAACAATTTCATTATTTATGGCAAAACATGCTAAAAAAGTGTATGGGGTTGAAATTGTAGAACAGGCAATTAAAGATGCAAAAGAAAATGCAAAAATTAATAATGTTGATAATGCTGAATTTATTGCAGGTGATACGGAAATTGTTTTGGATGACCTAATAAATAACAAAAATATTATTCCGGATGTCGTTATGGTTGACCCTCCAAGAAAAGGGCTTGATAATAAATCTATTGATAATATTTTAAAGATTAAACCTGATAGATTTGTGTATATTAGTTGTAATCCTGCTACTTTTGTTAGAGATTTAGCTAAGTTTGAAGAGGTTTATGAGGTTAAAGAGATTCAACCAGTTGATATGTTTCCGTTTACAGGGCATGTTGAATGCGTATGTGTTCTAAATCTTAAATAAAACCTTATACTCATACCATATTAGGTGGTATGGGTTGACTAAGCAAAATAAAAAGTAGAGATTATAGGAGAAATAAAAAATGATATTTAGTATTTTAGCATTGTTAGCAGTGTGTATTAGTATATGTATTAAAGATAGAAAAAAATCATTATATGTTCAATCATTAAATTGCTTTTTTGAAACAATATATGATTTTTTAATATCTGCTTTTACAGGTGCAATTTTAAGTATAATAAATTTAATAAGGACTTTTATATTTATAAATAAAAATAAATTTAGTAAATCTGTATATTTAATAATACTATTTATTTTTGAAGGAATAATTATGATAAATTGTTATTTTTCATGGACAGGGTGGGTTTCGCTATTACCAACAATTGGTTCAATGATTAGATCATATTGTCTATGGCAATCAAATATGAAATTAGTTAGAATATCTGGAATAACAACAGGAATTTTATACGGCTCTTATTATATTTATTACCATAGTTGGTTCATGGTATTAGGTGATTTTATTTTATTACTTACAGGAATATACACACTTTACAAAAATGATATAAGGAGGAAAAGTAACAATGAAGTTATATGTAATTAGACATGGAAACACAGATAGTAATAGATTAGATATATATAATGGAAAATTATTAAATGAAGATATAAATAATATTGGAATAAAACAAGCACAGGAAGCATCTAAAAAAATTAAAAATTTAAATTTAGATTTGATTATTTGTTCACCACTTTTAAGAACAAGACATACCTGTGATATTATAAATTCTAATAAGATAAAAGTAATATATGATGATCGAATAGAAGAAAGAAATTGTGGAGTTTTAACAAATACGAAAATAGATAATTTTTATTATACGGAATATTGGAATTATTATTCTAAAGTTAAAATCGATAATTTAGAAACAGTTCCAGAATTATTTAAAAGGGTTAATTTATTTTTAGATGAAATCAAGAAAAAATATAGTGGTCAAAATATACTTTTAGTAACACATGGTGGCGTAGCTAGAGCAATCCATTTTTATTTTAATGAATTGCCAGAAGATGGACAGGTGGAAAAATATTTGCCAGATAATTGTGAAATAAGAGAATATAGTTTTAATTAATTTAAATAAAAATTGATATATGTATAATACACATTATATTATTTCGGTTTGCATGTCAGAACATAGTCAGTTATACCCAAACATATAAAAAGAAACTATTCATAATTAATGAACATGGCATGTTGAGTGCGTGGCAGTGTTACAAATGAAACAAAGATAGAAACTTAATAAGGAGAGAAAAATAAAATAATGAGAGATTTGAAGATAGCAAATATAAATGGAAAAGGATATGAATTAGGAATACAATTTTCGCAATTATTCACTAATACAATAAAAAATGATTTTACATATTTTAAAGAGCTACTAAAAGACGAAAATATTAGAAAAAATTTAGAAAAAGTAAAAGAAAAATTAGAAATCAAATATCCTAGTTATTTAGCCGAAACATATGGAAGAGCTGATGGATTTAATATTAACAGAGATGAATATCTATTAAATATTTGTTTTGAAACATATTCTTCAAGAGAGTCATGCACGGACGTTGTTGTAAAAATAGATGATACACATATAGTATCAGGACATAATGAAGACTTATCAGAAAATTTAGATGAAATGGCTTTAGTAAAATATAACAATAACAATGGATATTTTTATGAACTTTCAACCTATAACTGCCCACAAGGTACTACATTTGGTTGGAATAATAAAGGAATAGTATATAGTGTTAATACAGTAAGAATAAATAAAAACAATGAAACTGGTATACCTGTATGGTTTATTCTAAGAGATATTGTACAATGTGGTAGTATAGAAGAGGTAATTGAAAAAATTAATGTAAAGGATTGTGCTTCAGCATTTAGTTTAAATATTATAGATAGTAACAAAAATAAAGCATATTCAATAGAAAAAACTTTAGACAAATTTGATGTTTTAGAAATTAAAGAAAAATATATACATACAAATCATATTATTCATCCAAATATGAATGACAATATATGCATAAAAACGGATTCAACATTAACTAGATTAGATATAGGAAATAAATTATTAAATAAGATAAATATTAAAAAAACTAGTATAAAAGACGTAAAAAATATTTTACAATTCAATAAGAGCAAAAATGAGTATATATATAGAAAAATTAACGAAGATAAATATCCTACTGTAGCAACATTTTTATTTGACAGTAAAACCAAAGAAATTCAAATATATAGTTATTATGATGGAAAATCTTTTCAATTAAATATGGAATAGGATATTCAAATATACATAAGGAAACAAAGCTACAGTTTGAAAAAATATAGAATAAAACAGATAGAGGTAATAAAATGAATAATTTAGATGTTAAATTAGAAAAAGAAAATAATGACTTTTTTAGAGAATGGATTATAGAAGAATGGAAACACCATAATACTGTTGATCCAATATATCAATTAAGGATAATAAAACCTGAAGAACTAAAATTTCAAGAAAATGAAGAGTATTTTAAGATTATGTTTAAAGATAAAATGGTGGGATTTATTGGAATAAAGAATTATGAAAAAGAAATCTATTTATATAGATTTTTTATAAGTGATAAGTATAGAAACAATGGAATTGGAACAATAGCATTAAATCAAATTATTGATATGGCAAAAGAACAAAATAAGGATATGTCATTAGAAGTAATTGGTGAAAACATTGCAAGAGATTTATATGAAAGATTAGGATTTAAAACACATTATAGAAAAATGGTACTAAAAATAAATGATGATATATATGAAAATTAGGAGAAAAAAATGTGGTTATATTGGTGTTTACTATCAACAATTATTAGTGGATTTATTCCAATAGCTTTGAAAAAGTGTTCTAATAATGAACCAAAACGTATAGCAATAATGGGGTTATTTTTGTATCATTCTATTATGATTTTAATTAGTTTAATTACTAATCCAGAATTTATTACAAATTTAAAGATTGTCGATATATTGAAAATGCTACCAGAAATTATAATTCAATCTATAGGATTTTATTGTGCAATTTCTGCAACAAAATATGGTAAAGTTGCAATAACATCTTCAATACAAAAAGCTAAAGTTGTAGTAACATTTTTATTAGGTATTGTTATACTTAAAGAAAATTGTACAATATTACAGTTAATAATTTCAATTATTTTAGTAATATTGTCTATGTTAGTAGCAAAAAGTAAAAATAATAAAGAAAAAATAGATAAAAAGCTTGAACAAAAAGCAATTTTGTATTCTTATGGATTTGTAATATTTAATGGTATATCAAATTTCATAAATAAAATATATGTTACAGAATATCAAAATCCAGTATATGTTGTATTTAATTATGCAGTAATAACGATTATAGGTATATTGATATATTGCTTAATAACAAAACAATGGAATTATATAGATATTAGAAAAATAAACACTAAAAAATTTTTTATTTTACAATCATTATTAGATGCATCGTCATCAATTTTTGATAGGATTTCATTATTAGATGGGAATGTATCTGTAATTTCTGTAATAAGTACAAGTTCTATTGCAATTACAATTATGGCATCAAGGTTTATATTAAAAGAAAAGATAACATTAAAAAAATATTTAATGATATTAGGAATATTTATATGCGTTTTAATTTTGGCATTAATCAAATAGTTGCAAAGTTAAGGAACCAAATATTTCCACTTTTTTTAAATATACAGATTTATTTTTGAAGTAATACAAACATGCTCTAATAAATGCAAATTTTGTTCTTCCAATTCATCAAAAGACAAAAAAACAATATACCATGTCCAGCGTTTAAAGAAATGAGCGTAGAGAAAATGGAAAAGTACGGTATAAAATTACATAGTATATATGAGGATTTGGAAAAAGTAGTTATACATGAAGGAAAAAGAAAATCACCATTATGTAAGTAAGTTTATGGATTTAATGGAGAATTGACAGAAAAAGAGGAAACAACAAGATAAATAAAAAATAGAGGAGGATATATTTATGAAAATAGGAATAGATTTAGATGGCGTAGTTATAGATAGTGAAACAACATTTAGAACTTATTAGGAAATCTTTGATATAGATGTTTTAAAAGGTAATAATTTAATAAATAAAAAAGAACCAAAATTTCAAGCTAGATATAATTGGACAAACGAGCAAGAAAAAGAATTTATTGAAAAATATTTCATGACAGTATCAAAAGAGAGCAATATGATGTCAGGATTTATAGGCATATACAATTTATTAAAAGAACAAGGACACGAATTTGTGGTTATTACGGCAAGAGGCGGTTTTATAAAAGAAATGAAAGATGATGCAATAAGATTATTAGACGAAAATAATATTAAGTTTGATAAATACTATTGGAATGTTGAAGATAAATTAGAAATTTGTAAAAATGAAAAAGTAGACATTATGATTGATGATGATTGGAAAATTATAAAAAGACTAGCAGATAATGAAGTAAAAACATTATATTTTAGGGATACAAACTTGATGAAATTAGAAGAAAATCAGTACATCAAAGAAGTTAATAATTGGGGAGAAATTTATAGATATATAAAATGTAATAAAACATAGAGGTGAAATAAATGAATAAAATAATTAAAAATTTAGCAATGGCATATGGAATTATAGAAAATGAAAAATAAATGACATATTATGAAAAAAAGAGAGGAAATATTCATGTTAAAAATAAATTTAGGTGGAACTTGCGGTAATAGCAAGTGGAGAAATGAATTAATTGAAAAATTAGATAAAAAAATTGAATATAGAAATCCAGTTGTAAAAAACGGAACATGGAAATATAACAAAACGATAAAATTAAAGAAAGAAAATGATATGAGAGAATGTGATTATTTAGTTTATGTAATAACACCAAAACAAAAAGGTTTTAGTTCAATTGCATCAGCCGTTGATTATAGCAATAAAGTTCCTAAAAAGGTTATATTTTGTATTTTAAAAGAATATGAAAATGAAAAATTTGAAGGTCACCAATTAGAAAGTATTAATTATGTTGAAGATATAATAAAAAATAATGGTGGACTAATTCTTGAAAATTTAGATCAAATTGCTGAATTTTTAAATAATAAATGTTAAAAAATTTTAAGAGGAAAATTATGATAAAAAGATATAAACAAAACGAAACAGATACATTAGCAAAAATACTAAAAAATGATGGAGTAATTAGTGTTCCAACAGACACGGTATATGGAGTATGTGCCAGAATAAACTCAAAAAAAGCACATGACAATTTAGTAAAAACAAAAAATAGACCAATTACAAAACCATTTCCAGTAATGTGTGCAGATGAAGAGCAAATAAAAAGTATAGCAATAGTAAATGAAAAGGCAGAAAAACTAATAAAAGAATTTATGCCAGGTCCAATAACACTAATTTTAGAAAAAAGACCAGAAGTGCCAGAATATGTTAACAATGGAAAAACAACAATTGCAGTACGAATGGCAACATCAAAAGAGGTAAAAGAATTAATTATAAAAACAGGATGTCCAATATTTATGAGCAGTGCCAATCAAAGTGGAGAACCAACATGTACTAACCTAGATGAAATAGAAAATGAATGTCCAAATCTAGACGGAATGATGGAAGGTACTGTCAAATTTGGAAAAGGAAGTACAATAGTTGACTGTGTTTCAAAAGAATTAAAGATTTTAAGAGAGGGACCAATTACAATAGAACAAATTAGAGAAGTTCTTGAGGAATAAGAGCCATAAAATTAAATATTTTAGTCGATAAAAATTTTAAAAGAAATGTTTAGTCAATATTAAGTTGTAGAGGAGATTTTATTATTGTGAATAAAGAATATATAGAAATTAATAAAAACGCATATGAAATTTTAGCAAATGAGTATAATACTAGAAATTATAAAATTGGCTATGATTTTTGGAATAATATATATGATGATTTGAATTTAAAAAATAAAAAGAATATTAAAATATTAGAAATTGGTCCAGGACATGGAAGAAATATTAAATTTTTTAAACAATATAATAATAAATTTAAAATAACTGCATTAGAAATTTCTAAAAATATGTGTAATATTATAAAAAAAGATAATCCAGATGTACAAATTATAAACGATAACATTTTAAATTATAGTTTTGAAAATGACCAATTTGATATTATTCAAATGATAGCTGTTATCCATTTATTTCCAATAGAAGATGCTAAAATTGTATTAAAAAATGTTAAGAAATCTTTAAAAGAAGATGGATATTTAATTATAGGAACTACTATTAATGAAAAAGATATGGAAGGCTATTATGAAAAAGAAGATTATAATATTAAAGTAAAAAGATTTAGACATAAGTATACTAAAGAAACTTATGAGAAATTATTAAATGAATGTGGATTTGAAATATATAAACCATATTTTGTTAATGAAAATGATAGAAATAAATTATGGTATGATGCTGTATGTAAAAAAGTTAATAAAAAATATTAAAAGTAGATTTATATGAAACAGTATATTGCTAAAAGAAGTCAGAAAAGTAATAAAAAAAGGTTAAGTTGGAGTTACATTTATGAGCAAAAATAAAGTAAACAATAACTGCTAGAAAGTACTTTTGAATTAAATCTTATTGGATGATATCATAGAAAAATAAGCAATTCTACTAACAGTCGATTGCTAAAAAAGATATAAAGTGATAAGATACAAAAAATTCAAAGGAGGTTTTAAAATGGACAACGAAAAATTTGGAGAATTCATAAAAAAATTAAGAAAAGAAAAAGGAATAACACAAAAAGAATTAGGAGAAAAATTAAATATTACAGATAAAGCAATATCCAAATGGGAAAGAGGATTAAGTTTTCCAGATATAACAATGCTAAATATATTAGCAGAATTTTTTGAAATTGATGTATCAGAATTATTAAATGGAGAAAAAGGAACAAAAAAAGATATTGATATAGATAAAGCAATTTCTGAAGCAATAGAAAAATATAAAAATATTGAAGAAAAAAGAAAAAAGAAAATTAACAAAATAAAGAAAACAACAGGAGTAATATCAACTATTATATTAATTATTTCATTATTAATACAAATTGCGTATTTATTTGTATTGAAAAGACATAATTATGAGTATGTAATTGATATTTTAGAATACATAATTAATCAAATAATTATAATTTCAGCTACAATGAGTTTGATTTTATTAACTAAAAAAGAAAAAATTAAGAATATAATTATATATATTCTCTGTATAATGTTTTCTGTAATTAATATTTCATTTATGTGTAACAATGGATTCAAAAATAAATGTCTAATAAGTTTTTCAAATGATTTTTCAAATGAACTTGTTGTTAAAACAAATAAAAATACAGGAGTAATAAAAATATATAGAAACCAAAAATTCTTTTTATTTGCAAAAGAAAAAGAGCAACTAGATTACGAATTAGATGGAAAAATAAAAAAACAATGGCTAACAAATGATGTATGTGGAATAACTTATAAAGATAAAAATGGTATATTACAAGAATATGTTATTACATATGGAGATAGAGGCAATGGAATATCATATTATTATGTAACATCAGCATTAATAGGCGATTGGCAAGTATTCACACAATATGGTAATCCTACTCAAATGTTAGTTGATAGTAAAGGGATAACAATAAAAAAGAATGAAAAAAGTGAACTTTTTACCTATGAAAATTGTAAACAATATGGAACAACTGCATTGGTATTGTATAAGAATGATATACCTAGATATATAATTGCATTAGATAAAAATTGTGAAATTGATGAAAAAACATATATCATAAAAAAAGGTGGAACAATAACATTGGCTGAAATTTCGATGGATAAAACAATTTCTGAATCATTATATTGTATGACATATAAGGACGAAAAAGATTTAGGTAATTATAGTGTTGTAAGTGTTGCAAAAGATAGTTATAAAATTCAAGATGGAATAATGTATATAAGTTTTGATGGAAAAAATACAGTAGAAGTACCTGGGGATTTTTCAAAAATGGTAGATAGTTATAATGAATACAATTATCAAATATCAAACGAAAAAACAATTTTTTATTATATAAAAGATTCAAAAAGATATTTAGTTTATTCTGATGATATGGGAAATAATTGGAATACTGTAGAGATAGAAAATGAGTCTTCAATACAAAATATGCATTTTATAAATTCAAATATAGGATTTATGCTTAAATTTGAAGATGTTGCAATGGGAATAGCATTTGGTAAAATTAGCAAAACTGTTGATGGAGGAAAAACTTGGAAAGATATATATTTTGGAATGGGAGATGAAAAGAAAATATTTAAGGCATCTAGTCAAATAAAATTTATTAATGAAAATGTAGGCTTTTTAACAATGCCTTCTGCCGGAGGAGAAACTTCTGAAATGTATATTACAAAAGATGGAGGAAATAGTTTTAATAAATTAGAAATTATAAATAGTGATATTTATGATTATTATAATTTACCAACATTTGAAGATGGAGTATTAAGTATAAAAATAACACAAGGTTCAGACGGAGATTATAATGGTGGAGATTATAAGGTCTATTATTCAAAAGACTATGGTAATAGTTGGAGCTTGGAAAAATGATTGATACAAATATATAAATGGAAGGGATAAATTAAGATGTTAAAGAATTGTAAACAAAGAAGTATGTATTATGTAATTTTAAGTGTTTTTATACTTTTAATTTTATTAGGAGCATATTTTGTGTTTTTTAATTATCTAAAAGATAGTGGTAAGAGAGAAAATACAAAAGATAATATAGAAACTAATCAATACGAAAATATTAATAATAATGATGTAACAAAAGAAGCAGAAGAAAAACATACAAAAAACTATAGTAGTGATGCTAAAATTGCTTATCAAAACGAAAATGATAAAGAAAATAGTACATTTATATATTTGAATGATAATAATAAAAATGATTATAAATGGAATGATTACATATTGGAAAATAAAACAATTTTAACAACTATGCCTGATATTGAGTTATCGCAATTTGAAGAATTAGAAGATAATTTTTATACTTTAAAGATATCTGACAATAAAATTTACAATGAATTTGCAGAAAAATATAATTTAAAAAAACTAAACGAAAGTGATTTTGATAATATTTTTGCACAAATTATTGTTATGAAAGATTCTGATAGTTTAATAAAATATGATGATGTAATAAAAGGAGAAGAATTTATGTCTGACAGTAAAGTAAATTATACTTTACCTGTATCAAAAGGTGGAATAGTTGATACATCAGAACCTTTTAAATATTCTTGTATAATAGCTTATCTTCCAAATTATATGATGAATAATGACAATTTTAATGTTATAGTACAAAATGAAAAAATAAAAGTAAATAAAGAAACAGCATTAAACATAGCAAAATCTTATTTAAAAAATTTGAAATATAAAGGGTGTACTAACTTTTTAGATTTGAATTATATTAGAGTTGCAAAAGCTTATGAAAACAATTTCTTAAACATAGAAGATAAAGAAAATCCAAAAGAAGATACTAATAAAAAATATACTGTTTGGAAAGTATTATCATATTCTGAAGAAGATCCTTGTACTTCTGCATTTTTATATATTGATGCTAATACAGGGAAAATAATTGGTGGAAAAATAAATTATGCAACAGATTAATTTTTAAATATCAAACTTTAGCTAATATTTATGGAGAAAAATTATGAAAATAAAACAAATAATAAAAAATATAATTATATCAATAATTATTGGGATAATATTAGGAAGTATTACTGAATTTGCATTAATATTAAACATAAGTTGGTTGATAAGAATAACTCAATCTTTCACATTTTGGGGGATTATTATTGGCATATGTGCTATTATATCTAAAGATTATGCACTATCGCTTATAAATCCGATTTTAGTTATAACTCTCATGAATGCTACTTATTATATAATTAGGTTAATAATGTCGGGTTATACTAATATTGAAGCATGGAAATTATTTACTTTAACAGGTATAGCAGGTTCAATATATATTGGAACTATAATTTCATTTATAAAAATAGGTTATCATAAACAAAAAAATATTTTTATTAAATATAATTTCTTTCTTATGACTATTATTGGAATGTTATGCACAATATATGGATGGTATAATGTTTCTATGTCACATAATTTATTTTATAATATTGATTTAGGAATAATTGTTGGATTTGCAATTAGTACAGTAATATGTGATAGGATAAGAAAAAATAGTAATTTGTTGCTAAAATTGAAAACATAATTTGAATGAGTAGAATATTAAAATAATTTACAATTTTGTTATACTTAATAAATAACACTTAAAAGGGGTACTAATTATGAGAAAAATATATGATGATAAAAATAATTTAATAACCATTAACAAGTTAGAGTTTTTATCTGATATAGGGCAAGAATGTAGAGTTTTTAAATATAATAATGATGTCATAAAAATATTTAAAAAAGATTATAAATTAGAACATATATCTAAAAAAACAATAGAATATCTTAAAGGAATTGAAACAAAAAGGATATTAATGCCAACAGGATTTATAAAAGACCAAGATAATAATTTGATAGGTTATAAAATGAAATATGTATCTGGTAATAGAATTATTGGTGAAGATTATGTAGCGGATTTTTTTAGGGAATTAACAATTATAAAAGGCGATATAGAAACGTTATCAGATAAAGGAGTAAGATTATTAGATATAAATAAAAGTAATACTATATATAATGGTGGTTTGTATATGGTAGATCCAGGAAATTACGAAATTGATATGAACATATCAAATGAAAATATAAAAACATGGAATTATAACAAAATAAATACTTTATTAGATGAATTGCTTTTTTCTTCAAAGTATAATCCATATATGTTTAGACAAATTGTTCAATTTTTCATAAAGGAAAAACAGAAAAAAGATATTATATATAATCTAGATATTTTGGTTCTATAATAAATGTTGGGGTGATTAAAAAACTTCAACATTTTTTTGTAA
>ENA-OOWV01001748-OOWV01001748.1-human-gut-metagenome-genome-assembly--contig:-NODE-1748-length-13425-cov-4.574869_pt1 | contig 13425 bp, 12 predicted proteins | sample MGYA00241584_ERZ501337 | MGnify/ENA primary metagenome ERZ501337 (study PRJEB25962, sample SAMEA2042744) | human gut metagenome | biome: human gut; feature: human-associated habitat; material: faeces... | reverse complement strand
TGCGATGATCCGTGTCAATCAGCGGCTTCGTGAGGAACAGATGGAGTCCCGCATTGTCATTCAGGTACACGATGAGCTTCTGGTAGAGGCCAGAATCGATGAAGTAGAGAAAGTTAAAGAGATACTGAAAGAAGAGATGGAACATGCCGCAGATCTGAAGGTTCCGCTGATTGCAGATATGAGCGTCGGATCAAACTGGTATGAGGCCAAATAGAGAAAAGTCAGGAATTCAGATGAAAACAATAGGAATAACAGGAGGAGTCGGGGCCGGAAAAAGCACGGTCCTCGGCTTCCTGGAGACAGACTTTCAGGCAGTTGTCTGCGAAGCGGACAAGGTGGCGCATAAGCTTCAGGAGCCTGGAGAGGTCTGCTATGAGGAAATTATAGAGGAGTTTGGATGCGGAATTCTTGACGGGGATGGAAAGATTGACCGGAAAAAGCTGGGAAATATTGTGTTTGCTGATGAAAAAAAGCTTCAAAGGCTGAACCGGATTGTACACCCCCGGGTCAAGGAATACATCCGAAAGAAAAAAGAGGAAGAAAAAGACAAGCAAAGTAAAGAAGAAATCAAAGAAAAATTAAAAATATTTATCACCAGATATCAGGCGAAAGAAGCGAAAGAACAGATTCAGTATTATCGAAAAGGCAAGATATCCGAGGAAGAAAGAAATATCTTGAAAGAGATGGAAATACGGATCGATCAGCTTGATTTTGATGAAGCAGAAATCCTTATGAAACGATGGGAGGGAATGGAATGAGAGAGAATCATATTTTGATCATAGATGATGATCTTATGCTTCTAAAGACAGCAGAAGAGATTTTATCTGACCAATATAATGTCAGTGTCGCAAAGAGTGGAATACAGGCATTAAATCTGTTAAATAAAAATATCATTCCAGATTTGATCTTATTAGATATTGATATGCCACAGATGGATGGATACGAAACATTAGAAGAAATCAAAAAAATCTCAGGATGTGAACTAATCCCGATCATATTTTTGACTGGATTTTCAGAAATGGATTATGAAGTAAGGGGCTTGAAAGCAGGGGCAGTTGATTATATCGTAAAGCCATTTGCAAAAGAAATCTTACTTGCCAGGGTTGAACGGCATTTGGAACGATATCAGCAGAGACAGCACAAAAAATCCATGGAATTATCAGATTATGCCAAGCAGATCAAAAGCCAGTTAACACCAACAGAATGGAAGATCGCAATAGCGATCGCAGAAGGAATGGAAAACAAGGAAATTGCAGAGTCTTTGCATTATTCTTATGGGTACGTGAAAAATCTTGTGGCAAGGATCTTCTCAAAATTAGAGATTGAAAAACGCCGGGAATTAAAAAAGCTAATGGTCAAGGAATAAAATTTGATTGTATGAGTTGAAGGTCATCGAGTATTTAGAGAAAAATAAAAAAATTTAAGCTGATGGACGCATGTTAAACGTTATTGACTTTCAATTTATGTAGTGGTAGACAGAATGTTTATTATAAATACCAATACAGTAAAACATACACACTCCATAGTGGTTTGAATAGACTTCAGCTGTATGTGACAGAAATAAAAGAAACACAAATATTTGAGTTTCTTTTATTTCTGTCACATACATGATAGACTATGTCAAATCAGTGCATTAAAGTTGCATATCGTCAGAAATTTTGTTATAATTATTAATTATTGCGAAAAGGAAAGGAAATTATTTACTATGAAGAAAGAGAATAACAAAAAAAGTGCAAGCGCTTTGATCGGTGCGGCATTTCTTATGGCAACTTCGGCAATTGGACCTGGATTTTTGACACAAACTGGTAAATTTACAGACAGTCTGCATGGAAGCTTTGGATTTGTAATTTTAATCTCTGTGATCTTAGCAGCGATCGTGCAGTTAAATGTATGGAGAGTTCTGTGCGTATCTGGAATGCGTGGACAGGATGTGGCGAATAAGGTACTTCCTGGACTTGGATATGTGATCGCATTTTTAGTTGTAGCAGGTGGTCTTGTATTTAATATCGGTAACGTTGGTGGAGGTGCTTTAGGTTTTAATACACTTCTTGGAATTCCTACTACTGTTGGATATTTTATTGCGGGAGCAATTGCGATCATCGTATTTTTATCAAAGAATGCATTAAATGCTATGGATAACCTTACAAAGATCCTTGGTGGAATCATGATCCTTGTCATCTTTATTGTGATCCTGATCGTACAGCCACCAGTTGGTATGGCAGCAAAAGAAACAATCATGCCAACAGCATCTATGGGAGATATTTTCCCAGCGATTCTTACATTACTTGGAGGAACAGTCGGTGGATATATTACATTTGCAGGTGCACATCGTCTGATTGATTCAGGAATCACTGGAAAAGAGAACTTAAAAGAGATCAATAAGAGTTCTGTTATGGGAATGGGAATTGCAACGATCGTACGTATCTTCTTATTCCTTGCAGTTTTAGGAGTGGTTGTAGCAACAGCAACTTCACCAGCTCATACATTAGATGCAGCGAACCCAACAGCGGATGCATTTTTACAGGGAGCAGGACAGATCGGTTATAGATTCTTTGGACTTGTGATCTTATGCGCAGCGATCACATCCATCGTTGGATGTGCTTATACATCTGTGTCTTTCCTTAAGACATTCAGCAAAACGATTGAGAAGAATGAGAAATGGTTTATTGTAGGATTTATCGCGATCAGTACTGTATGTATGGCACTTGCTGGACAGCCAGCGGTATTATTAGTACTTGCAGGAGCATTAAATGGATTGATCTTACCGATCACATTAGGAGTTTGCCTGATCGCATCTCAGAAGAAATCTGTTATGGGAGAAGATTATCATCATCCAGTATTATTACTGGTTCTTGGAATCGTGGTAGTTGTTGTTTCAGGATATCTTGGAATTACATCATTAAGCAGCTTAAGTGCATTATTTGCATAAGCAAAATTGTCTGGATAAACAGATAAGTTTAAAACATAGAAGCACAGACTGACCGAAAGGAGTTATGTGAAGAAACATGGAAGAAGTAAAGATTAGTACTGCGGGAGATTCTGCCTTACTCATTGAATTTGGACAGGAAATTTCCCCAGAGATCAATGCAAGGATCACAGCCTTTGTACATCTTTTAAAAGCGCAGCGTATCGAAGGTGTGCAGGATATGATTCCGGCATTTACCAGTCTCTTGATCAATTATGACCCGAGGGTGGTAAATTACAAAACATTAACAAAACGTCTACAGAAGTTACTAAAACTGGATGTCAATGAAGAGACATCGACATCCAGAGTTTTTGAAATTCCAGTATGTTATGGAGGAGAATACGGACCAGATATTGAAAATATCGCAAAAAATGCTGGTTTAACGGAAGAAGAGGTTATAAAGATTCATTCTTCCAAAGACTACTTGATCTACATGCTTGGATTTTTGCCAGGATTTTCATATCTTGGAGGACTTGATGAAAGAATTCATACACCAAGACTGGCGAACCCAAGAATCAGAATTCCGGCAGGAAGTGTTGGGATCGGTGGCTCTCAGACAGGAATTTATCCGCTTGATTCACCAGGAGGATGGCAGTTACTTGGTCTGACACCAGTAAAAACCTATGATCCAGAACGAGAGAATCCAATTCTTTTTGAAGCTGGAGATTATATCCATTTTGTACCTGTTTCAGAAGAAGAGTATTTAAAGATCAAAGAACAGGTTGAAAATGGAACATATGAATGTATCATTCATACAAAGGAGGTGTAGATTATGGGAATTCGTGTATTAAAAGGCGGAATGATGACAACGGTGCAGGATCTTGGAAGAACAGGATACCAGAGTCAGGGATTTAGTGTATCCGGAGTTATGGATGTTCGTTCTTTTAAGATTGCAAATCTCCTGCTGGATAACCCGGAAAATGAAGCAGTTCTTGAATTTACCTTAATAGGACCAACACTTGAATTTACATCCGAGACGATCATTTCAATCACAGGTGGAGATTTCCGCCCGCAGATCAATGGAAAACCTGCCAAGATGTATACAGCAATTTATATGCATCGTGGAGATATTTTGACATTTGGCGGAGCAAGAACTGGAACAAGAGGATATATTGCATTTTCAAGTTATCTTGATGTGCCAGTAGTTATGGGAAGCCGTTCTACGAATATCAAATGTCAGATCGGTGGATATAAAGGCCGGAAACTAGAAGATGAAGATTATATTGCGTTCAGGGCAAAGCGAAGATATCTGCCATATTATTTATCAAGAAGTCTGGATCTTGATGAATTTGATCAGGAAAAGATAACATTAAGAGTTGTCATGGGACCTCAGGAAAAGATGTTTACGAAAGAGGGCCGAGAAACATTTTTAAATTCAGAATATACAGTAACAAGTGAATTTGACCGCATGGGATGTCGATTAGAAGGACCATTTATCGCATATAAGACAACTTCAGATATCATTTCTGACGGAATCGCCTTTGGATCTGTTCAGGTACCAAGTCATGGAAAACCGATCATCTTATTAGCAGACCGCCAGACAACGGGTGGATATGCGAAGATCGCGACAGTTGTTTCTGTAGATATTCCGAAACTTGTTCAAAGAAAAACAGAACAAAAAGTAAGATTTCAGGCAGTATCCGTAGAAGAAGCCCAGAAGCTGTTAGCAGATGAGATGAAAGAGCTGAATGACTTCAGAAGCCAGATTTATACACCTTGTAAAGAAGTATTAGATTGCAGACTCGTTGCAAAACGAATCAGCACACTATTTAAATAGAAAAGGAGAATGAAACGGTGAATTTAGATAAAATTGAGAAATTAGTAAAGATCATCGAGAATTCCTCTATGCTTGATTTCAGCATTCAGGAAGGCGATGTAAAGATCAAAATGAGCAGAAGAGGAAGTGTTGGAGCGCCTGCTGCACCGATGTCAGTTTCTACACAGGGTGTTGATACAGTAGAAAGTATTGATTCCGAAGATGAATCATACATCACATCTCCGATCGTAGGTACCTTTTATGCGGCTCCATCCCCAGATGCCAAGGCATTTGTGAAGGTTGGAGACAGAGTCAAGGCAGGACAGACTGTATGTATCCTTGAGGCGATGAAATTAATGAATGAGATCGAAAGTGATTATGACTGTGAGATTGAAGCTGTCTTAGCAAGCAACGAACAGAAAGTTGAATATGGACAGCCATTATTTAAAGTAAAAAAACTTGAAGACTAAAGGAGGCATTGTATGTTTCGAAGTATATTGATCGCGAACCGTGGTGAGATCGCAGTGCGCATTATTCGTGCTTGTCGTAATATGGGGATCAAGAGTATCGCGGTTTATTCAAAAGAAGATAAAGACAGTCTTCATGTACAATTAGCAGATCGAAGAGTATGTATCGGAGAAGGACCTGCAAAAAACAGCTACTTAAACATGGAACGTATCATTTCTGCAGCAAAGAATACGGACGCAGATGCGATCCATCCAGGGTTTGGTTTCTTATCTGAGAATGCTGATTTCGTTCGCTTATGTAAAGAAAATGGTATTGCATTTATCGGACCGAGTGCAGAAGTCATTGACAGCATGGGAAATAAATCAAACGCAAGAAAAACAATGATGGAAGCAGGAGTTCCAGTTGTTCCAGGAACCAAAGAACCTGTCTATGATGCAGCTACAGGGGAGAAATTAGCAGATGAGATTGGTTATCCAGTTATGATAAAAGCATCTTCAGGTGGTGGTGGAAAAGGAATGAGAGTTTCCAGATCCAAAGAAGATTTTGAATTCAATTTCAATACTGCTCAGAGAGAATCTGCCAATGCATTTGGTGATGATACGATGTACATTGAGAAATTCATCGAGAATCCAAGACATGTGGAGATTCAGATCATGGCAGATGGACATGGGAATGTCGTAGCCTTGGGAGAACGTGATTGTTCTGTTCAGAGAAACCACCAGAAACTGATCGAAGAATCACCATCCCCAGCGATCACGGAAAAGATCAGAAAATCTATGAATCACGATGCGATCCTTGCAGCGAAAGCAGTAGGGTATACCAATGCTGGAACCATAGAATTTATCCTTGATCCAAAAGGAACCTACTATTTCATGGAAATGAACACACGTATTCAGGTAGAACATGGGGTCACAGAGATGGTTACGGGAACAGATCTGATCATTGAACAGATTCGAGTGGCTATGGGAATGGAATTAAGTTTTACACAGGAAGATGTGGAGATCAACGGACATGCGATCGAATGTCGTATCAATGCAGAGATTCCAGAGAAAAACTTTATGCCAAGTCCAGGTGTGATCAAACATTTGCATTTGCCAGCTGGAAATGGAGTTCGTGTAGATACCGCAATTTATACAGGGTACTGTATTCCATCCGAATACGATTCTATGATCGCGAAAGTTATCGTACACGCACCAGACCGTGATGCAGCATTACAGAAAATGAGATCAGCTCTTGATGAGATGGTGATATTAGGAATCAATACAAACCTTGATTTCCAGTATCAGCTGATGAATAACCGTGAATTCTGTGAAGGAAAAGCGGATACAGGATTTATCGAGAGACTCTTGAAATTAGATTAAATTCGATAAAACGGAAGAAATGGGGGTATAAATTAAATGTACCAGATAGATTTAAATAGTGACCTTGGAGAAAGTTTTGGACGTTACACGATCGGGAATGATGATAAGATCATTCCATTGATCACATCAGCGAATGTTGCATGTGGTTATCATGCATCCGATCCAGTGGTTATGATGGAGACGATCCAGAGAGCAAAAGAAGCCGGGATCGCAGTTGGGGCCCATCCGGGACTTCCAGATCTGATGGGATTTGGACGAAGAAGCATGGCGATTTCCAACGAAGAAGCGAAAGCATATACACTATACCAGATCAGTGCGATAGGTGGAATGTGTAAAGCGGCCGGAGTGAAATTACAGCATGTAAAACCACATGGAGCATTATATAATATGGCGGCTAAGGATTATGATCTGTCTAAAGCAATCTGTGAAGCAATTTATGAATATGATAAAGACCTGATCGTTATGGGATTATCTGGAAGCGAGATGATCAAAGCAGCAAAAGACTGTGGATTAAAGTCAGCTAGTGAAGTATTTGCAGACAGAGCTTATGAAGAAGATGGAACACTGGTGAATCGAAGAAAACCAGGAGCTATGATCGAAGATGAAGATGAAGCAATCAACCGAGTTATTCGTATGATAAAAGAAGGAAAAGTGACTTCGATCACTGGAAAAGATATTGATATTAAGGCAGACTCAGTATGCGTTCACGGAGATGGAGAGAAAGCATTATTATTTGTGGAGAAGATCCGTAAGACATTCGTTGAGAATGAGATAGAAATCTGTCATTTATAATGAAGATATTTTTAAGATAATGAAGAAATGGTAGATGGATCTAGAGAAGAATTCATCTGCCATTTTTTCATTTCATAGCAATTTGTGACTCTATTGATGCCATGTCATTGAACTGTTGTTATCGAAAAGCAGTACTTGAACATTGGGATTATGTTGTTGGAAATGAGAAAGAGAAGTATAAGAAAGAAGGAGACAAATGCAAGATAAAGTAAGAGATTTAAGAAGTGCATTAAAACGCTTGAAACAAATGGAAGGGCAGTACATAGAAACTGATGTAGAAGTTGATCCAATGGCAGAACTTGCGGGAGTTTACCGCTATGTAGGTGCAGGTGGAACTGTAAAGCGCCCGACAAAAGAAGGTCCAGCGATGGTATTTAATAATGTCAAGGGACATAAAGATGCCAGAGTAGCCATTGGTGTATTAGCAAGCAGAAAGCGTGTGGCAGCGCTCTTGGACTGTAAACCAGAAGAATTAGGAAAGAAACTTTATCATAGCGTAGATAATCCGATAGCACCAGTGGAATATCAGGGAGATGCACCATGTCAGCAGGTTGTTCATAAAGTGGAAGATCCAGACTTTAATTTGTATGATCTGGTACCAGCACCAACCAACACACCAGATGATGCAGGCCCATATATTACATTGGGTATGTGCTATGCAACGCACCCAGACACAGGAGTTCATGATGTAACCATCCACAGATTATGCATTCAGGGAAAAGATGAACTTTCTATTTTCTTCACTCCTGGAGCAAGACACATCGGAGCAATGGCAGAACGTGCAGAAGAATTAGGACAGAAACTTCCAATTTCAATCAGTATCGGAGTGGATCCGGCGATCGAGATCGGTTCTTGTTTCGAGGCACCAACAACACCTCTGGGATACGATGAATTATCTGTAGCAGGTGCATTGAGAAATGAACCAGTAGAGCTTTGTAAATGCTTAACAGTTAACGAAATGGCAATTGCAAATGCCGAATATGTCATCGAAGGGGAAGTGATTCCAAATGTCCGAGTACAGGAAGACCAGAACAGCCACACAGGCTATGCAATGCCAGAATTTCCAGGATACACAGGACCTGCAAGTTCACAGTGCTGGCTGATCAAAGTCAAAGCGGTAACACACAGAGAAAATCCGATCATGCAGACATGCATCGGGCCAAGTGAAGAACATGTATCTATGGCTGGAATCCCAACAGAAGCAAGTATTTATGGAATGGTAGAAAAAGCGATGCCGGGACGTCTTCAGAATGTATACTGCGGCTCCGCAGGCGGTGGAAAATACATGGCAGTCTTACAGTTTAAGAAACGAGAAGCCAGCGATGAAGGAAGACAAAGACAGGCAGCACTTCTTGCATTTTCAGCATTCAGTGAACTGAAGCATGTATTTTTGGTAGACGAAGATGTCGACTGTTTCGATATGAATGATGTATTATGGGCAATGAATACAAGATTCCAGGGGGATGCAGATATCATCACGATTCCAGGGGTAAGATGTCATCCACTGGATCCATCCAACGATCCAACATGTTCTTCAAGTATCAGAGATCATGGGATTGCATGCAAGACAATCTTTGACTGTACTGTTCCATATGATCAGAAAGAGCGATTCAAGAGAGCAAGATTTATGGAAGTTGATCCGGAACACTGGTTATCATAAAATACAGAATATAAATAAGAAAAGGAAATTTATTTGAATGAAGAAACGACTGATCATAGGAGCAACAGGGGCAAGTGGAATTCCAATCTTGATCCAGTGTCTAAAATTGGTGCAAGAGCAGAAGGATTTTGAATCTTACTTGGTTATGACAGATAGTGCCAAACTGACCTTGGAACATGAAACAAAAATGAAGGTGGAAGAGGTCGAAAAACTTGCTGATCATGTTCTGGATTCAAGAGAGATCGGTGCAGGACCAGCCAGTGGATCATTTCAGACGGAAGGGATGCTCATTGTCCCATGTAGTATGAAGACAATTGCAGGAATTCACAGTGGATATGCAGACAATCTGATACTTCGTGCAGCGGATGTAACGATCAAAGAGCAACGGCCATTGGTGCTTGCAGCAAGAGAGACACCACTGAGTGCGATTCATCTTAGAAATCTTCAGGAATTGGCAATGATTCCGAATGTGCGGATCATTCCACCAATGATGACTTTTTATCATATGCCAGAGAGCATAGAAGAAATGACGTATCATATTGCAGCAAAACTATTAGAACCATTGGGGATAGAAGCAAAAGAATATCGAAGATGGAGCGGATTGTAGAAAGAGAGGTTTCTATGAAAATATTATCATTTGGATCATTAAATATTGACTATGTATATAAAGTTTCTCATTTTGTGAAAAAAGGAGAAACATTGTCTGCAGAAGAGTTGAATGTATATACAGGCGGAAAAGGATTAAACCAGTCCATTGCACTTTCACGTGCAGGAATGGAAACATATCATGCAGGAGCGATTGGCATGGATGGACTGTTTTTGTTAGATCAATTAAAAGAAGCAGGAGTGAATACAGATTTTGTTAAGATTCTTGAAGACATAAGAACAGGAAATGCGATCATACAAAATGATGAAGAGGGCGATAACTGCATTATTCTATTTGGAGGAGCTAATCAGGCAATCAGTAAGGAACAAGTGGATGAAGTATTTGAACATTTTACAAACGAAGATTATTTGCTGATTCAAAATGAGATCAATGAACTTCCATATATCGTAAAGAAAGCAAAAGAAATTGGAATGAAGATCATTTTAAATCCATCTCCAATGAATGAGAAGATAAAAGAACTTCCATTAGATCAGATCAACTATTTTCTTTTAAATGAAATAGAAGCAATGCAGATTCTTGATATGGAAGAACCAAAAGAAATTGATGGGAAATATATTAGTGGTCTGTTACATCAGAAATTCCCAGAAGCAACCATCGTATTAACTTTAGGAAGTGAAGGATCTGTATGTATATCTGGTGATGAATATGTGGAACAGTCAATTTATAAGGTAAAGACAGTCGATACAACGGCAGCAGGAGATACCTATACCGGATATTTTATTGCAGGTATCTTAAATGGAAAAACGATTAAAGAAGCAATGGATACCGCATCCAAAGCATCAGCAATTGCAGTAAGCAGACAAGGGGCAGCCCCATCCATTCCATGTCTGGAAGAAGTAGAAGAATATAAAAATTAGAAGAAATGAAGGCAGATTTTCTAAGGTATAATATAGAAAATCTGCTTTCATTTTTGTTTGAAAATAAGATAAACGAAAAAATTAAAAATAATTAGCACTCACCACTTGACAGTGCTAATAATGAGTGTTATATTACGAATAGAACAAAAGATAAATGGATATCTTAATATAGATAAATACCCATTCGTAAAGGAGGAAAGAGTATGAACATCAACAAATTTACACAGAAGTCCATTGAGGCAGTCAATCAGTGTGAGAAGATCGCCTACGATCATGGACATCAAGAGATAGATCAGGAACACTTCTTATATAGCTTGCTTACGATCGATGATAGTCTAATCGCAAGCCTGCTTGAGAAGATGGGAATTAACAAAGAAACATTTTTAAGCCAGGTACAGGAGTTATTGAATAAGAAACCGAAAGTATCCGGTGGTCAGGTATATATGAGTAATGACTTGAATCAGGTACTTCTTCACGGAGAAGATGAGATGAAAGCCATGAAAGATGAATATGTATCTGTAGAACACCTATTCCTTGCAATGATCAAGCATCCAAATAAAGCAGTCAAAGAATTATTCCGTGCCTACGGAATTACAAGAAATCGTTTCTTACAGGTGTTATCACAGATCCGTGGTGGACAGAAAGTCACAAGTGACAATCCAGAAGAGACATACGACAGTCTTGAAAAATACGGATATGACCTTGTAAAGAGAGCCAGAGAACAGAAACTAGATCCAGTCATCGGACGTGACAGCGAGATCCGTAACGTTGTTCGTATCTTATCAAGAAAGACAAAGAATAACCCAGTATTGATCGGTGAACCGGGTGTAGGTAAGACAGCCGTTGTTGAAGGATTAGCACAGCGAATCGTTCGTGGTGACGTGCCAGACCAGTTAAAAGATAAGACAATTTTTTCACTGGATATGGGATCACTGGTAGCAGGTGCCAAATATCGTGGTGAATTTGAAGAGCGCTTAAAAGCGGTTCTGGAAGAAGTTAAGAAAAGTGACGGACAGATTATCTTATTTATCGACGAACTTCATACGATCGTCGGTGCAGGTAAGACAGACGGAGCCATGGATGCGGGAAATATGTTAAAACCAATGCTTGCCAGAGGTGAATTACACTGCATCGGTGCAACAACCTTAGATGAATATCGCCAGTATATCGAGAAAGACCAGGCATTGGAACGTCGTTTCCAGCCAGTTATGGTCGATCAGCCAACCGTAGAAGATACAATTTCTATCTTAAGAGGTATCAAAGACAGATATGAAGTATATCACGGTGTTAAGATCACAGATAGTTCCCTAGTAGCTGCAGCAACTTTATCAAACCGTTATATCACAGATCGTTTCTTGCCAGATAAAGCCATCGACTTAGTCGATGAAGCATGTGCTATGATCAAGACAGAGATGAATTCCCTGCCAGCAGAACTGGATGAAGTTCAGAGAAAGATCATGCAGATGGAGATTGAGGAAGCCGCACTTAAGAAGGAAGATGACAGATTAAGCAAAGAACGTCTGGAAGAATTACAGAAAGAACTTGCCGAGATGCGAGAAGACTTCAAAGCAAGAAAGGCAAGATGGGAGAATGAGAAAGCTTCCGTTGAGAAAGTATCCAAATTAAGAGAAGAGATCGAATCTGTAAACAGTGAAATCCAGATTGCCCAGAGAAATTATGATTTAAATAAAGCAGCTGAATTACAGTATGGTCGCCTGCCAGAATTGAAGAAACAGTTAGAAGAGGAAGAAGAACGCGTAGCGAAAGAAGACCGTTCTATGGTCAGAGAATCCGTCACAGAAGATGAGATCGCCAAGATCATTTCCCGTTGGACAGGAATTCCAGTAGCGAAACTTACTGAAAGTGAGAGAAATAAGACCTTACATCTTGATAAGATCCTTCATGAAAGAGTTGTTGGACAGGATGAAGCAGTGGAACTTGTTACAGAATCCATCATCCGTTCCAAAGCCGGAATCAAGGACCCAAGCAAACCAATCGGTTCTTTCTTATTCCTTGGACCAACAGGTGTAGGTAAGACAGAACTTGCTAAAGCACTGGCAGAAAGCTTATTTGATAACGAGCAGAATATCGTGCGAATCGATATGAGTGAATATATGGAGAAACACTCCGTGGCAAGACTGATCGGAGCGCCTCCGGGATATGTTGGATATGAAGAAGGCGGACAGTTGACTGAAGCAGTCAGAAGAAAACCTTACTCCGTAGTCTTATTTGATGAGATCGAGAAAGCCCATCCAGATGTATTTAATATCTTATTACAGGTATTAGACGATGGACGAATCACAGATTCCAAAGGTAAGACGGTAGACTTTAAGAACACGATTTTGATCATGACATCCAATATCGGATCTTCCTACCTGTTAGAAGGAATCGATGAAGATGGCAATATCAAACCAGAAGCACAGGATATGGTTATGAATGACCTTAAGAATCATTTCAGACCAGAATTCTTAAACCGTCTGGATGAAACGATCATGTTCAAGCCATTAACAAAAGCAAATATCACAAATATCATTGACTTACTTGTGAAAGATCTGAACCGCAGATTAGCAGACAAAGAATTAAGCGTTGAATTAACATCAGCAGCCAAGAATTATGTTGCCGACCATGGTTATGAACCAATGTATGGAGCAAGACCATTGAAGAGATATCTGCAGAAGAGTGTTGAGACACTGGCTGCAAGATTGATCTTGAGCGATGGGGTTGATGCAGAAGATACGATTTTGATCGATGTAGAGAATGATCAGTTGATTGCGAAAGTGAAATTTTAATTTGTAGTTGGTCAACTGTAGTCTTTCAGTATATGATAAAAAATAAATAAGCAACCGAAAACGCAGCGGTGGAATTTTATTCAAAATATGGTAAAATTCCACCGCTGCGT
>ENA-OOWV01001739-OOWV01001739.1-human-gut-metagenome-genome-assembly--contig:-NODE-1739-length-13496-cov-3.252660_pt1 | contig 13496 bp, 6 predicted proteins | sample MGYA00241584_ERZ501337 | MGnify/ENA primary metagenome ERZ501337 (study PRJEB25962, sample SAMEA2042744) | human gut metagenome | biome: human gut; feature: human-associated habitat; material: faeces... | reverse complement strand
TCGATCCTATCGGAGCTCTTAGATATGATTAGACATAACCTCTTGAAATCTTTGGATTTTGAGAGGTTTTATGTTTTTCAAAAAAGATAGCGAAAAAAATAAAAAAATTTGCATTTTTTTCTTGACGTCTGATTTAGGTCATGATATTATAAATAAGGTTTGAAAAAACTGACCTAAGACAGTTGGGGAGCAAGACTCGTAAACATCCAACCGAGGCACAAAACGTAACTATTTTTTTGTAACGTATTGTACTTTCGTGTCTAGGTTTAGGTACGATTTTTTTGTGCCTAGCCCAAAAATAAAAACGGAGGTAAAACTACTAATGAGTGAAGCTATTATTGCTAAGAAAGCTGAACAGGTTGCGATTGTCGCTGAGAAAATGAAAGCTGCAGCATCTATCGTTGTTGTTGACTCTCGTGGACTTACAGTTGACCAAGATACAGTTCTTCGTCGTAATCTTCGTGAATCAGGCGTTGAATTTAAAGTTATCAAAAACTCTATCTTGAGCCGTGCAGCTGAAAAAGCAGGTCTTGAAGACCTTAAAGGACTCTTCGTTGGTCCATCTGCAGTAGCATTCTCAAACGAAGATGTTATCGCACCAGCGAAAGTTATTAGCGAATTTGCTAAAGACGCAGAAGCTCTTGAAATCAAAGGTGGTGTTGTTGACGGCGCGTTCACTTCAGTCGAAGAAATCAACGCTCTTGCATCACTTCCAAACAAAGAAGGTATGCTTTCTATGCTCCTTTCTGTACTTCAAGCGCCAGTGCGCAACGTTGCATACGCTGTCAAAGCGGTTGCAGAAAGCAAAGAAGACGGTGCTGCATAAGCCCATCTTTACAACTCGTAGCCTAAGCTACGTTTAAAACACTATATTAAAAAACACATTTGGAGGAAATCACAATGGCATTGAACATTGAAAACATTATTGCTGAAATTAAAGAAGCTTCAATCCTTGAATTGAACGACCTTGTAAAAGCTATCGAAGAAGAATTTGGTGTAACTGCTGCTGCTCCTGTAGCTGCTGCTGCAGCTGGTGCTGCTGACGCTGGTGCTGCTAAAGATTCATTCGACGTTGAATTGACATCTGCAGGCGACAAAAAAGTTGGCGTTATCAAAGTTGTACGTGAAATCACAGGCGAAGGTCTTAAAGAAGCTAAAGCTATCGTTGACGAAGCTCCGAAAGCTGTTAAAGAAAAAATCTCCAAAGCTGACGCTGAAGCTCTCAAAGCTAAACTCGAAGAAGCTGGCGCTTCCGTAGAAATTAAATAATTTAGCTTAACGGCAATAAAAATTCCGCTGCAATGCAGCGGAATTTTTTTATGCCCGCATGATTGACAAATTGCAAAATATATGATAACATATCATACTACAACATTAGTAGATTGCAGGTATTGACAACCGGTACCGGGGGTTCAGTGGTTGAGCACCGTACCGTGCTTATATGGATTTAGATGAGGTGCGTTCATCGAAGACAACATGCAAGGTCCTGAATATTGTTTGGAGCCTTGCTTTTTTTGTCATGGTAAAAACGCGCTTGTTTAAGTCTGCCTGACAACATATACATTAAGGGGTGAGGGATTACATGTTTAAACCGGTTCCCGTAGGTAATAGGACTCGGTACAGTTATGCCAGAATCAATGAAGTATTGCCAATGCCTCATTTGATTGACATCCAAAGAAAATCGTATGAGTGGTTCATGCGAGAAGGTCTTTGCGAAATTTTCCATGACATTTCTCCTATTAAAGATTTTACAGGTAATTTAGAACTTTCCTTTGAAGGCTTTACTCTCGGTGAGCCTAAATATACAGTAGAAGAATGCAAGGAACGCGATGCTTCCTATTCTGCGCCGTTAAATGTAAACGTGCGCCTTCTGTATAAAGATACCGGCGAGATTAAAGAATCTAAAGTATTCATGGGCGATTTTCCGCTGATGACAGAAACCGGTACTTTTGTAATCAACGGTGCCGAACGTGTAATCGTCAGCCAGCTGGTACGTTCCCCGGGCGTTTATTACGCCGTTACAATGGACCCCAGCGGCAAAAAAATGTATGGTACAACAGTCATTCCTAACCGTGGTGCATGGATTGAATATGAAACCGACTTAAATGACGTTATTTACGCACGTGTTGACCGTACCAGAAAGCTGCCGGCAACTGTTTTGCTGCGCGCCATGGGTTTAACCCAGAATGAAGATATTTTAGCGCTCTTTAATAATCATCCTTCTGTTGCTGCAACGCTTGAAAGGGATACAACAACTACCCGCGAAGAAGCTTTAATTGAAATTTATAAAAAGCTGCGTCCGGGCGAACCTCCTACTCTGGAAAACGCCTCTGCACTTATTGAAGCAACCTTCTTTGACAACAAACGTTATGACCTTGCCAGCGTAGGCCGCTATAAGCTGAACAAAAAGCTCGGCTGGCGCCGCCGTTTGCTGGATAAAGTGCTGGACCAGCCGCTGGTTGATGTTTCTACCGGTGAAATTATTGCTGAAGCCGGCACCAAGATTGACCTTGATGTTATTGATAAAATCGAAGAAAGCGGTATTTTTGCAGGCCCCGGCCTGAAAGAAGTTTTCATCCGCCTGAAAGAACAGCCGATGAAAATTATCTGCACTTCCGATATTCCGGAAGACCACCGCACCATTACCGTTGAAGATGTAATGGCTTCCTTCGGTTATCTGCTGAACCTGATGGACGGCCTTGGCACTGGCGACGATATCGACCATTTGGGCAACCGCCGTGTACGCCGTGTCGGCGAACTTTTGCAGAACCAGTTCCGCATCGGCCTTGCCCGTATGGAACGCGTTGTAAAAGAACGTATGACCATTCAGGATGTTGATGTTATCACGCCGCAGGCGCTTATTAATATCCGCCCTGTTGTTGCTGCAATTAAAGAATTCTTTGGCAGCAGCCAGCTTTCCCAGTTTATGGACCAGAACAACCCGCTGGCCGAGCTGACCCATAAACGCCGTCTTTCCGCACTGGGCCCCGGTGGTTTGAGCCGTGAACGTGCAGGCTATGAAGTCCGCGACGTACACCATTCCCACTATGGCCGTATGTGCCCGATTGAAACCCCTGAAGGTCCGAACATCGGCCTTATCGGTTCTCTTTCTACCTTTGCTGTTATTAACAAATACGGCTTTATGGAAACTCCGTACCGCCGTGTTGATAAAGAAAACAAGCGCGTAACTGATGAAATTGTTTATCTTACCGCTGATGAAGAAGATAATTACATTATCGCTCAGGCGAACGAACCTTTGGATGACGAAGGTTGCTTTGAAGGCGAACGTGTAACCGCACGTTACCAGAACGAAGTGCTTTCCCTGCCTCCTGACCAGGTAGACTTCATGGACGTTTCGCCGAAACAGGTTGTATCTATCGCTACCGCACTTATTCCGTTCCTTGAAAACGATGACGCGAACCGTGCTCTTATGGGTGCCAACATGCAGCGTCAGGCAGTGCCGCTTCTGTGCACTCAGGCTCCTATCATCGGTACCGGTATGGAATATAAAGTTGCCGTTGACTCCGGCGTATGCATTCTGGCTAAAAATGCCGGCGTTGTAGAACGCGTTACCGGCGATGAAATCGTTATCCGCAAAGATGACGGCGGCGTAGATAAATACAGTGTATTGAAATTTAAACGTTCCAACCAGGGTACCTGTGTTAACCAGCGCCCGATTGTTTACAAAGGCGACAAGGTTGTTAAAGGCCAGGTACTGGCAGACGGCCCTGCAACAGACCATGGCGAACTTGCACTTGGCTACAACGTAATTGTTGCCTACATGCCTTGGGAAGGTTACAACTACGAAGATGCTATTCTTCTTAGCGAAGATTTGGTTAAGGCCGATGTATTTACTTCCATTCATATTGAAGAATACGACTGCGATGCCCGCGATACCAAACTTGGCGAAGAAGAAATTACCCGCGATATTCCGAACGTATCGGAAGAAGCATTGAAAGACCTTGACGAACGCGGCATTATCCGCATTGGTGCGGAAGTACGCCCGGGCGATATCCTCGTCGGCAAGGTAACACCGAAAGGCGAAACCGAGCTTACTGCAGAAGAACGCTTGCTGCGCGCCATCTTCGGCGAAAAAGCACGCGAAGTACGCGACAGCTCGCTGCGTGTTCCGCACGGCGAAGCAGGTAAAATCGTCAGCGTAAAAGTATTTACCCGCGAAAACGGCGACGAACTTCCTCCGGGAGTTAACGAACAGGTTCGCGTACATATTGCACAGAAACGTAAAATTTCCGTCGGCGATAAAATGGCAGGCCGCCACGGCAACAAGGGCGTTATTTCCCGTATTCTGCCGCGTGAAGACATGCCGTTCCTGCCGAGCGGCGAACCGGTACAGATTGTGCTGAATCCGTTGGGCGTACCTTCCCGTATGAACATCGGACAAATTCTGGAAAACCATCTGGGCTGGGCAGCACGCGCACTCGGCATGCAGATTGAAAACAATGCCGAAGGCCTTGTAGAACGCCTGACCGGTGTTGGCTATGACGTTGAAAAATACGGCATCCCCGAAACCGTTGAAATCGGCAAATTCGGTGATAAGAGCATTAAAGCCGTACAAATTTCCGTACCGGTATTTGACGGCGCTCACGAAAAAGATATTAATGATGCGCTTGACCTTGCAGGTATCGACCGCAGCGCCAAAACCACGCTGTATGACGGCCGTACCGGCGAACCGTTCGATAACAAAGTTACCGTCGGCTTAACTTATATGCTCAAACTGCATCACCTTGTTGATGATAAAATCCATGCCCGCAGCACCGGCCCGTACTCACTTGTTACCCAGCAGCCTCTCGGCGGCAAGGCGCAGTTCGGCGGCCAGCGCTTCGGCGAGATGGAAGTTTGGGCGCTGGAAGCATACGGCGCAGCTTACACCTTGCAGGAAATTTTAACCGTAAAATCCGACGATGTTGTCGGCCGTGTAAAAACTTACGAAGCCATCGTTAAAGGCGAAAATGTTCCTGAACCTGGTGTTCCGGAATCCTTTAAGGTACTTATTAAAGAACTTCAGTCCATCGGCCTTGACATTAAGGTGCTCAACGAGGACGAAGAAGAAATTTCCCTGCGTGATACCGACGACGATATTAACGAAACAGCGCGCAAGCTGGATCTTGACATCGACGGTGCTATCCCTGAAGCTCCTAACACGGAGATTGTGCAGGATGACTACACTACCGACAGTGATGACAGTGCAGCGGAAGACCCCGATTTTGATTTGATTGCCGATATTGGCAACATGAATATGGAAGCAAAAGATGCGGATGACGCCGCCAGTGAAGATATGGAATAGAAGGGAGCGATCGGTTCTTGTTAGACGTAAATAATTTTGAATCTATGCGTATCGGCCTGGCTTCACCGGAGCAAATCAGGGCTTGGTCCTATGGCGAAGTAAAAAAACCGGAAACCATCAATTACAGAACTTTGAAACCGGAACGTGACGGTTTGTTCTGCGAAAGAATTTTCGGGCCTACCAAAGACTGGGAATGCCATTGCGGCAAATATAAAAGAATCCGCTATAAAGGCATTATCTGCGACAAGTGCGGCGTTGAAGTAACCCGTGCCAAAGTACGCCGTGAGCGTATGGGCCATATTGAACTGGCTGCACCTGTATCCCATATCTGGTATTTCAAAGGTATTCCGAGCCGCATGGGGTTAATTCTTGATATTTCCCCGCGTTCTCTGGAAAAAGTACTGTACTTTGCCAACTACATTGTATTAGACCCGGGCAGCACTCCGCTGACTAAAAAACAGCTGCTGACCGAAAGCGAATATATTGAAAACCGTGATAAATACGGCAGCGCATTTAAAGTAGGCATGGGCGCTCAGGCAATTAAAACCTTATTACAGGAAATTGACCTGCCCAAACTTACCGCAGAACTGCGCGCAGAACTGAAAGAAGTAAGCGGCCAGCGCAAAATCCGCGCTGTACGCCGCCTGGAAGTATGCGAAGCCTTCTTGAAATCCGGCAACCGCCCGGAATGGATGATTCTGGATGTTGTACCGGTTATTCCGCCTGAACTGCGCCCGATGGTTCAGCTGGACGGCGGACGCTTTGCAACAAGTGACCTTAACGATTTGTACCGCCGCGTTATTAACCGCAACAACCGTTTAAAACGCTTGCTTGAACTTAACGCTCCGGATATTATCGTACGCAACGAAAAACGCATGCTGCAGGAAGCAGTTGACGCCCTGATCGACAACGGCCGCCGCGGCCGTCCGGTAACCGGCCCGGGCAACCGTCCGCTGAAATCCCTTTCCGATATGCTGAAAGGCAAGCAGGGCCGTTTCCGTCAGAACCTGTTAGGTAAACGTGTTGACTACTCCGGCCGTTCCGTTATCGTTGTAGGCCCGGAACTTAAAATGCACCAGTGCGGCCTGCCGAAGGAAATGGCACTGGAACTCTTTAAACCTTTTGTAATGAAACGCCTTGTTCAGAGCGGACAGGCTACCAATATCAAAAACGCCAAACGCATGGTAGAACGCGCCAACAATGTTGTTTGGGACGTTTTGGAAGAAGTAATTAAAGAACATCCTGTATTCCTTAACCGTGCACCGACGCTGCACAGACTCGGTATTCAGGCATTCGAGCCTATCCTTACCGAAGGCCGTGCAATCAAGCTGCATCCTTTGGTATGTACAGCATTCAACGCCGACTTCGACGGTGACCAAATGGCAGTGCATCTGCCGCTTTCTGCGGAAGCACAGGCAGAAGCAAGAATTCTGATGCTTTCCGTTAACAACATTCTGGCACCGAAAGACGGCAAACCTGTTGCCGTACCTACTCAGGATATGGTTCTGGGCTCCTACTACATCACCATGGTGAAAGAAGGAGCCAAAGGCGAAGGCATGCGCTTCAGCAGCATTAACGAAGCTATGCTGGCATACTTCCATAAGGTTGTTGATTTGCAGGCACGCATTCAGGTTTATGTACCTAACAAAGATATTTACGGCGAAGAAAAGAACGAAGGCGTAAGCCTTGTTACCACTACGCCGGGCAATATCATGTTTAACGAAGACCTGCCGAAAGAATTGCAGTACTTCCATCAGGAAACCGAAAAGAATGCTGCCGGTGAAGAAGTTAAGGTTTGGCATTTAAGCAAACTTATTAACAAAAAAGAACTTGGCAACCTTGTTGCCAAAGCACACAAGCTGTTTGGCAATCTGCGTACCGCCGAAATTCTTGATATTGTTAAAAAGAACGGTTATGACAACGCCTGCAAGGCAGGTATTTCCATTGCCGTATCCGATATTAAAATCCCGAAAGAAAAACAGCAGATTTTGGCTGACGCCGAAAAACAGATTGATAAAACCGAGCGTATGTTCCGCCGCGGCTTAATGAGCGAGGACGAACGTTACCGCAAGGTTATTGAAATCTGGAGCCAGGCAACTGATGACGTTACCGCAAAACTGATGAGCGCTACCATGGATAAATTCAATTCCCTAAACATGATGGCAGACTCCGGTGCCCGCGGCAACACTCAGCAGATCCGTCAGCTGGCAGGCATGCGCGGACTTATGGCCGACCCGTCCGGCCGTATTATCGACCGTCCTATCAAGGCAAACTTCCGCGAAGGCTTAACCGTATTGGAATACTTTATTTCCACCCACGGTGCCCGCAAAGGCCTGGCCGATACCGCACTGCGTACGGCAGACTCCGGTTACCTTACCCGCCGCCTTGTAGACGTTGCTCAGGATGTTATTGTACGCGAAGATGACTGCGATGTTGTAACCTTTAACCTTGTTAAAGAACGCAGCCGCCTGTGCAAACAAACCCTTGGTGCAAGCCAGAACAAACTGCGCGAAACCGTTATCGGGCGCAACCTTGCTTCCGGCGTTGAAAGCCCTGTAACCGGCGAACTGATTGCCGAAGCAGATACCGTTATTACGGAAGATATTTACAATAAACTTATTGCAGGCCACGTGCTTGAAGTTAACCTCTATGCAACCGATGATATGGACGGCGAAGCAACTGAAACCGTTCAGATTAACATCAGCAGCGAAGATGCCAACAAGGTAATGAAAGAACACCTGATGCATCACTTCAACGGCAAAGAAGTTGCCGAAGACGTTGTTAACGCAGAAGGCGAAGTGCTGGCACATGCAAAAGATACTTATACCGAAGCAATGATTGATGCAATTCTGGCAGACGGTACTGTCCGCGAAATGAAAGTGCGCAACAATGCTATCGAAGGTATCGAAATCGGCGCTATTACCGAAGGCAAGAACAAACAGACGGTGATCGAATCTCTGCGTGACCGTATTGTTGGCCGTAACCTTGCCGAAGATATTCTGGATGAAAACGGCGAAGTGCTCTATCATATCAACGATTACGTTACCGAAGATATGGCAGACAGAATTGCAACCCTGCGCGAAACCGTTAAAATCCGCAGTGTGCTTAACTGCAAATCTAAAGTTGGCGTTTGCCGCAAATGCTATGGCCGCAACCTTGCAACCGACAGAAATGTTGATGTTGGCGAAGCAGTTGGCACCATTGCAGCACAGGCAATCGGCGAACCTGGTACCCAGCTTACCATGCGTACGTTCCATACCGGCGGCGTAGCAGGCGGCGATGATATTACCCAGGGCTTACCGCGTGTTGAAGAATTGTTTGAAGCACGCAAACCGAAACACCCCGGTATTTTGGCAGAAAGCACCGGCGTTGTGCATATTGCCGAAGAAGGCGGACAGCGTAAAATTACCATTACCGATAAAGACGGCATGGAAGAAGTTTATGCTATTCCGTACGGCGCAAAACTTGCTGTTGCCGAAGGGCAGGAAATCGAAAAAGGCGACCGTCTTACCGAAGGTTCCCTCAATCCGCATGATATTATCCGCATCAGCGGCGTGCGCGCGACTCAGCGTTACCTGGTACAGCAGGTACTTGGCGTTTACAAATCTCAGGGCGTAGAAATTAACGACAAGCACATTGAAGTTATGGTACGCCAGATGATGCGCAAAGTACGTATCGACGAAGCAGGCGATACTACGATGCTGCCGGGCGAATACGTTGATATCGGAGAATTTGAAGAACAGAACAGCGAGATGTTTGACCGCGGCTTACAGCCGGCAGAAGGTCATCCGATTCTTCTGGGTATTACCAAAGCATCCCTGGCAACCGATTCCTTCCTGTCTGCGGCTTCCTTCCAGGAAACTACCCGTGTACTTACGGACGCAGCTATTAAAGGCAAGGTTGACCCGCTGCTCGGCCTTAAAGAAAACGTTATTATCGGTAAACTCATTCCGGCAGGTACCGGCATGAGCAGATACCGTGACGTAAAAGTAAAATACAATAACGTGCCTACTAATAACTGATTTTACTGCGTAACAGCAGAAAAACTTAATAAGTTGTAATAGGTAAAGTAAACCACCCTGTTTATTCCGTTTGGAGTAAGCAGGGTGGTTTTGTTGATGAGGTGATTAGAAACGCACAATCTGACAGAAACTACTTCTATTAAGTTTGCCAAAACGTCGCTCCTATTTGCGTGTGTAAACACAACTCCGTAATATATTTATTAAAGAGCAAAATTTGTGAATCAATAATTCTGTTTAGCAAATAGCAGTATTAACCATACAACTCACAAAAATTTTTCAATAATTTTAGTTTAATAACAGTAATACATGCTTATTCACTTCGTTCAAAAAGCGTGTTTATTACTGTTATTTTTTATTTTATATTGAAATTTTTGTATGCAGTTGTCTGGCTAATGCTGCTATTTTTAGTTTGTCTGTTAAAAAAGATAAAAAGTAGCTGCCCCGCATCACGATAGTGCGGATTAATGCGAAACTACGCTGCCGCGCTTACCTACCGGCAGGGATAAAGTTTCACCAAGACCAGTAAAAGTTAGACTTACTCTAACGGAAATGTCTTGCGGGGGGGTAAAGATATGGTAAAATAACATTATAAAACAATGTAAAATAAAATTATAAATTTTATTACAATTAATAAAACGTAAGAGGGATAACCGTGGCAGAAAATCTGCAAAAAATAAATAAGTATACCAATATTATTCTACCGTTTGTATTAATTTGTGTTGACTACATCGCCATAGTATGTGCAGAAGAACTTGCCTTTAACTTCCGTAACTTCTATACCGGTAATCACAGCCTTCATATCTCTTGGCTTAACTTCTGGGTAGTATTCCCGCTGCTATATTTAATCTTCTTAAATATAGAACAGCTCTATAACCGCCGCGCACAGTTCTGGCAGATAATCCAAAAACTCTTTATCACCAGCTGCTACGCTGTTACAAGCATCATCATATTACTCTATATAGCGCGCATTGCAGGCTCAACATCAAGAATGTTTATTGCAGTTTTCTGGATATTGAGCTTTATACTGCTTGTAATCTTCCGCTACATAGTAAAAAAGATACTTGAAAAATATCAGCTTCTGCAAATACCGGTACTCATCATTGGAGCAGGCAAAACAGCAGAACTGTTAGTGCAGGGCATTAAAAACGATGCCGGTATGGGGTATAAAATAATAGGGCTTTTAGAAGACAACAAAGTAGAACAAGGCATACTTGAAAATTATCCAGTGCTCGGTAAATTTACAGACGCTGAAGAAGTAATAACAAAATACAACATTAACCACGTCTTTATAGCAGCGCCGGGGTTAGAACAAGGTAAACTTACAAAACTAATCTACAAAATACAGCCATTAGTAAAAAGCATGGGGGTAATACCAAACCTTGTAGGTATACCAATGGGCGGCATAGAAGCAGAAAGCTTGTTTAATGAAAAGTTGATGCTGCTGCGATTAAAAAATAACCTTGCGCGTCCTGTTAACAGATGGATAAAAACAATCTTTGACTACGTGCTAACCATAACTGGCACCATAGCAATAAGCCCAATACTTATAGTAATAGCCTTCTGGATATATAAAGACTCACCGGGACCGGTAATCTTTAAACATAGGCGTATAGGGAAAAACGGCAAAGAATTTAATTGCTACAAATTTCGCAGTATGTGCGTAGATGCCAAAGAAAAATTAGAGCAGCTTTTAAAAACAGACCCGGAAGCAAAAGCAGAATGGGAAAAAGACTTTAAGTTAAAAAATGACCCGAGAATAACACAAAGCGGGGCATTTCTTAGAAAGACAAGTTTAGATGAACTGCCGCAGATATTTAACGTACTAAAAGGAGAAATGAGCCTTGTAGGCCCGCGCCCGATAATAAGGGATGAGATGATAAGGTACGGGGAATACATTAATGACTACTTAATGGTAAAGCCAGGCATAACCGGCATGTGGCAGGTCAGCGGCAGAAGTGATATCGACTACGCAGAACGTGTGCTTTTAGATAGCTGGTACACAAGAAACTGGAGCGTATGGCTAGATATAACGCTGCTGTTTAAAACATTTAAAGTAGTATTACTCAGAAAAGGTGCGTATTAAAAATTACTATACGAAGGGAAAGAAAATAACTGATGAAATACGATTACTTAATAGCGGGAAGCGGATTATTCGGCAGTGTGTTTGCACATGAAGCTAAAAAAGCGGGCAAAAAATGCCTTGTAGTAGAAAGACGCAGCCATATCGGAGGCAATATCTACTGCGAGCAAAAAGACGGAATCAACATCCATAAATACGGCGCGCATATTTTCCATACCAGCAATAAAAAGGTATGGGAATATATTAACCGATTTGCAGAGTTTAACAACTACATTAACAGCCCAGTTGCCAACTACAAAGGCGAAATATATAACCTGCCTTTTAACATGAATACTTTTAGCAAAATGTGGGGGATTAGAACGCCGCAGGAAGCAGAAGAAGTAATTAACAAGCAACGTCGGGCAATAACAGGTGAACCGCAAAATCTGGAGGAACAGGCAATAAGCTTAGTCGGTACAGATATTTATACCAAGCTAATTAAAGGCTATACCGAAAAACAATGGGGAAGAAAATGCACAGAACTGCCTGCCTTTATAATTAAGCGCCTGCCTGTACGATATACCTACGATAATAACTACTTTAACGATCGTTATCAAGGTATCCCTGTTGGTGGCTACAATAAAATAATCGAAAAAATGTTGGAAGGCATAGATGTAGAGCTAAACTGCGACTATAATATCTGCTTTGATAAAGACCAGAAAATAGCAGAAAAAGTAATTTATACCGGTGCCATAGATGAATATTTTAACTATCAGTTAGGCCATCTTGAATACCGTGGTTTAAAATTTGAAACTGAAAAATTAGAATGTGAAAACTACCAGGGCGTAGCCGTAATGAACTATACCGACAGTGAAACGCCTTACACAAGGGTAATAGAACACAAGCACTTTGAGTTTGGCAAACAGCCGGTAACGTATATAACCAAAGAATATCCTCAGAACTGGAAATTGGGAGAAGAAGCTTACTATCCTGTTAATGACGATAAAAATCAAAAATTATATGAACAATATAAAGAACTTGCAGATAAAGAGAAGAACATAATCTTTGGCGGCAGGTTGGGTGAATATAAATATTATGACATGGACAAAGTGATTGAATCCGCATTTCAGCTTGTGGAAAAAGAATTACAGTAGGAGAGCGTGATTATGGGAGAAAATAAAATCAAAGTCAGTGTCATTATGCCTGTCTATAAGGTAGAAGAATATGTAGGAAAGGCGATTGAGAGCATTCAGGCCCAGACATTAAAAGACTGGGAATTTTTGATCGTCGATGACGGAACTCCGGACCGGAGCGGTGAAATCTGCGATGCCTATGCCGCAGAAGATGAGAGAATTCATGTGATCCATAAAGAAAACGGGGGAGCTCCAAGTGCCAGAAATACAGCAATTGATATTGCAAAAGGGGAATACATGTATTTCATGGATTCCGATGACTGGGCAGAGCCGACCATGCTGGAAGATATGTACAAGCTTGCAAAACGTGATAACGCTCAGCTTGTCGTGGCAGGATTTTATATCGATACCTACTACGATAAAGAGAATTATGTGACAGATGACTATGTGGTGGAGGATGCCGTATATCCGGACAAAGAGTCTTTCCGCCGCAATGCCTACAAACTGTTCGATAAAAACCTGCTCTACACACCGTGGAACAAGCTTTTTGAATCCAGATACATCATGGAAAACAATCTTCGGTTTCCGGAAACATTCTGGGATGATTTCCCGTTTAATGTCAGCATTGTAAGAAACGTAGAACGGGTGACAGTGACTCACAGACAGTACTACCATTTTCTCCGGGCACGTTCCGAATCCGAGACAGCGGCTTACCGCCCGGGAATGTACGAAAAACGGGAAGAAGAACATGGCTGGATGATGGATCTTTATAAGGAATGGCATGTCGGAGACGCGAGAAGCAAAGAGATGATCGCCAGAAGATATATTGAACGCTTTATCGGATGCGTGGAAAATGTCACCAACCCGAAATGTGATATGACAGAAAAAGAAAAACGGGACGAGATCAAAAAGATGCTGGCAAATCCAAGAGTAGAGAAAATGGTCAGAATCGCGAGACCAAGATCTTCCTATATGAA
>ENA-OOWV01001733-OOWV01001733.1-human-gut-metagenome-genome-assembly--contig:-NODE-1733-length-13529-cov-1.491020_pt1 | contig 13529 bp, 11 predicted proteins | sample MGYA00241584_ERZ501337 | MGnify/ENA primary metagenome ERZ501337 (study PRJEB25962, sample SAMEA2042744) | human gut metagenome | biome: human gut; feature: human-associated habitat; material: faeces... | reverse complement strand
GTCAAGGAGGATATCCTGAACCTCAATAACGATTCGTGGTTTCATCTGGATCATCCGGAAAAGGTGGATCACCGCAGCTTCCCTCAGCTATTCTATGTAGCGGCATATCAGGCTGCAGATATGATGGAAAGCATCTATAACTGTTCGGAAAAGGGAATAATTTATGAACCAAAGAATCTGCCATCCTTCGACAATGGTTCTCCGGAATCGGCAGGATATGCAGAATAAGAGATTTTGGCTTTGAAAAAGATAACGTTAACATTGAAGAAAGGTTTGATATTGTGATGCAGATAAACTGGACAGAAGAACGAAATCTGACCATGCTGACAGACTACTATGAATTTACGATGTCCAATGGTTATTTTATTAATGGGATGAAGGACAAAATCGCAGTGTTCGATATGTTCTTCCGCAATATTCCGGACGGTGGCGGATTTGCTGTTTTTGCAGGACTCGAACAGATGATTCATTATCTGGAAAATCTTCGTTTTACCCAGCAGGATATTGAATACTTCCGCTCCAAAAAGATATTCAATGAGCAGTTCCTCGATTATCTTGCAAACTTCCATTTTGAATGTGATGTCTGGGCAATGGAGGAAGGTACCCCAATTTTCCCGAATGAGCCGATTGTTACCGTAAAAGGTCCTATCATCCAGGCGCAGCTGGTAGAAACCATGATCCTTTTGACCATCAACCATCAGTCTCTGGTTGCAACTAAAGCAAACCGCATGGTTCGTGCAGCTGGCGACAAGCTGATTATGGAATTTGGTTCCCGTCGTGCACAGGGCTATGATGCAGCGATTCTGGGTGCAAGAGCGACCTATATCGGTGGATGCGGTGCAACTGCCTGTGCTATCACCGACCGTGACTATGGTGTTCCTGCGGTTGGAACCATGGCACACAGCTGGGTACAGATGTTTGACAGCGAGTATGAAGCATTCCGCTCCTATGCAGAAATCTATCCGGATGACTGCACCTTGCTTATTGATACCTACAATGTTTTAAAATCCGGTATTCCAAATGCCATCCGCGTATTCCAGGAGATGAAAGATGCCGGTGTAAAACTGCACAATTATGGTATCCGGATGGACAGCGGAGACCTGGCTTATCTGTCCAAGAAAGTACGGCAAATGCTGGATGCTGCCGGATTCCCGGATGCCATCATCTCCGCTTCCAACGATCTGGACGAATATCTGATCGAAACCCTGAAGATCCAGGGTGCAAAAATCACCTCCTGGGGTGTCGGTACAAGCCTGATCACCTCCAGAGACTGCCCGGCTTTCGGCGGTGTATACAAACTTGCTGCCATCCGCAATGAAGATGGGCACTTCACACCAAAGATCAAACTTTCTGAAAACACGGAGAAAGTTACCAATCCGGGCAACAAAGAGATTTATCGTATTTATGATAAGGAAACAGGAAAAATCCGTGCAGATCTGATCTGCCTGGCAAATGAGACCTTTGATGAAAACGAAGACATGGTACTCTTTGATCCGAATGAGACATGGAAACGCACTCGTATCGTCGGTGGCACTTACACCATGCGGAAACTTCTGGTTCCGATCTTTGAAGAAGGAAAATGTGTATACACTTCTCCGAGTGTTATGGAAATCCAGTCCATCTGTACACAGGAAAAAGCTACACTATGGGATGAAAATATGCGTTTCGTAAATCCATCCAACGTATATGTGGATCTGTCCGATAACTTATATGACCTGAAACAAAAAGTCTTCAATGAACTCAGTGCGGCAAAATACCACATTGTGTAATGGCTCGCTTCTTAAATTTAATATGAAAACGAAGAATCCTGTCGGGACGCTAGACGTTCACTACCCTCGTTTTGCTTCGGTTTTATCGTGCTCGCTCTCACGCCTGAAAAAGAGGTCGTTCCCGCTCGCACAAAACTCGCAAAACTCAGTCGTTCACTGAATCGCTTACCCTGACAGGATTCTTCGTTTTCTATATTTACCTTATGAATCAGCCAATTCACACCACTGCACTTTATACCACATCAACTTAATCAGAGATGAACTGTACAGAATACTTTTTCCGTTTATTCATTGTGTAAATAGAACAAAACTGAAACTATTCCAACAAAAGGATCGTTGTAAAATTTTCGTCGTGGCTGTTGCATTTAGCCCGACCGCGTGAGTGTGTCTGAGGCTGCTGTTTTTGCAGCCGAGTTCGCGGAAGCGGTCGGAGATAAGCGATGCAACGGACACAGAAAATTTTTCATGTCCTTGTTGGAGTTCGTTTCAGTTTGTCTCTTTACATAGATAAACAAGAATTTATATTATTTTCGGTGCATCCATTTCAGACGGACGCTCTTTTAATGCATATGCCAGGTTGATAGCATGATCAGAACAGCGTTCCAAATCGGTAACAAGATCAGAAAAAATAACTGCACTGAGTGGATTGCACAAAGAATTCATAATACGTTCAATATGATTATTGATAAGATCCTTTTCATGATCATCCACATGCTGTTCCAGAATCTCAATCTGATCCAACTTATTATAATCATCCTTTTCAAAAATGTCCAATGCCATATACACAGCATCCATTGCATCTTTGGACATATCTATCAATTCTTTTCTTGCTGCATCTGACATTTCTGCTTTCTTTGCGTTCATCTGTTCAATGTACTCTACAATATTTTCCGCATGATCAGATAAGCGTTCAATATCAGTAACCGCAATTGTCATCATAGACACGCGCCGCATATTTTCCGGTGACAGATCCAAAGATCTGAGATCTACCATAGCATCCGCGATCAGATGATTCAGGATGTTGACGCTTTCCTCATGAGAACGCACCGATGCTGCCTTTGCTGAATTATAATGGAAGAAACAGTCAAGGGCACGTTGCAGGTTGTCTGCAGCAATATGTCCCATACGCGTAATTTCACGTTGAGTCTGACGAAGAGCAACCGGAGCCGGTACTTTGGTCAGCTGTGTCATATAAACAAGGGAACGATCTTCCATCTGCTGATTTTCCTCCGGTAACACTGGCACGATCTTCTCAGCCAGCCAGATTAATTTTCCGGTAAACGGCAACTCGACCAATACCGCAATAATTGCAAAAATTGTATGTGTATTTGCCAGCTGTCGTCCGATATCATTCGGTGACAGACTCTGAATACCCGTCAGGATGATTGGGAAGATATTGATCAATGCAATCAGGATTCCTGCACGAAATACGTTAAACAACAGATTCAGGATTGCTGCTCTCTTACCATTTCTGTTTGCAGTCAGACTTGCCAGCAGGTTCGGCGTAACCGATTGCTGCACCAATTACCAGATAAACCGCTACGTTATAGCTGAGCAGCCCCTGAATAGCAAAAGCCTGAAAAATAACCGTTGAAGAAGAAGAGCTCTGCAGTAATGCGGTAAATGCGATACCAAACAAAATAGCCAGTGCCGGATTATTCAATGTAGAAAGGAATGAAACAAATCCTTCACTCTGAGACAATGGCTGAATTGCAACTTTCATCATCGTAATACCCTGGAATAACATACCAAAGCCCATGATAACAGAACCAACGTGCTTTACAAAATTGTTTTTCATAAACAGGTACATGATGGCACCTGCAAAAAGCAGTAATGGTGTAAATGTACTGATATTAAACGCAGTGATCTGTGCGGTAATTGTCGTACCGATATTGGCACCCATGATAACACCGATCGCCTGTCCGAGATTCATCAGACCCGAATTTACAAATCCGATTACCATAACGTCTGTTGCGGAAGAACTCTGAACCAGTACCGTCATGCCAAGTCCAACAATAATGGCAATCAATTTGTTTTTAGTTGCATGCTCCAAAATGGTCTGGAGTTTATCACCACAGGCATTTTTCAAACCAGCCGACATAATTGTCATACCAAAAAGAAATAATCCAACGCCTCCTAATAATGAAAACGCTTCTACTATAGACATATATTTATCCTCCGTAAGATTCGTAAAGAAATTGTAAATATATTTTTACATACGAATCTATTTTAACAGTAAAATATCAATTTGTCTTTATAATAAACGGATTTTCACAAAAATAGGTAAAATATAAGAAAAATCATTGTAAATCACAAGTAAAATATACAAATAGTAACAAATTTATCACCCTATAACTGCCTGCTGCAAGAAGTAGTGGTATTTTCTTATATAGATTATGCATTCTTACAGTTGATTTTTTATCTTCTTTTCGGTATAATGCGTCTTGTGATTAATTATATCCGTTTTCGGGTATACCGGGTAACGCGCCACAGCGCGTTCACCTCTTAGCGGATATGGTGGAATTCATGACCATTGAACTGCTAATGTTCAATGGTAGACAGACGCGCCACAGCGCGTTCACTTCTTAGCGGATATGGCGGAATTGGCAGACGCGCCAGATTTAGGTTCTGGTGTCCCCGACGTGCAGGTTCAAGTCCTGTTATCCGCACTGGTCATAATAGGTGGGAATCCTTGTAAATACTGTGGTTCCCGCTTTTTTTATTCTTTGAAAATTGTATGTAAATGTATGTAACTCTATGCCAGACATTTTTCAATCAAATTAGCTGTTTCCAGACTTGGTAAAATCTGTTTTAAATAATGCAATGTCATACTTAACTGGGTATGTCCGAGCAGTCGCTGAATTTCTGTCAAAGGCACTCCTCCTTGATATAACACAGATGCTACCGTAAAACGGATATTATGACTGGACTTACTTTCTATCCCAATTTCTTTACAATACTTTTCCAAATGTTCATTAAAAGTCTGAGTATATAACTGCTTTCCTTGATACATAAAAATATACTCTCCATCTGGATTTAACGCTTTCACTTTTTCCAAAATTTCTTGTGCTTTTGTCGGTAATGGAAGCCAGCGAAATCCCTGTTGAGAATTTCCTTTCACATGATCAACATTCTTATATTCCCCTTTCTGGAATGTACCATCATCCTGCAATTCTGTAGTCAAAACATACTGACTATCCACATATATTTGATTATTTCGATAATTTTCCCACTTAAGAGATTTCAACTCTCCTATCCGTAGTGTTACATAAAAATCAAATTGAATAGCAAGTGCATACATTTCATCTATACCGTACATTTTATGGTTTTCAAAATATTTCAATATCTCTTTTCGCTCATCTAGGTTAAATGCTTTATTTTCATTATTTTCTGGCTTCATAGGGAATTGGCGCATGTCAATTTCACGAATTGGATTAATTTTTACAATTTGAAGTTCATTAATCGCATATGCATACATACCATTTACTAAGGTCTTTAAATTATTAAACTTTTTAGATGTTATTGTTCGCTTACATGTCCATTTTCTAAACAAATCAATAAATTCTTTTGGTATAAGATTTTTTATTGGTTTCTTTGCTATTTCCTCATTTTCAAACCACTTTTTCCAATCCTGAGAATAAATTTGAAGTGTTTTTCCAGACACGGCAGTATAATCTCTTTTCCATCTTAACCACAACGGAAATATATCGCACATTGAATATTGTTCTGTACCAAATTCAAGATTATATAGCTTCTCATACAATTCATCTTCTGTTTTTCCAAAAATCTGTTTACGATTTATGTAAATATAATATTGCTTCCCATCCTTTCTCTTTTTAATTTTGTCCTTATATTTATCTTTTAGTTTCTGAATATTTTTCATCTTTTTTATAATATTCAGGGTCTCTGACTCATTTAGATTATCACAATTAAGGAGAGAGAGCAATTCATCTTGTCGACTCAAAATGCTTCTCCTCCTTTCAGTGTATCAGGATATCAGAGCATATACAATTTTTCATCTATAATTATGCATGTCATACAATAATTTCTCTGAAAAAATTTGTAAAGGTTGCTACGCACCGCACTTGCGGCAAGACCTTGACTAATTTTTTCCATGAAATAAAATAGCAGACAAGCACAATATAGATATTCTAAGAGTATATAAACTCCGCTTTCCACTTTAATAAATCATAATTTTAAGTCGCAAATTTTTTTAAAAAATACCATCTTCTATATTCCTATTTTCATACTCTTTACCATGTTTTTTTAACCAAACTTTGGCATCCCTTAACAAGCCTGCATCTGCTTCAATACATGGAACAAAATCCTCAACAAAATATTTCAACCAGTGTTCAATCAAAAAATGAATTCCATCCATTCCCCATATTTTGTATATTTTATAAAACACTGAAAACAATCCCGAATAATTTTGAATATAATCTACCGATTGTCGCAATGAATTATCCCGCAAATTTTGAATATGTAATGTATCTGTACTATTTTTAGCAATATCCATCAATTCTTCCGAAAACATTGTCAGTTTGTTTGACTCATTATCATAAAAACGATATTTGTCACTAATCACTTTAGCTATAAACTGATAAAATTCTTTTTCGCTATTTACTTTATTTAAAAGAATATCTGTAATCTGATGTGCATACTCTCCTCTCATTACATATTCAAATCTTACCCAGTTATCACACATTAAAGCCTGCTCATATGCATAACCTTTATTTTGTATTTGTTCTATCCGTTTGTCATAACATCGTAAAAATCCTTTTGTATTCTTAATCCGCGAGCCTAAATAAAATGTCTGATATTTTCCATCTGAATCATATGCCATTTTCTTTTTTGCCGAATCCCGTCCCTTGTAGGTCATTACCCTATATCTATTCGACAGTAAATTTTTATAAATCAGATCTGGTGATAGCAAAACTTTCTTTTCATACTCATACGGATAATTCTGATAATCAGCTACTAAATCAATTCTGGAAAAACGAGTATCATATAAATCGCTCTGAATCATCTGTAAAAAACTATACACATAAGTTTTTTCATTATATTTTTTTACATACATCATTTGATACGCTATCCATGCTTGTGCTGAAAATCGCACACAAATTCCCATATCAGGAGCATTACTATTCCAACAGATAGCTAAAAACCATGGTCTATTAACCAAAGTCAAACCAAGATTATAGCCTTGTATTAATCCTTTTTCTGCTATTTCCATTTGTTCAAATAAATTTTCTATTTGAGTTTTTGGAATTAAAATATCTAAAATTTCCTGTACAGTATATTCCCAAACCATAATGTCATCTCTTTGTTTTGGTTTTACAACCAATGTAAATTCGTCAATTCCAACTGTAAGTGATTTTTTCTTTTGCATCGTGGTTATACCTCTTTTTGTGGAGTGGGGGTTATTACATTCCCCCCACTCCTTGTGTAATTACTTTGCAGAATGTTTAACCGCTTCCAATATGTCAAATTGCAATGTTGGCATTGATACAACAACTGGATAATCAGTTGTCGCAATCGGCGGATATATTAGCAATCCCTGACCACACAGGAATTTTCTATTTGCCAATTCTGGAATCTCACCTAAAGCTGTCATATAAGTCTGTCGCTCTGCCTTTCCAAGGATAATTTTCCATGGGATATTTTCCTTATATTCGGTCGGTAAATTTCCACTATTGGTCTGCTGCTGTGCCAATATCATAAAACACCCAATCTGCCGTCCCTCTCTAATTGTATTTCCAACAACATCATCAACCATATCGCGTGTTTTTTTATCGTATCTGGCAAGTGAACTACGAAAAGCAGAATATTCGTCAATAATCATACAAATTGGTACAAGTCCAAAATCCTGATATGTACTATCTAATTTTTTTATAATTAACTCTCCAAAATCCCGTTTTCGTTGCTCCATTTCTTTAGAAAATTTTTGTAATAACAGTATGATTTCCTCTACTGTTGATGCTGTTTTCTCATGTGCTATTGCATGACCTAATGCATAAATTCCCGAGTACTTTGGATCAGCAAAATAAATATTCCATGTGGGAGATTTATTTACCATTTGAAGTATCAAACAATACAAACTATAAGACTTACCACATCCTGTTTGTCCTACCAGTAACAAGTGATGAATTTGTACGCTATACCGTGCATCCATAAATAACTCATATTTTTTCGTTTTTACTGCAAACTCTAAAAATTCTTCATATGACTGAAAACATAACTGCTCAATGAAATTTTTCTCAAACTCAAAAACATAATTATTCTGGTTATCACTCAAATAACATTGTGAAACAACAAAATCCTGTGGTAATGCTGAACTGATAGCCATATCATCAAGTTTTTCATTCAATCGTAAACAATTTCGAATTGTTATTTTTCCACCTGACAAATCATTGTTTAATTCCAACTTCATATCTGGCAAATCAACAATTTTTGCACTTTCCCCTGATTTACTAACATATATTCCGGCATGTAACAAACTACGCTCAATACTACTAATAATCTGGTTATGAAGATATGCATATCCAATACCTTTGTATAGTTGATGCTGTATTGACCATTGAAAAAATATCATCAATATAAGTGCACACACGCATATAATCAGAAAGACACCAAACTCTTGTAACTTAATATCATTTCCCCCAAAATACATCACCATAATGGCAATCACTGAGATTGCCATTATAATATTGTACATTTTCTCCTGCTTTTCTTTTTTTCTTGACTTCATAGATACACCTTTATTTATTTGCATAAGTAATATCAGCAAAACGCATAATCAATGTATAATTCACAAAATAACTAGCATCTGATAAAAATGCACCTAACGAAACATAATCCCCTTTTTTGAAATTGCTTGGATACTCTAATCCTATAACGGTAACTTCAAACGTCTCAAATACATTGTCTTCTTTTATTTCACCAGTCTCACGATCGACAATAATTTCTGAATTGTCTTCCAAAATCTGTAATGTAAACGTTACTCCTGCCTCTAAAATAACTTTTCCATCATTAGCAATTTTTCCTTTGTACTTTTTCTTTGAAACTACTCTATATTTATTTCCAGTATCCTTTAAAAACTGTTCTCCTAATACTACGGTTTTAGTATATCGATAATTATTTTTAATCATTGTTCATTACTCCTTTTCAACTGATTTGTACATTTCATATAACTGCTGATTAATAATTGCATCTGTTTTTGCAGCACACATTGCATCATCTACACACTTTACCAATACATCCGAAGCAAGTCTTACTCCTGTTAATGTTTCTGTCTGTAACAATGCTGTTGTTAAAATTCCTTCCAACTGTTTTTTACTAAGTAAATACATTTTGTCTCCTTTCTTTTAATCTTTCGAACCGCCATATTTTCACTCCCTTCCTATGCCCGCACCTATAATATGGTTTTTTGCTCCGCCCGAAGAATTCACCTTTTTTATATACTTTATGATAGTAATTGTATGTTTCTCATATACACTCATATACAATTTGTATTATTAGGATTAAAAAACGGAACATTGTTCCGTTTTTCAACTCAATTTTGGATTAACATCTAGCATATTATCGTTAAACGCTTCCATATATTCTTCATTCGACAAAAATGTGTTATGTTGGATAACATATTTCTGTGGATTGCCCAATAAATCATCAATCATTTCCTTAACCATCTTTTCCTCTATTTGATCATATCTTATTCTCAAAAGAGGAATTCCATTTACTTCAGTGAAAATATTCTTAGCACTATCTCTATTGCCACTTAAAACAAAATCTTCGAACGTTTTAAAAAACAAATCAACAAATTTGAAATGTTGAATACCGTCATACTCTATAAAAGCCCAAATGTTAGCATCTTTTATAATTGAAAAATCAAATCTAAATCTTGCTAATCTTTTTCTTGAAATATTTATATTACTTTTCTTTAACTCATTATCATATCGTTTCATAAACAAATTATATTGTTCTTGAATGTTCAAAATCTCAAATAATTTGTTTATCTGTATATTATGTAAATATGATGATATTTTTCTGTCATTACAAAATTGATCTAATACTTTTGAAACCCGATACTCACCTAACGAATAATGTTTAGGAATAGTAAGTGCTTCTTCTACACTAAATCCTGCTCTCCTACGATATCGAAAAGTCTCATTTGCTATCCCATAGGCTTTACACATTTCTACTTCACTTTTATATGCAATTCCATTATGATCATATACCTCATAATGCATAAGAGCTTCTTCTATGCTCATCCCCTTGCCAATTCTATGCATAAATGTTGAATGTTCTATTTTATATGCTGCACACATATCGCGTTCACTTTTATATATATTTCCCAAATGATCAACACAACTATTTCCCAACATATTTCCTACTGGAATAGTTAATGAATCTTTTAATGCATTCCCATTTTTTGTCTATGCTTAAATGTAGTAATAGCGATACCATATTCCTGACACATTTGGGTCTCACTTCGATACTTTTTTCCTGTATGATCAACAACTTCTCTTTTTCTTAATGCGTCCTCCACACTTAATCCCCGATTCAGTCTGTCTCTTAGTACAGATGCAGGGATATGATAAGCCTTTGCCATTTCTGCATAACTCTCATATCTATTTCCCTTATGATCAAAACATTCTGTCCCTTTTTCTGTTGGAAGTGCAATTTTTTGTGTTAATGCATCCTTTAAGGACATTCCACTTTTAATTCGTGTACTAAAAGTGCTTTTATTAATATTGTAATATTTACACATTTTATTGATACTAGAAAAAGTATTTCCCATATGATCAATACATGTATTCTTCCTCAACGGCATTAACAGAGCATCTTCTACCGACATTCCTGATGAAATGCGAAATTTATATGTACTTGGATTTATAGAATACGCTTTACACATTTCAATAATACTTTCATATTCATTTTCCAAATGATCTTTTACCATGGACTTCTCCTCTCCATATATGTTTTTAATCGTGTTTTGAAGTACAATTAAATTTACTAATTTATGAAGTATCATTATAACTATTTTATTATTGTATCATACAAATGAAAACATTTACTAATTTTTGTTAAAATATGTATGTAATTTGTATGTAAGAATCATCAGAGACCCCGAAACTCCTTTCTTTTCAAGGTTTTCAGACAACAGAAAAAGTTCAAGTCCTGTTATCCGCATAAAATAAGGGTTTCCGAGGATTTTTCATAATCCGGAAACCCTTATTTTTGACAACTATATATTATATGGTTTTACTTCTTCAACATAACCATCCTTTGTATAAATAGTTACTTTTTTAATCCCAGAATAACTTCTTGTATTTCCTGATCCATAGCTGGTCGCATTTATTCTCCATTCATATTTTACACGATTATTTTTCAATAAACTTCTATTATACCCATTTCCCATAATCTTTAACATTTCACTTTCCGGCATACCTATTTCAATATCCCAATATTTTTCTAATTGAATCTTTTTTCTATACAAATTCCAACATGCAATACCAACAACGACAGTAACAGAAACAGCTATTATCCAACTAACCATTGTTTTATCCTTTCTTTGTATAAACTCAAAATTTACCAGTTATAATATCACTCATTTTTCCACCATACGATTTCACCGGCTTCTTCGGTCTTTCTCAGATCGATCAGGCGCTGATTCTCTGATCCGCGAAACTGCAGACTGATATTTTTTTTATCTTTCATAAATTCTCCGTCTACCAGAACATCACAGACCTGGTCTGTTCCGGTAAGCGGATCCAGCACATGTCCATTCTGAATCCATGTTTTCATTCAGCTTTCTTTCCTTTCTGCTTTTGCATATTCCTCATGCTCAAGTATATATCATATCTATCTTACCATAGGACATAAAAAAAAGGAATGAAAATATCATTCCTTTTCTGTTCCATCTACGGCATTTTGTACTGTCTCGACCGCTTTTTCCAGCTGATTGTCCGTCTGATCATCCGCTGACTTTTCCACAACAATATCCGGGGTAATTCCTTCTCCATGGATATTTCGGCCGTCCGGCGTAAAATACTGTGCCGTCGTAAGTTTTAAGCAGGAGCCGTCAGACAGGGAGTAGAGTGTCTGTACGATCCCTTTCCCGTAAGTCTGTGTCCCGATGATGGTTCCTGTCCCATAGTCCTGAACCGCGCCGGAAAAAACTTCAGAGGCACTTGCACTTCTGCCGTTCACAAGAACTGCGAGGGGCTTCGTAAACTGGTGCTCATCATCTGATGTTTTCGTGTCCACACGCTCCCCGTTTTTGTCTTCAGTATAGACAATTGTCCCCTCAGGGAGAAGCAGATCAAGAATCTGACAAACGGTATCCAGATTTCCTCCCGGGTTGTCACGAAGATCCACGACAAGAGCTGTCATTCCTTCTTTTTCCAACGTTTCCAGTCCGTTCTGGAATTGTTCATAAGTAACACTGTCAAACTCGGTAATCTTAAGATATCCGACTCCGCCTTCCTTCATCTCGGTCTTTACAGTCCGGTTCTCCACAATCTTTCTTGTCAATTCCATATCAATACTGCTGCCATCTCTGCGCACAGTTACGGTGAGCTTCGTATTTTCTTCTCCTTTTACCAGATCTACAACATCTGAGAGGGACATTCCTGTCACGTCCTTTCCGTCTACCGACAGAAGGACATCTCCGTTTTTCATTCCTGCGTCCTCAGCCGGGGTGTCTTCGTAGACTTCCTGCACGGTAATCTCAAGTGTCTCCTGATCCTGTGCCATCAAAGCCCCTATCCCCGCATATTTCCCCTCGGTGGAAGCAAGAAGGTCTTCTGTCTCCTCCTTGTCATAATAGACCGAGTAGGGATCTCCAAGTCCCGCCACATAGCCTTTCAGTGACATATCCTGCAGATCTTCCTCTCTTACCTCATCCTCGTAGAGAAACTGATTTTCGATAATACTCTGTATCTCGGCAGCCTTCCTTGACGTACCGGCACTGATTGCATCCGTGTGAAGACTGATCCTTCCCGTTGCTGTTAATCCTGCCAGCACAAGCAGTGCCGCCATAAACATCGTGAGGGCGCCGTAAAGCGCCCCCTTAAGTAAAATTCGTTTTTCCTTCCTTTGATCTTCCATCTGATCCCTTTCTGAGTCTGAAATTATAAGTAACTCAATGGATTCACCGGTGTTCCGTTTACATGTACTTCATAGTGAAGATGCGGTCCGGTTACAATTCCCGTCGCACCGATCGCCGCAATATTCTGTCCCCTGGACACCTTCTGTCCTGCACTGACATACACGGCGCTGCAATGCTGGTACCATGTCTGGATTCCATTTCCATGATTGACTACTACATAATTTCCACGTGCGCTGTTATAAGATGCCGTGACAACGGTTCCGGCTTCCGACGCATAGATCGGCGTTCCGGTCGCTCCGCCAAAATCGATACCGTCATGTCTGCTCGTCGCACCTGCCGTCGGAGCTGTACGATATCCATACCCGCTTGTGATCCGCGGACTTGCAACCGGGTAAGCCAGTGTACCATTTCCGGACACATAGGAACTTCCCGCACTTGATGAACTTCCGGAAGAAGATGCGGCCTGAGCGGCTCTCCTTGCAGCTTCTGCTGCTGCCTTTCTGGCAGCTTCCGCTTCCGCCTGACGTCTCTTGGCCTCTTCGGCCTCCTTAATCAGCTGCTGAAGCTTTGCGGCATTTTCACCAATCTGCTGTTCCAGGCTGGAAATCTGCACTTCCTTTTCCGCGAGAAGCTGGTTGACACTGTCACGC
>ENA-OOWV01001726-OOWV01001726.1-human-gut-metagenome-genome-assembly--contig:-NODE-1726-length-13541-cov-11.765386_pt1 | contig 13541 bp, 14 predicted proteins | sample MGYA00241584_ERZ501337 | MGnify/ENA primary metagenome ERZ501337 (study PRJEB25962, sample SAMEA2042744) | human gut metagenome | biome: human gut; feature: human-associated habitat; material: faeces... | reverse complement strand
ATCAAAGTTCAGTTCTTAAAGAACTCAGTGATTTGCTGTGTTTCTTTAAGTTTTTACTGCCGTATCACCGACAGCTATGATAGAATAACATTTGTTCAGAAGTTTGTCAAGCAGTTTTTTAAAAAACTTTTTAACTTTATTTTCTTCATCGTTACATTGTGTTAACGTCAACTTTACGTACCAGATGTATCTTATAAGAAAATCTTCTGTATCGTTACTCCGTCCATCAGGTATCTCATACCCTCTGGCATAAAAAAACCATCTAAGGTTTGATAGATGGTTTTCAGCGGAGAGGATGGGATTCGAACCCATGCGCCCGTGAAGACAAACGGTTTTCAAGACCGCCCCGTTATGACCACTTCGGTACCTCTCCATATTCCATATATTCTGTGTCGTTATTGCTGTGCCGCACTGACGACTTTGTTATAATATCATCATGTCTATAGTTTGTCAACAAGTTTTTTTAACTTTTTTTGATATTTTTTAGAACAACCCTGCAAAGTCGCTTATTTACTGGGTTTGCGGATACAATATTTTTTTGCATTTTTATCATAAAAAGCCTTTATTTATATCTTTACAAAACTTCTCCCTCACGCATACACTGTCATATGCTGAGCAAGCCTTCCTATATCTGTATCTGTACAAAACTCCTCCCTCATATATACACTGTCATATGTTGAGCATACCTTCCTATATCTGTATCTATATAAAACCAACAAGCACATTTTCTCTAATTACTTTCGTCAATTAATAATCAATACTACCCAGTCATATGCGTTTTATATATTTTAACTACAAATAAGCAGATACAGAAAAAATGCACAAAAACAATTTGTTCTTGTTTGTACTACAGATACATTTCAATAGATTATGAAAAATCATTTTTTCTAACGCTGACATACTTCTGCAATATTTTAAATTTTCTCATTTATAGTATTTTAATCTTAATATATCTACAAAAAGTAAACTTACAGAATAAAAATGAGCAGTCAAGACTTTTGCATTTAAATCAAAAAGGAGATGTCGCGCAAAGCGCTATTCATACAATATGTAGATACTAAATCTGTTATTAATATCTGCATATTGTATAGATTATGCTTAATGCGACAGCTCCTTGAAATTATATGTATATATCTTTATTTAACGCAATTTACATGCTGACTTTCGTGTTCTGGGACAGGAATATCTGCGTTACAAGTATGTCTTCTGGTGTTGTTGCTTTTATATTGGTATATTCTGACAGCGTCATTTTCACCTTTGTGTGCATATATCGCTCTGAAACCATAGCATCGTCTGTTATTCCTGACTTGTCATTGTCTGCGTAGAGCCTGTCATACGCCTCCATTATAAGCCCATATTCAAATACCTGAGGGGTCTGTATCTGCCACAGGGTACTTCTGTCTGGCGTATTAACCGCAATACCATCTGTGTCAACTACTTTTATCGTGTCTTTAACTGGAACTGCCGCAACGCATGCCTTATACTGCATAACATCCCTCATGCATGCATTAATGATATTATCAGTTACGCATGGTCTTGCTCCGTCATGTATGAAAATATTATTTTGCACACCAGATACAGCATTATCTGCGTTATTCACATCACGTGAACTATTCCTTATGCAGTTAAGCCCCGCATATACCGAATCATATCTTTCTGCGCCGCCTTCAGCTATACCTATAATCTTTCTATATGAATAGTCCTGTATGAGTTTTTCCATATATTCTCTATAATCAGAAGATGTTACAAGCACTATTCCATCAATATTGCTGTTATGTTCAAATGTATCTATAGAATGACACACCATCGGCTTGCCGTTCAGCTCCATAAACTGCTTGGGAACTGCACTCTTCATTCTTGAGCCTTTTCCACCTGCCAATATTATCGCATAGTTCATACACATATCATCTTCCTTTCCTGTGTTCTTTATATTCTCTCACATCCGGCAATAGTTAACACTAATAACCTTCTGCTTTCCTAAGTCCGCAAGAATAACCTTTCTTTCAATCGACAGTAGCTAATCTTAATAACTATAAATTAATCCCAATTACTTTAGACCGATTGCCTTAAATCATCCCAAACCTATTCTCTATATTCTCTCACCCAGCTTAAGATTAGGCACTGCATTGAGGTCGTAGCCGTGTCTTGTTCCTGATATATATTCATAATATGCCGCTACACCAATCATAGCCGCATTGTCTGTACAGAATATTGGCGATGGTGAATAGAACTTAATATCGTTCTTCTCACACTCCTCCTTTAAAGCCTTTCTTAAGGCAGAATTGGACGCAACTCCACCTGCTACAGCGAGCTTGTCCATTCCACTCTCCTTTGTAAGACGTATGGCTCTTGATACAAGCGCATCTACAACAGCTTTCTGGAATGATGCTGCAAGGTCTGCCTTGTTGATTGTTTCACCCCTCATCTCTGCTGAATTAATATAGTTCAGTACCGCTGACTTTATTCCACTAAAAGAAAAGTCATATGGTGCATCATCAACATGTGCCCTCGGAAATACTATGGCATCAGGATTACCCTCTTTAGCCACCTTATCTATCTTAGGGCCGCCCGGATAGCCTAATCCTATAGCTCTTGCCACCTTGTCAAATGCCTCTCCAGCTGCATCATCTCTTGTCCGTCCGATTATATCAAAGCTTCCATAATCATTTACCTTTACAAGATGAGTATGTCCTCCGGATACAACAAGTGCCACAAATGGCGGCTCAAGTTCCTTATTTTCTATATAATTGGCTGCAATATGTCCCTCAATGTGATGAACTCCTACAAGCGGCTTTCCTGTTGCAAATGCGATGGCCTTAGCCTCAGCAACACCGACAAGAAGCGCTCCAACAAGTCCCGGACCATAAGTCACTCCTATTGCATCTATGTCATCTAAAGTCACTTTTGCCTCATCAAGTGCCATTCTGATAACCGGATTAATATTTTCTATATGCTTTCTCGAGGCTATCTCTGGAACTACTCCACCATACTCTGTATGAATTGCTATCTGTGAATTAATCACATTGGATAATATTGTTCTTCCATTCTTAACAACTGCTGCCGCTGTTTCATCGCATGAACTCTCAATAGCCAGTATCAGCACATCCTTCTGTTCTTCCATCATAATCTCCATTCTTTATGCTCATTTAGCCCAAATCTACAGAATCAACCAGTTCCCAGTACAATATCTTCCACTTGCCGGAATTATCCTTCCTGAGTGTAAACTTTGTACCGGAAGTATGCAGATTACTGCCTTCACGTATATAATACACAAGCTGTAATGATGCATAATCCCTGTTATTAAAGGTAGTATACTTTGTATCACTGGCACTCTGTATACTAAAGCTGTTTATTCTTGCATCATTACTTCGGTATACATTAATATCATCCTTTAATGCCTGCATAAACTCATCATCTGTCTGGGTTCCCTTAAGTTCATCATCAAACAGTAATCTTGCCTGATGTCCAAGCTTTTCTATATCTTCGTCTGTTATGTCAGGTTCATAGTATTCCTTTGTTATTCTTGCATAAAGCTTCACAACATCCCTGACTGACTCTGGATAATTGTCACTTATATTCCTTGTTGTAAGATAAGCCAGCTCCTCATTCTGTACAGCCTGGTCGGTTGCATCTTTTTCAGCTGGCTTATTAGCCAGATAATAATAATATCCCAGGCACAATGCTGCACATATTATTACAATAATTACCATTTTCCAGTGTTTTCTCATAGGCTGCTCCTTTTTAGATTACTCTTTTTAAGTTATTCTTCATCCTCAAAGTTAAGTGTAACGCTCTGTCTGTCTTTTGCTGCACGCACATTTTTAAATATATGCTTTATATTGCCAACATAGTCCGCCGGACGGATGAGCGAAGGACTATAGTGTGTAAGCCACATTTCCTTGACATTTGCCTTCTTGGCAAGCTCTGCCGCCTCATAGAAGGTCATATGCTTGTATTCCCTTGCCTTGGCATCCTTATCCTTCTCTCCATACATACCTTCGCATATGAAAAGGTCTGACTCTAAGGCATTATCAACTATTGCCTGCACTGGTCTTGTATCCGTGCAGTATGTAAGCTTTATGCCCTTTCTAGGCGCTCCCATAACCATATCAGGTGTATAAGTCACACCCTCATGCTCTACTTCCTGTCCATGCTGCAGCTTATTCCATATACGGCATGGTATTCCAAGTTCCTTTGCCTTGTCAGCATTGAACTTTCCTATTCTAGGTATACTGATAGTATACCCATAACATGTAACCGCGTGATTAACACGGAATGCCTCTATCTCATATCCTTTTATCTGAAAATGCTCCTGCTGCCCGCTAAGCTCTATCATATTAATCTCAAAAGGCAGTTCAGGTGCTATTACTCTCAACGCATTTACAACTCTTGTAAGCCCCTTAGGACCGATAAGAGTGAGTGGTTCCTTTCTGTCGGAGTTACCCATAGTAAGCAGAAGCCCCGGAAGGCCGCTTATATGGTCTGCATGATAATGCGTAAAGCATATGATATCTATCGGATTATAACTCCACCCTTTTTCCTTTATGGCTATCTGAGTTCCTTCACCACAATCTATAAGCAGGCTGCTCCCGTTATATCTTGTCATAAGTGAAGTGAGCCATCTGCCGGGAAGTGGAAGCATTCCGCTTGTTCCTAATAAACATACGTCTAACATACCGGCTCCTTTCCTGATTGTATTATTTTACTATAAATGAGCAAACTAAAAATATTGTACAAGTATGTCTACGTTATAAAAACAAATTTTCATAATCCATTGAAATGCATCTGAGGTACAAACAGAAGCAAATCATTTTTGTGCATTTTTCTGTATTTGCTCATTTATAGTTATTTTAATTATTTACACCGTATAGGTTGTTTTTGACATAACTATGGCATCCTCCACAGGTTTCTCATAAAACCTCTTTCTGACACCTATAGGATTGTAGCCAAGCTTATTATAAAGCTGCTTTGCCGCCTCATTGCTCTGGCGTACTTCTAAAAAGAATATAGTAACAACCTTCTCTTTAGCCTTCTTTTCCATTTCTTTAAGAAGTGCCTCGGCGACACCCCTTCTTCTGTAGGCAGGATGAACCGCAACATTGGTTACGTTGCCCTCTCCCATAACAGTCCACATTCCGCAGTATCCGGCTATCTCACCTGTACACTCACATACAAGATACACATTGTCAGGATTAGCTGCTGCATCCCTGAAAGACTTTTCTGACCATGGCAGGGAAAATATCTGGTTCTCAATCTGTGATACAAAAGGTATATCCTGCTCCTGCATCGCTCTAATATGGTACTCCATAATCATTCTCCATTCCAATAATACTGTATACTGACCTTTACTGTGCCTTGTTATGTTCTCTTTCTGCCTGTGAAGGTCTTAAGTAATCAGGCTTCATCTCATCTGAGCTTATAGTCTTTCCAGCCTTTGCCATATCCATAGCAGCGAGTGCCACGCTTGATGCCCTCTGTGTCTTTATATGCGCAGGTGCAAAGCTGTATTCGCACTTAAGATTATCTTTGATATAAGCTCCCGCCACATCTATGCCGTCACCAACAAATACAACATTCTCATTCTTCTCATTTAACATATCGACAAGTTCTTCATAAGGTATAAGGCACTGCTTACTTACCACCTCTAACTTACCGCCGTTAAACCTGTATAAGCCTGTGTATAAATGCTTTCTTCTTGCATCCATCACAGGGCATATAAGTCTGTCATCACCGATGAGATTATATGCCATAGCTTCAAGTGTAGGTACTGCAACCATTGGTTTATTCTTCGCAAGTGCTATGCCCTTGCCTGTAGCCGCACCTATCCTTAAGCCTGTAAATGAGCCCGGGCCGTCAGACACTGCAACTATATCTATATCTGACACATCTGTTTCTGTCATACGGCATATCTCATCTATCATTGGAAGTAACGTCTGTGAATGTGTTTTCTTGTAATTAATAGTATATTCAGCGATAAGTGTGTCCTCTGTCATAATAGCGACAGAAGCTGTAACTGCTGAACTCTCAATAGCTAATACTTTCATACTTTTCTCCTAACCTGTGAATACTGGTACACACCTGACATTTATGAATTTTTCACTTCTATTCTTCTGTAGTCAAAGCCTTTGGATAAGTCCTTGCTTATAGTGATATATGTCGCATTTTCAGGCATAATCTCACTTATAAGATTGCCCCATTCAATAAGGCACACGCCCTCAGAATAGAAGTACTCCTCATAGCCTATCTCATCCATCTCTGTTATATCACCTATCCTGTATACATCAAAATGATACAGCGGCAGCCTGCCCTCGTGATATTCCTGAACTATTGTAAATGTAGGACTGTTGATAGGTTCATTGATACCAAGTCCCTTGGCAAAGCCCTGTGTAAATACAGTCTTTCCAACGCCAAGGTCACCATCAAGACAGTATACATCCCCTGCTTTAGCTGACTTTCCCATATTAAAGCCAATTTCATATGTTTCCTTTGAATTATGTGTTTCTGTAATCATATCCATCTTCCATTTCTGTGTATACATATCATAAATAGCTTTACATTATTACTCTTTATATGCTGCAAGCTTGTCTGCATTAACCTTTACCTGAAATGCCTTGAGGTGCTCTTTTGCCATATTGACAAAATCGACTGCCTTACCGTTAAAATCTCTTACAGGTATTATATTGGCATTAACTGTAGTCATATATACATCAATGCTTCTTCCATCGAACTTTATCTTGTATATCTTATCCCAAGAAAGTGTTTCTGTAACATCGCCAAGACTTACTGTTATACCGGAGTCATCAATTCTGTAGTGAACTTTCTCCTTAAATGTAACAACACTTTGCATCTGTCTTTTAGCCCTGAGTATCATATCAGCCGATGGAAACACAAGGAAAAATACGCCAAACACGCCAACCATAAGCGTGTATGACACATTTACCTTTCCTGCTGATATGACTGAAAGAACTATAAGTATCAGGGCAAGCAGTATTTCTGCCATACCCGATACTGTATGATACTTATGATAAAACTTGAACCTTATAAGGTCTTTTTGTGTAACCTTGCTGTCAAACTCAATAACACTATTCATCCCATTAATCCGCCTTTCTGTTTAGTGCATAAACTTCTCTAAGCCTCTTAAGTTAAGCCCCTGCTGCTTATTCTTTCTTCTGTTATGGTTTCTGTCTGAATTATTGTTATCTCTTGTGTTTTTGTTATTACCGCTGTACTTTTTATTGTTCTTATCGCCACCCTCAGCGTTCTTTCGTCCTCTGTTGGCTGCCGCCTTCTCATCAAGTATCATTGATAATGATATTCTGCCCTTGTTGACATCTACATCTATAACTCTGACATCTACGATATCACCTACGCTGACAACATCAAGCGGATGCTCAACTCTTCTTTCTGCACTCATCTGTGATATATGTACAAGTCCATCCTGATGAACTCCGATATCAACAAATGCGCCAAAGTCAATTACATTTCTTACTGTACCCTTAAGTATCATCCCCGGTGTAAGGTCTTTCATATCAAGCACGTCTTTTCTTAATATTGGCTTAGGCATCTCATCTCTTGGGTCTCTTCCCGGCTTTTCAAGCTCTTTTACTATATCTTCAAGTGTTATTGTACCTATGCCAAGTTCATCGGCAAGCCTGCTCATATCTTCTATCTTAGACTTAAGTCCTATAAGCTCTCCTGAACTTATTGACTCTATATCATAGCCCATAACCTCTAAAAGCTTCTTAGCCGCATCATAGCTCTCCGGATGCACGCTTGTAGCATCCAGAGGATTGTCACCGCCAGTTATTCTCATAAAGCCTGCGCACTGCTCAAACGCCTTTGGACCTAACTTTGCAACCTTAAGAAGCTGCTTTCTGTTAGTAAATCTTCCGTTAGTTTCCCTGTAATCAATAATATTCTTTGCAACAGCTTTTGATATGCCTGATATATATTCAAGAAGTGAAGCCGAAGCTGTGTTAAGGTCTACACCTACTTTATTAACGCTGTCTTCTACAACTCCGCCAAGTGTTTCGCTTAACTTCTTCTGGTTCATATCGTGCTGGTACTGGCCTACACCGATTGACTTAGGGTCTATCTTAACAAGCTCTGCAAGTGGGTCCTGCACTCTTCTTGCTATAGATACTGCACTTCTCTGGTTTACATCAAAGTCAGGGAATTCCTCTGTTGCAAGCTTACTTGCTGAATATACGGATGCCCCTGCCTCATTAGTTATGACATAGTCTACATCAGTAAGGTTATATTCCTTTATCATATCAGATATAATCTGTTCTGACTCTCTTGACGCCGTTCCGTTACCGCAGGATATAAGATTGACATTGTACTTCTTTATGAGGTCTGCAACTATCTTCTTAGTTTCCTCAACCTTGTTAAATGGCTCTGTAGGGTACACAACCTTTGTTGCGAGTACTTTTCCTGTAGCATCGACTATAGCAAGCTTACAGCCGTTTCTAAAGCCCGGGTCCCATCCAAGAACTACTTTTCCAGCTATAGGTGGCTGTAAAAGAAGCTGCTCAAGGTTCTTGCCAAATACCTTTATAGCGCCGTCTTCTGCTGTTTCTGTAAGTGTATTTCTTATTTCTCTTTCTATAGCCGGTGCTATAAGTCTGTTGTAGGCATCCTTTATGCACTCTGTAAGATAAGGTGTTGTATACTCGTTATCGTCCTTGATTATCTGCTTTGCAAGGTATCTTAACACTCTATCCTCTGGTGCTTCCACCTTTACTGTGAGGAACTTTTCATTCTCACCACGGTTAATAGCAAGTATTCTGTGTCCCGGAATAGATGCTATGGCTTCGTTGTAGTCGTAGTAGTTCTCATATACAGACTCTGCCTCTGCATCCTTTGCTGCTACGACTATCTTTCCCTCTTTAAATGTTATATCTCTTATATATGTTCTGTAATCAGCAACATCTGATATCTGTTCAGCTATAATATCAAGCGCACCTGCAGCTGCATCCTCTGCACTCTTTACTTCCTTTCCCTCTTCTTCTAATATGTACTTTGCTGCCTCTGTGAGAATGTCACTCTCTGCATCCTGCTTCATAATGTACTCAGCAAGAGGCTCAAGCCCCTTCTCCTTTGCTATAGTCGCCCTTGTTCTTCTCTTCTGCTTATATGGTCTGTAAAGGTCTTCTACAAGCACCATAGTCTGGGCTGCCATAATCTGCTCCTTAAGCTCATCTGTAAGCTTGCCCTGCTCTTCTATGCTTGCAATAACCTGTGTTTTTCTATCTTCAAGATTACGCAGATACTTAAGTCTGTCATCTAATTCACGGAGCTGTTCATCATTTAAAGCCCCTGTGACTTCCTTTCTGTATCGTGCTATGAAAGGTATTGTGCAGCCCTCATCTATGAGCTTTACTGCTGCATCAACCTGCGATGTCTTAACACTTAACTCTTCTGCAATCTTTTTAATAATATCCATTGTAAAACTCCATTTCTATTACTTTTTTTATCAACACTTTATTATAACAACTGCGGACTTTATTATCAAGTTACTGTTCACTGCTATGTAATTCTGCCAGATATGGATATTATCATCTACTGTCAAGCATACAATGCGCCTATCCTGACAGAAGCATTTATAAAACAAGGGAGAATTCACACATACAGTTGATGTAAGTGAATTCTCCCTGTTGCCAGCTTATGTAAAACCTGTTATTTAATATTTTTCTTCATCTGCTCAAGTTCATCATCAATGTTTTTTACACTTGAAAATGAGCTGTCAATGTCGTCACCTTTGCCCTTGCGTGATGACTTTTTCTTCTTGTCATCAGATGCGCTGCTTGCAAAAAGCACCTTTGCTACAAGTCCGGCACCACCGAATATAAGTACAAGAAGTAATATCCATTCGTATAAAGTCATTGAACTAAGATGAATATGTGTTGACATTATGACTGATACTATTATAAGAAGTACCGAAAATGCTGTGAACACCTTTGATGCAAAGTTCGCACCAGTTGTAAACATCCATATAATTCCAATAATAAGTGGAACTATAATCAGTCCAGATGAAAATCTTCCTCCGCCAAATGAGAAAAATCCACCATATCCTGAAAATACAATAACCTTCTGTGAAAGTATGTACAGTCCTACTGCAAGCATAACAATACCTGCCACAAACTGCATAAGTTCATTCTTTGCTTCCTTCATAAGCCTTCCCCCGTCTTTCCATCCGGCTGTACTGTGTTTTTCACCTTACAACACCAGATAGCCCTTGTTATATGTACCCAAAAAACCTAACTATGAGCAAGCTCATATGGGTTTAAACCTTTTTGACCCTGTTATCATACACTATGCTTCCGGAACAAATACTCCGTAGATTGTTCTTATAGCATCCTCAAAGTATCTGTTTCTTACGCCGATGATTATGTTGAGCTCACTTGAACCCTGGTCAATCATCTTTATGTTTATCTTAGACTTTGCAAGTGCTGAGAATATGTTGCCTGCAAGTCCTGAGTTATTTCTCATGCTTCTTCCTACAACAGCGATAAGTGCAAGGTCTGACTCAAGCTCTATTGTGTCTGGATTAACTGCTCTGTGAAGCTCTGCTAAAACCTTCTGCTCTTTCTCAACGAATTCATCCTGATGGACAAATACTGTCATAGTATCTATACCAGATGGCATATGCTCGAATGATATTCCATTGTCCTCGAATACCTGAAGCACCTTTCTTCCAAATCCTATCTCGGAATTCATCATATCCTTATCGATTGTAATAGATACAAATCCCTTCTTACCTGCAATACCTGTTATAATGCAGTCAGGCCTGTTACATGTTGTTTCAACAATCATAGTACCCTTATCCTGTGGTGCATTAGTATTACGGATATTGATTGGAATTCCTTCCTTTCTTACAGGGAATATTGCTGATTCATGAAGAACAGTTGCACCCATATATGAAAGCTCTCTTAATTCCTTATATGTGATAATCTCGATTGGTCTTGGATTATCTACTATTCTTGGGTCTGCTGCAAGGAAACCAGATACATCTGTCCAGTTCTCGTATACATCAGCCTTTATAGCTCTTGCTACGATTGAACCTGTCACATCTGAACCGCCTCTTGAAAATGTCTTTACAGCACCGTTTGGCATAGCACCGTAGAAGCCCGGAATAACCGCTGCCTTTACATTGGCTAATCTGTCCTGCATAACCTGATTAGTCTTTTCGCCATCGAATTCACCGTTGGCATCAAAGCATATAACTGTAGCTGCATCTATGAACTCATAACCAAGATAATTAGCCATAATTATACCATTGAGGTACTCACCTCTTGAAGCTGCATAGTCTGTACCAGCCTTTGCTTCAAAATTCTTCTTGATTGTTTCAAACTGCTCCTTTAATGAAAGCTTTAAGCTAAGACCCTTTATAATCTCGTTGTATCTTTCCTCTATAGCCTTTAACTGCTTGTCAAAGTTCTTACCTGCTTCTGCCTCTGCATAACACTTATAAAGCATATCTGTAACTTTTGTATCCTCTGGAAATCTCTTTCCCGGTGCTGAAGGAACAACGAATCTTCTGCTCTCTTCTGCTCTTATTATGTTTCCAACCTTCTTAAACTGTTCTGCACTTGCAAGTGAACTTCCACCGAACTTAACTACTTTTACCATTACTTTTTACCTTTCCTAATATTTATTGTTATTTTATTAACTAAGCTTAGTATCATCTATTCTTATTCTTGAGATAACATTTACCTTAGCTGCTGCCTCTGCAAACTTTCCTTCTGTCATAATGCCTGTCACAAAGCCATACTCGTTATCAAGACCGTCTGCCTTAACTACATTGACATCGCCGAAAAGCTCTTTAACTGTAGCTTCTGTCACATCAGCAGGAACTCTTACGAAAAATCTTCTCTCTTCCTCGCTTGTATCTGCAAGTGTGAGCTTCTCATCATCCCAGATTACCATAACATTAGTTCCTTTATGCTTAACGCAGTCGATTATATCGCCGACTACCGCACTTGCTGTAGGAAGCTTTCCTGCTCCTGCACCAAAGAACATAACGTCACCAACCATATTACCATTAACATATATTCCGTTAAGAACTCCATTGACATTATACAATGGATGTGTTGTATCAATAAGGAATGGTGAAGTTATTGCATACACCTTTCCGTCTTTTCTGTAGCTTGTAGCTAAAAGCTTGATAACACAGCCCATCTTTTCTGCATACTTGAAGTCTTCGTTTGATATCTTTGTGATACCCTCTGTTGTAATCTCTTCAAAGTTCACAGTCTTGCCGCCTGCAAGTGATGTAAGAATAGCTATCTTTCTGCATGCATCATATCCTTCAATATCTGCCTCCGGGTTGCACTCCGCGTAGCCCAATTCCTGGGCGCGCTTTAACGCCTCCTCGAAGCTCCATCCCTCTTCACTCATCTTTGTGAGGATGTAGTTTGTCGTTCCGTTTAAGATACCGGAGATTTCTAAAATCTCCTCGCCGCCGAGGCTCTCCACAAGCGGGCGGATGATCGGAATACCGCCACCGACACTTGCCTCAAACAAGAAGCTGATATTCTTTTCCGCGGCGATCCGGATCAGCTCTGTCCCATGGGCCGCAACCAGTGCCTTATTGGAAGTCACCACATGCTTTCCCGCGAGCAGGCAGCGCTTTACAAACTCGTAGGCCGGTTTTATTCCGCCCATGGTCTCCACAACGATCCCGATCTCCGGGTCATTTACGATCTGTTCCACATCATGGATCACAAGCTTCTCCACAGGACTTCCCGGAAACTTCCTGAGATCCAGGATATATTTTACTTCGATCGGCTCTCCAGCCTTTTTCTCTACGCTTTTGCAGTTCTTGTCAAGAACCTCATACACGCCAGAACCGATGGTTCCGTATCCCATAATTGCCGCTTTCATCCGTCTATTTCTCCACTCCTAAAATTTTTACGTTCTGTACGCCCTTTAAGTGCTCGATCTCCTCAACCATACCGGCAACATTTCCCGTATCTGAGAGAACTTCCACGCTGAGCGTTACCGTCGCGGATCCGTTTACCGGGATCGTCTGGTGGATCGTAAGGATATTCGCACGGTAATCCGCAACGATGTGGAGCAGGTCAGACAGAAGCCCCGGCTCGTCCATCATCTGGGTCACAAGTGTCACTGTCTTTCCTCTCGTGTTGTCGGAAAACGGAAGAATATCATCCTTATATTTATAGAAGGAACTGCGGCTTAAACCGACCTGTTCCGCCGCCTCCTGCACCGTCATGTTTTTGTCCGTCTCGAGGAGACGTTTCACCTCAACGACTTTCTGAAGGACTTCCGGCAGCGCTTTGTCACGAACCACATAATACTTGTTTTTTTTCTCCATATATCAGACCTCACAAGCTAAAAATTTCTTTTTTATTACCGAAATCATACGTTTCGTCCATTGCTCTGGCACGTTACCATATGTGCGTCCCAGAAAAACATGTGTACGCAAGAATCTTAGCATATTTTGGATGCTTATGCAAGCAGATGTTCGCTGTCTGACAAAATCCACAGTTATTGCGTTACTGTACACGCATGCGTGTACA
>ENA-OOWV01001722-OOWV01001722.1-human-gut-metagenome-genome-assembly--contig:-NODE-1722-length-13578-cov-1.642683_pt1 | contig 13578 bp, 8 predicted proteins | sample MGYA00241584_ERZ501337 | MGnify/ENA primary metagenome ERZ501337 (study PRJEB25962, sample SAMEA2042744) | human gut metagenome | biome: human gut; feature: human-associated habitat; material: faeces... | reverse complement strand
ATCTCACACCAGAAGCAATCCATTGAAAGATGAAAATTAGGATAATCATATTCAACTGTATCAATTTTTTTATTAACATTAATTGTAGTATCTAATTCTTCTTTTATTTCTCGAATTAAAGCTTCTTCTGGTGTTTCACCTTTTTCAATTTTTCCGCCTGGAAATTCCCAACCATCTTTAAAATCTCCATAACCTCTTTGTGTAGCAAATATTTTATTATTGTCAATTATAATAGCTGCAACTACCTTTATATTCTTCATTTTTACCTCCATTAGCAATTTATTATATATTCATATATATCTTCTCTTACAGGTGTTTCCAAAATCCATTCTATTTCAACTGCTGTTTTATTTGTATTTGGCATAACGAATTCCTTAACATTACCTGTAGCATTCATTCTTCCTAAATAATAAAACTCTTTTGAAATTTTATCATCTTTATTTTTTCTTACAAAAAGTTCTACTTTTATTCCTCTTTCTTTTGCATTAATAAAATTCTGTACATCTTCCGATAGAATAGTTCTTCCACTTTTTGAAATAGCAATTAATCTATTACTATTTTCAAAATGATCTTCATATTTTATAGTATCATTTATCTCTTCATTTTTATCATAATTGATAAATACTGGAAATGTTTTTGTATCTTTATCATATTTGTATCCTCCAATGTTTAATGGTACTTCATTATTTTTCCAATTTAATAATCTGCATACATCTTCATATGTATATTTTTGATATATTACAAATTGTGTATCTTGATATTTTTCACTGTAATACTTATTATATCTACTAATTCCAAATTCTATTAGTTCACTAAGTATATTTCTAAAATCATTATTTTGTAACATTCTTTTAAAATCATTTGAAATAGAATAATCATTTTCTTTTTCTTCTATAAAAACACATTCTTTGTATGTATTTTTACTGGATCCTGATGCAAAATTATTCGTTAGTACATTTATAATACTTTTTCTTTCATAATCATTAAGTCCTAAATTGTATTTTTCTTTTAAAATTTTTTTTAATTTATTAAATAGTTTATCATTTTCATTTAATGTAATTTTTAGAAGTTCAAGTTCATGAACTCTTTTTCCATTTGCTAGTTTTTTAGATATAAACTCAATTATTTTTTCTTCATTGTCTGATAATCGTATCTTATACTCTTTCTCATATTTAACTAAAAAATTATAGTACGAACCTAAACTTTTGTTATCAAATATTCTTAATACATCCATTTCTCCATATTTATCAAAATCTTTCAAGGCAGGTATTCGTCCCAACTTATTTTTTAAATTCTTATAATTCTCTTTAATTAATTTAATGTCGCTAAAGTTTGCTGTATCGATCGCAGAAAAAATACGTTTTCTTGAAATCTCATCAAAATGGATGGTGGAAGAACCTGGTATAATTCGTTCTCCTTCCAACACATAACGCCTAATGTTATCCTTGTTATAACTTCGGTCTCCTGACAGCGCAATGGGAATCATAAAATTATTTTTGTAGTTCCCGATAAAATCAAGAATCACTACATATTCTTTTCCTTCATATTGCACAGCAAAACGCAATATCTGCTGTTTACCTGTATATTTCAATGGAATGGATGCATGAAACGTAAAACGCTTATAAGCAGATACACCAAAATACTTTGTTAAAGAATAGCCTTCATTAAATACAACATCCTGTCTTACATCATCCAACAAGAAATAATAGGATACCTTGTCGCGGCTAAAAACATCTGGTACCGACGCATCTATTTCTAATTTGCCATCTATATAATTCATGAACAGAATATTTATTCGCATTTTATTCAATAAGTAAATGACATTTTCCTTATAAACAATACATAAAGTTGTTCGTTCACATAAGTACTTTGCGTCCAACTGAGGCACATCATACTTTATGCGTAAGAACATTCTATTCAGCTGATAATTCTTGGAATAAAATTTACAATCATGCAAATTCATGATAACCGCATCATCCAGCAATGCAAACACTTTTTCCAATAATTTTAAATACTCCGGGATTTCAGACTCTGCGATGATATGTTTATTTCGATTATTCGAATTCGCATCAAATCGGCATTGAATCGCATACATTGCATAATACTGCAAAAACAACGGAATTTTTCCATATTCTTTTTTGGCATCGCACAATAAAGGAATCAGGAATTCATCCATGCTGTCAAAATACCATTCTCTAAAGTATACGCCCTGATAGCACTGATACTGACTCGCATCTGGCTGACTATATTCATAGTTCAAAAGTTCCTGGCTCTCCACATGATGATGCAGCGTTAAACGAAGCAAAAAATCTGCTTCCATTTCAAATTTAAGATGTTCCTGTAAAGAAAAGGCTTTCGCCTTCTTTATATTAATAAGTGTTCCAGTTAAAATGTCTGTAAAAGGCATTATATCCGGCTGTTTTTTTTCTGCCAACAATTTATTTCTAACTTTTTTGTCCATCCAAATAAAACTTTTTTGTCCGGAAACATATGCTGCATCTGTATTGTCGAATGCATGACAAAGTTTTTCTATATAATCTGATGTGAATCGGTCACCCTCATCAACTGTTAATATACCGCCTTTGTCATTTTCTTCTAAAACACGATTAAACATCTCAGCAAATTGATCTGCATCTACCCGAATCATTTCTGCATTTGTTATGTGCTGTAACGCTTGATTCAAAAGCTGTTCGGTTTCTTTTGATGCCTCTGCATTTCCATGTTCTCTATATATAACAAATAATTTATCCATTCTTGTGTCCTTTATCTTTCCATCCACTTCATCATTCTCCGATAGGATTCTACTAAATCAACTTCCGGATTCCAGCCAAGGGACTTCATTTTTGAGGCATCCAACCACATTTTGACCCCAGGTGCATATCCTAATGAACGATTATCTTCCGGAATATCTATCACAACTTTAATTTGATTATCTGCAATTTCTTTTGCAACCAGTTCTGCCATCTGACGAATGGTCATATGACTGTCTTCGTTTGCAATATTATAAGCCTGCCCACTCATTCCTTCCGTAAGCAACATAATAATCGCTTTCACTGCATCCCTTGTATAAACATAGTTGCCTTCTGAAGTTCCCATTGTGTGTAAAACAATGTCCTGGCCATTCATTGCGCTTCTTGCAAATTGTGCAAATACACGATTTTCTGTAGGAAGAATACCTGGACCAAATGTCTGTGCTAGTCTTGCACTTTTCACATTTAATCCGTATTGTGACGCATACGCAGTGCACAAGCATTCACACATACGCTTGCCTTCCGGATAACAGCTTCGAACTGAAGCGATATCAATATAACCTAAATCCTGTTCTGCTGTCTTTCCTTCTGTAAATGGCTGTCCATAAATTTCCATCGAAGAAATATAAACAAACGATGAGCATTTTTTATCCACCGCAAATTTCAACATTTTGTCCGTACCATTGACAGCTGTCTTTATATTATCTACAGGCTGTGATACCATTAATTTTGAAGTTGTTACAGCAGCCGCATGAATAATGAAATCACAATTTCCTTCAATCTGAATCTTCTGATACAGTTCATCTTTTTCAAGGTCTGCAATTACATATGTCAAATCAGAAATGCCAACACAACCCTCAAATATCGTATTTGCCTTTTCTGCGTTACGAACCAGTGCATAAACTTTCATATTTAATTGATGCACATGATTGCAATATAAAAAAGTCTTAACAAGTAAAGAGCCGATCAGTCCGGTTGCCCCTGTGATCAAAATCTTTTTATCACGAAACTGTTCAAATGCAAGATTGCTCTGTGACAATATCTCAAAATCTTCAGTTAATACAGACTGCATTCTTTTTCCTCCAATTTATTAATTTTCTGATTCGAAACCAAAAATCTGCGCTTCTTCTTTGGCATCAAGCAACGCACGCATCGTATAGAAATCATCTGGCGTCGTGATTTTAATATTTTCCTGTGGTCCATCAATTAAATACAGCTTTCGGCCATAATACTGCATCATGGAACAGGAATCAATAAAATCTTCTTTTCCTTCTGCAATGGCCTGACGATGCAGTGCTATAATTTCATCCAGGTAAAAACTCTGCGGTGCTCTGGCCAATCTTGTATCTTTTCGATTCGGTACATCCACAATCGCATTGTCTTCTGAAACAACCAGTACGGTCTCTTTCACTGTTACACTTGTAATCGCAGAACCATGTTCTCTTACCGACTGCAGATTGTCATCAATTGTTTTTTTGTAGATCATAGGTCGTACACCATCATGAATCAAAACAATCGAACGCTCCTGACCAGCCACTTCTTCTGCTGCCAGCAATCCATGATAAATAGATTCCTGACCGCTTTTCCCGCCCGGAACAACTTTCTTCACTTTTTTAAGGTTATATTTATCAATAAGTTCATTTAAATAAGGAATCCACTCTTCCAGACATGCGACAACAATTGCATCAATATCCGGATGACTGTCAAATACTTCCAATGTATGAATGATAATCGGTTTGCCATAGACGTTCAGAAATTGTTTGGGTTTTACCCGACTATTCATTCTTTTTCCTACACCACCTGCAAAAATAACACCTATATTCACTCTTCTAACCTCCTAAACAACTTCGTTATCAATTGTACAACTCTTTCTGATGCTTTTCCATCATCAATACAACCTTTTTCTGTTAAAAACTGCACAACTTTATCATGATATTCTACCGGATTAAAATCTCGAATGTTCTGTTCCAATTCCGTATTACTATGTGCAATTGAAAAAGGTGTCGCAGATAGCGGATAATACAGTCCCCGCTCACTATCATACCCTTGTTCATTGACAGCATATATAAAACCCGGTTTATATGTCAATATAAAATCAAAAATACAACTTGAATAATCCGTAATCATCGCATCCGTAAATACCATAAGTTCCTGAATATCCGGATAGCAAGAAACATCTACCACCTGCGTGAGCTTCGGCACGATTTTCTGTGCTTTCTCACGCATTTTAGGGTGCATGCGCATCAGCAATTTCCATTCTCCGTCATATCTTTCTTCAAAAGCGTGAACAACTCTCTGATAATCCATTTCAAATTTTTCAGTAAGATCACTCTCACGATAAGTTGGTACATAAAGAACTGTCTTCGTTCCTTCTGCTATAGATAATTTGTTCCTTACTTTTTCTTTGATATCTTTATTCTCGCCAAATAATATATCATTCCTAGGATGTCCATATTCTAAAATATCATGAACATGCCAAAAGGCGCTTTTATAAACTTCTGTTTCAAAATTGCTATTGGATATCCAAAAATCTGTATAGGATGAACTTAATTCTGCCATTTTTAACCAATTTTGTGCTTTACGAATAAGCTGACTATTATTTTCAATCTTTTTAATACCCAGTGAGCCATGCCAGGTCTGAATAAAAAACTGTCCTTCTTTTTTGCGCAGTCCTTTAAAAAGATATGGCACCAAATGGATATTGCAAACCCATATCGCAGCTGTTGCATATTCAAACATTGCCTCATCAGACAGATATTCTACCAGCCGTACCTGTGAAGGAAATTCGTCTCTATGTATCGCCACATCACGAACTGTCCAGACAATTTCTGCCTCGGGATACGCTTTGAGTAAGGCTTCTGTTATATATTTTCCATTGCAGCCATAACTACTTCCCATGTAATTATCAAAAATAATTTTTCTGGGATTAATTGCAACCCCCGCCCATTTTCTGTTATATTTTTTAGTCATCAATATTCGGATTGTCAATGGCGTATTTTTTACTGTATATACATGATAATCCCCTTCAATACGATAATCAACAACTCTTTTAATTAAATCTTTTATTATTCTGGTCTTCATCTTTCTAACTCCTGACGTTTTCTACATACAGTTTTCTGTTCCTGTAGCATGCACACAAAACAGACCAAAGAAACAACTATATAAAAACCTGTAAAAAGATATTTCTGAGATTGATTAAAGTATGGTTGTTCTACTGAATAAATGACATCCATATTGAGATCATTCACATATGCTTTATTGCCATCCACTTCAAGCTTTCCTTTGTAGGAATCCAAAAAGTACGTATTTCGAATATAAAAATGAATGTCTCCAAATACCGGATAATTCTTTTTGATTATTACGTAATAATGATTATCACATTGCGTCTTGTTAAAATCAACCGTTATTCTTCGATCTTTTATATCCGATGGTTTTATGGTCTTCTCAAACAGCAATTGTTGGTGACTATCCAAAATAGATATCGTGTAATCTGAAATATACTTGCCGTCTTCATCCGTATCTGCCATCAATACAATTCGGTTAAAAGCCTTTTCTGTATAAAAATCCTGGCAAATCTCTTCTTTCATTTCCAAATCTGTACTTTCTCTCGAGTTATACATTGTATTAATACGATAGAAATTAAATGTCTCTTCTGTTCCATATAAATGGAAAGAAATCATGCTTACCAATACAATGCTCAGAACATATAAACTATTGATAAACCGCCGTCTTTCACGTACCTGTGGCACTGTGAATATATTCTTTGATAAAGTTCCAATGCCTTCCTGAGCCAAAATAATCATCGGTAATAGAAAAGCCGCTGAATATATGTTCTTTGCTTCCCACAGCATGTAAAAAGCAATACCACCTGCCAGCGAAAGAAACATAATATAATACAGCACGTCACCTTTCTTTTTTCTGGAACCATTCAGGCAAAAAAGAACCACGCCTAATACAATTAAAAAGCGATATGCCTGGCAGTAAATATAAAACAGCTGGCGATGCGTTCCGCCAATCAATTCATAGAGGTAGTTCTGAATTTCCCCATGTGACATTCGATTATGGACAGTTGAATAGCCATCTGCCCATGTAGTTAACGTCTTTCGTACCCACAGATCTGCTGTTCCTGATATGCCAAGCTGCTTATAATTGTCTATTGTCCGCTTCAGAAAAGCATTTGAACGCTCATCCGCTGTCTCATACTTTTCAAGAATCGCTTTCTCTTCACCGTTGCTAACTAAATCACCACTTCCATGCGATCCCATCGATATCCAATATAAAATTGGATAATTTTGATCTTGAATCTCTCCAAAATAACGATCTTTGACCGTGGAAACGGTAACAGACAAAACCACTGCTGCAATCAGCGCAACTATACCTGATCTCAAAATTTTTTTTAATACATGATGTTTTGAAAGAACAAGTGGCAATGCTAATACCATTGCAATCACCGGAAATACATTTGTGGGTCTTAATTCATACCCCACAACAATAAGTATGCCTAAAAATATCTCCAGGAGAACTTCCTTCTTTTTTATATCTATGCATTTATAAATTCTAATCGCTACATACACGATTCCCATCATAACCGGCAGACTGAATGTAAGCGAATAAATCCAAAACACCAAACAGTAATAAATCGGATTGAAAGTACACAAAATCAGTGCCTTATTCGCCGCACGTATACCGACACACTCTTTAAGAATCAACCACATCAAAAATATAGCGACCAAAATCGCAACTGCATTCATCAATGTTAAAACCATCAAAATGCCAGACATCTGCAAAAAAGGCAATACTTTCAATATCACTGCAAAAATAAGCGTCAATGTATAGTTATTACTAAAAGCGCCCATATATTTGATATGGTAATTATCAACATCTACCGCACCATGCGATGCAATCCAGGCCGCCGTATCTAAATCATCGTAACTGTCCGTAATGGGTCTTGGCTGCATCACACACATCAATATGATAAAAACCACTGCCATAATACAAAAACAAACCACCGGAATCAGATAATGACTCTTTTTTGACGCATCATATTCTATTTTATCTACCAGTCGGAACAAAGCACGTATAATCACGAATAATTGTAAAGCAACAATAACACCAAACGCAAACAAAACCGGCGTATTATTACTATCACCTAAATCGACCTGAGAAAAATTATATAAACATCCAAGTGTAATAATCAAAAACACAACACCCATAACCGCAAACAAAATTCTCTGCAGCCATGTATATATCTTCATCAATAAACGCCTCCTTTTATCCCCGCTATTATAACATGTCCGATAGACGTAATTCAAGATGTTTATATAGAACCAGAAGCGCTCATCTTGCAAATCACATGCAAATATGCTATACATTATAATGTGGTTTGTCTAGTAACTTTTAATTAACTTTAAATATAAGGAGCATTAATAATGAATCAACAGAAATCTCTACTCCTATTTGGTGGAAGAATTTGCCAGGAACTGAGCAGACAACCTTTTCTTTCAAAAGATTATCAAGTCACGTATATCGATTCTCTGTTAAATACGCAGCATTATCCAGATGCTGTACTGCCAAAGGAAATAGGAACCGATATCAGACCAGATTTACTTGTTATAGATTTTCAGGCTGTTATTGAAGAGTGTATTTCAAATACTTTAACCGTGGACAGGGCTGTTGTCTGGACAAAACAGTTTGCTTCCCACCTTCTTTCACATATTGCGCCTGAACAGATCTTATTACTACATGTTTTTCGCCCACAATATTATGTCATCAAAAACCGTATTCGTGTGAAAGCCTCCAACCCATATCTGCAATATATTCAGACAATCGAACAGGCTTTTCTTGATCAGGTGGACTGCCATATTATTTCTTTAGACAATTGTTATTTTTCATTTAAACCTTTTAATGAAAAATTAGCCCTTTACCGTTTTGAAGATGCTTATTATCAGGATATTGCCCACCGAGTCCATGTATGGTTTCAATCAAAGACAGATATTTTTAATACACCACCTTATTTTCCTCTTAGTCTTGAAAGATTCTGTACTTATTTCAACACTTTAGAAAAGAAGGCCTTTCATCTATTTTTAAACGACCAGCATTTATTAGAAGATCTTGTTTTGTGCGCATCTCCTGATTTTATTGAACAGTACAAACCGATTCTGCTATATCTTGCAGATGACAATCATACTGATCTTCCTGCCAAAACTTATTTAAGAAAGCTGGAGGGGCAGACTTTTGACCATCTCTCAGAATTTTGTCAGATATTTGAAGCTTTCGATTCAGTTCGGCAGAAAAACTATAAGCAACGGAATATAAATTATGACGCCCTTTTTCTCCATCATTTCCGTATTCCATCTCTTTTGCAGGATATACAAAAATGGGCAAAGCCTCAAATGAAGAAATTAGGACTTCTTCACCGAAAGCAAATCACTTTTCAAAATTATGGTGCCTGGTTTACTTTAATGCAAACATCTGATACACAGGCTTTTGAACATGCCGCCGAAAAATTCGGCTATGAAAAAGAGACTTTAAAACCTACTGTTGTTGACCTTTGGGGGTCTTGCATTTCCAGAACCAACCTTAATTTTGACGATGAGCGAAATTTTGTTACGTCTGCTTACCTTTTTCAAGTACCTCCTTTTGTTGAATCGACACCTGTCAATTATAATAAAGAAGCCGTTAAAGACTATCATTCCTCCTGGTATGATCAAATTGTACAGGATGAACTGGCCGGAACCTATATCAAAAAACTGATCACGTCCCCAGGAGAATGGCTCCTAATAGATTTTTTCAGTCTGTCTAGTCCTCGTGCTTATCAGATTGATAGTCATTATTTTACTGATTTCAGAGGAGAAATTGCGCATACGTTACAAGCAGAATCTTTTTCTTTTATGGATGATATGCCAATTTCCGAACTGCAACGCCGCATACGTATCTGTGCAGAGGTTCTGAAGAAAAGGTACGGCGATCATATTATTATGATTCAATGTAAACGGCAGAGTGTTTTCCTTACACAAGAGAGAACTTCTAAAAGTTTTTCAGACAAGGTCGTCACCAGAAATGAAAAAGCAAATCCTCTGATATACGATATGTCACAATATTTTGTACAATTGACCAATTGCTATTACATTAATGTTGCTGGAAGCTATCTTTCTGATGAAATCGGCTTTATGGGATTAGAAGATGTTCACTATGAAGATAAGTGCTATGAAGAAACTTTAAACTATATACGTTACATTGTTAAGAATACGCCTAAACAAAAATATTTTGCCAGCAAAAAGAAAAACGCCTCATCCCTGCCATCCGTTTTTCAAGAGGATCTTGAGGGATACCAGACTGAACCAACAGAAGCCCCAACCCATATCATGGATCCAGTTCGATTTGTGTCTAATCTGCCATCTGTTTGTCCTGTTCCTTCATTTAAACCCAATGATTCAGGCAACTATTCTGATGAAATACAAAACGAACAAGACAGAATCATTTATTTGCCAAAAGATTATTCTTTAAGAAATGATGGCACTGCCATTCCATTAGAAAATCCATTTCATCTTGATGGATGGCATTTTACAGGATGGCACATTTTAGTTACCATCCATACGAAATCTTATTGGTACTTAAATTCCGGAGGCTTTGTTGCTGCAAAAGATTATCAATGGAACAATGATGCATCATTATACCGTTTATTTGATCATCAGCCTATCCCTCATCTGCCTTTAAATCATGTGAAAGAGGTTACCCTTTATGCCACGTGGGCACAGAACATCAAGGAAAATGCTTTTCATATCTATTATTATACATCAAAACCTACACGCTCACTCTCATGGAACTATGATGAAACAAATGGCAAAGTATTTGTTAATCCAAGTGGCTCCTATGAATTCCGATGCACAAAAGATTTGTATAATGATGGAACCTATATGCTTCAACCGAATGCCTATTCTCAAAAAAATTGTACTTTTTTAGGTTGGAAAATTCGTATAAAATCAGATAGGCAATGGTATTGGTATATGGCCGACGGAACCCTTCGACAACAACCTGACACCATTACCTCCAAAGCTTTTTCTGACTTAAAAGCCGTTTTACCAGATAAAAGCCTGTTACCGCCTCTGCCTATCGCTCATCTCAATCTCATCGTTGCAGAAGCTGTATGGGATTACGATATGCATGAACAACCGCATCATTCCAAACAATTTAAGCGTCAATTCCGCAAATTGCTATCTAAAGTATATCATAAATTTTTTGTATAAAAAACTGCTGCCAGCATGTCACCGGAACATTTATTCCGGCGACTGCTGACAGCAGTTTTATGCTACCACTCTCTGGTAAGTAATTCAATTCGAGCTGCGGCACATGCACGTCTTGCGCGGGCAACATCCGTATCCGGACCTGGATTAGTGATACGCTCTCTCGCACGAGAAAGCGCAGCTTTTGCTCTATCCAGATCGACTTCCTCTGGCCATTCGGCAATTTCCGCCATGATGCTGATCTTGTCTGGCTGTATTTCTACAAAACCATCATGAATCGCAATATGTCGGATACTTCCGTCAGCCTTTGTGATATGAGTAACTCCCGGCGCCATCATGACAGTCACCGGAATATGTCCCGGAAGGACGCCAATCTCGCCTTCCGCAGTTCTCATTTCAACCATTTTGACAGATTCATCACACATCAGACGATCCGGTGTAATGATCTGCAGCTGCATCAAGGCTTCCATATCTCATCCTCCAGACTTATTTCACTTTGGCAAGAACGTCATCAATATTACCTGCCATCAGGAAATAGCTTTCAGGAATATCATCGTATTTACCTGCAATGATTTCCTTGAAGCCCTGGATTGTCTCAGACAGCGGTACATAACGTCCTTTCAGACCTGTAAACTGTTCGCCTACGAAGAAAGGCTGGGACAGGAATCTCTGAACCTTACGTGCTCTGGATACAACCAGCTTATCTTCTTCTGAAAGTTCATCCATACCAAGAATAGCGATAATATCCTGTAATTCTTTATAACGCTGAAGAATCTCCTGTACGCTTCTGGCAACACGGTAATGTTCTTCACCAACAATATGCGGATCCAACATACGTGATGTGGATTCCAGCGGATCAACGGCCGGATAAATACCCAGCTCAACGATGGAACGTGAAAGTACCGTCGTTGCATCCAGATGGGTGAATGTCGTTGCCGGAGCAGGGTCTGTTAAGTCATCGGCAGGTACATATACAGCCTGTACGGATGTAATGGAACCTGTCTTTGTAGATGTGATACGCTCCTGAAGCGCACCCATTTCCGTCTGCAGTGTCGGCTGATAACCAACGGCACTAGGTACACGGCCCAACAGAGCAGATACCTCTGAACCAGCCTGTGTAAAACGGAAAATGTTATCAATAAACAGCAGCACGTCCTGATTCTTCACATCACGGAAGTATTCTGCCATAGTCAGTCCGGAAAGGGCAACTCTCATACGTGCGCCCGGCGGCTCGTTCATCTGGCCATATACTAAGGCAGTTTTATCGATAACACCGCTTTCCTGCATCTCTCCGTAAAGGTCATTTCCTTCACGGGTACGCTCGCCTACACCGGTGAATACGGACAGACCGCCGTGTGCAGTTGCTACGTTGTGGATCAGCTCCATGATAAGAACTGTTTTACCTACACCGGCACCGCCGAACAGACCGATCTTACCACCCTTTGCATAAGGGCAGATCAGGTCTACGACCTTGATACCTGTTTCCAGGATCTCTGTTGCCGGTGTCTGCTCCTCATAAGATGGAGCCGGACGATGGATCGCCCAGCGTTCCTTTGCCTCTGGAGCAGGCTTATTATCTACAGGATCGCCTAACAGGTTAAATACACGTCCCAGGCACTCATCGCCTACAGGTACGGTAATAGGGCTTCCTGTATCTACTGCGTCTGTACCGCGCACAAGTCCATCTGTGGAACTCATAGCGATGCAGCGCACTACGTCATCACCGATCTGCTGCGCAACTTCTGCGATCAGCTTATGACCGTTGATGTCGATCTCAATTGCGTTCAGCAATGCAGGCAGTTCCCCTTCCTTGTACCGGATATCCAGTACCGGTCCGGTAACCTGCACCACCTTTCCAATGTGTTTCTCTGTCATATATCTATCTCCTCTTTAAGGCTCCTCTGCACCAGCTACGATCTCAGTGATCTCCTGGGTTATGCTGGCCTGACGGGCACGGTTGTAATACAGGCTGAGCTGTTCGATCATCTCTCCTGCATTCTTGGATGCAGCATCCATGGCAGTCCTTCTCGCTGCCAGCTCACTGGCAACAGACTCACACATGGCACCATATACCATACCAGCCAGATACTCCGGCACGATGGCGTCAAACACCGTTTCGCTGTCCGGCTCATATAAGATCAGGGAATGGATCTGTTTCATATCCTTTTCTTCCCCTGAAAGGTCTTCTAACGGAAGCATGGATGATACATCCGGCTTCTGGGAAAGCATAGAGACAAAGTTGGTATAGCCCAGAGCTGCATGGCCAAATTCCCCGGCCTTAAAAGCCCTGCACAATAAAGCTGCGATTTCAAAGCAGTCGGATACAGAAATATCTCCTGCTTCTGCGAATTCTTCAGTTACCAGTTCTATGCCCCTGCGTTTGTAATATTCCACTGCTTTCTTTCCGATAGGAAGTACACAGTAGTCTTTCCCGGCAGTCTGGCTCTCCATTTCCTTGAACAGGTTGGAATTGTATCCACCTGCCAGTCCTCTGTCACCGGCGATCACTACATAGCACCATTTTTCGTTTTTGCTCTTCTTTGTATATACAGAAGAAAGATCTGTGTTGCCTGCAGCGATCTGTT
>ENA-OOWV01001714-OOWV01001714.1-human-gut-metagenome-genome-assembly--contig:-NODE-1714-length-13617-cov-2.318168_pt1 | contig 13617 bp, 5 predicted proteins | sample MGYA00241584_ERZ501337 | MGnify/ENA primary metagenome ERZ501337 (study PRJEB25962, sample SAMEA2042744) | human gut metagenome | biome: human gut; feature: human-associated habitat; material: faeces... | reverse complement strand
GTAAACCAGAATGTATTTTTCTTTATATTTTGGCTCAACCAGAAGCTTATCCCACTCTTCCGCAGTGAGAAGAAGGGTAGGATCGCAGACCACTTCAGGACGCTTCTCTGTGAGATTCTCTACAATGTCAGCCCCATAGTCTTCACGAACCAGAATTTCATCAAAATCGGAAAGCAGTTCTTTGTATTTCTGCTGGTATTCTTCTGGCGGAAGATTCTCGCCGATACTTGCAGCATAGCTGCATTTCTTTTTTCCCTCTTTTACAAAATCAAGGAAATAGGTGGTATCAAAATTGGTAAGCTTGTAATCCCAGATCTGGTCGCTTCCAGCAATATAAATATCGTATTTGCCAGCTACCGGCTGCATTTTACCCTGAGTGACAGGCTGGCTGTAGCGCATGTGTCTGCGGAATCTGTTGCATTTGAAACGGCGGGGAATGTAGCAGATATGGCCGATCGCCCCGTAAATATAGTTAAAAAGTCCTTTCTTTTTCAGGTTTACAAGGCGGAAAGGATTGCTGATATAGTCGCAGCGGTAATCAATAATTTCTGGCTGAGTGCCGATTTCCCGCAGTTTTTTCTGGAGCGCATAGCTCTGCAGGATGGCACCGTAATTGTCGTAGTTATGGAAGGTAATCACACCTACTCGTTTTTTCTGCATAAAGTCCTCCTGGCTAATATAAGGTAGATATAATATAACACATAAACGAAAAAATAAACAGTTTTTGCAGGTGGATTTATCAATTAATTCCAAAGTGTTTATGGAAGTTAAAGTTGAAATTGTTAAGGAGTACGCTATAATAGAGATAATGAAATTTACCTAAGAAAGTGGAGGCGTAAAGATGGCGGGATATTTAATCGCAGAAACTACCCGTGAGGAGCGGGAGAAGATTGTTGCAGAATCCCTTGGAAATATTGAGGCGAACTGCGACGGCTGCATGGCAGGACTGGCTGAGATGTATCAGGAATACATTGACGGGAAGAAAGAGCTTCGCCAGATCAATATGGAATTTAACGCAAGATACGTAAAAAGCGAGGACATGCCGGTGAGAAGCCGGTGCCCGGAGTCCTTTTGCTAATAGAAATCAAAGAGGGCACCAAACTGAAATATGAATTGAGGCAGTACGAAGTAACAGAATAAAGAAGCAGTAAGAGCAGAAGTTTTCAGTACATGTAACGAAAACTTCTGCCTTTTTTTAACCAAATGTTAATAGTTCTTTTTTTATTCTGGTGTTATTATGTAAAAAAGTCGTATTATAATTAATAAGGAAATAAAAGGCTATTGCTAATTACGTCTGCAATAAATACGTTCTAGAATTATTTTAGTTATGGAGAAAAGTATATGGAAAAAAACGTATTAAAGGTTCGCATGCTTGGAACCTTTTCGTTGGAATATAAGGGAAAAGAACTGGTACTGGATCGAAATAAAGCATCGAAGACTACACAGCTTTTTCAGCTGCTTATGTTTCATACCGAAGACGGCGGAATTTCCAAAGCGGCTATGATAGACGCCCTTTATGGGAGAGTTGAGGTGGAGAATAAGAACGGAAGCCTGAACAACACCATTTTCAGACTTCGTAAACAGCTGAAGGATATTGGACTTCCAGATAGCAAATACATAAATATCCAGTCCGGAATGTGCTGTTGGGACGGAAATATTGAAGTTCAGGTTGATGTAAATGAGTTCCGGAAACTGATAGAGAAAGAAAAAAAGGAGAAACGGGAAGAGGACAAGCTCCATCTCTGGATGCAGGCCTGGAAAATTTATAAAGGTGAATTTCTCCCGGATATGATCGGGGAGCAATGGGTCGCTGTGGAGAATGTCCGGTGCAGAGATGAGTACTTCCGTGTTACAGAGGAGCTGTGCCGCTGGCTGAAGGGGCATGAACGGTATGAAGATCTGCATAAAGTGGCGCACAGAGCCGCCGAAATTTATCCCTTTGACGAGTGGCAGGTCTGGGAAATCGACAGCCTGATCGGAATGTCCCGATATAAGGAAGGCCTTGAAGTTTACCAAAACACCGAAAAGCTTTTATTCGATGAAATGGGAGTGGCCCCTTCGGAGAGATTGTTAAAGCGTTTCAAGCTGATGGGAGAACGGACTTCACAGGCAGCAGGTGCCCTTAGCGATATCAAGGAAAGACTTCGGGAAAAGGAGGCTGCAGTAGGAGCATATTTCTGTCCGTTTCCCAGCTTTGTTGACATCTATCATGTATTCAGCCGTATGGTGGAGCGCTCCGGTTTATCCGTGTTTGTTATGCTTTGCACACTGGACTATAAGGCGGATCATGTTTCGGAGGAGAAGGAACGTGAAAAGTCCGAACTTCTCAGACAGGCCATCCAGTCATCCATACGAAAAGGTGATTTTTACACCAGATACAATGTCCGGCAGTATATTGTCATGCTGATCGAAATCAGCCAGGAGAACTGCCCCATCGTTTCCAAACGAATTGCAAAAAAATTCAATAAGCTCTCTGGCGATAAGAAATTCACTCAGGTTGATTTCTATGTGGCATCCATTGGAGAGATGTGTGAAATGGAGGGATAAATTATGGTCTACGATGTGATTTGTGATGAGTATGAACTCATTTGCTCCTGATTTATGGAAAAGACTTGAAAAATGCTAAAAATGCCATAGGAAATCGCTCGTTTTTGCAACTCTTTCGGAAAATGAAAGAGTTGGAGAAAGAGGCAAAGTGATAGAATATATTTAAAAATCATATACTATCTATCATGCAACCGAAAATAATTCCCGATTCGGTTAAAATAAATCTACATATCCAAAGAAAGGAATGAGACATTATGAAAAAGAATGGGTATTTAAGAAGATTTCTGGCACTGTTTCTCGCTCTCGTGATGATCATGGCTGATTCATCTGTGACGACATTTGCGGCGACGGTGGGAAGGGTGAAGCAGAAGAGTGCGGCCGCGGAGACGGAAAATCAGCAGACGGTATATACCTATGAGGATTCTAAGGTAACGGTAACTGCAACGTTGGAAAATGCCGATGCAGTACCGGACAACGCCAAATTTGTTGTCACAAAAATGAATAAAGCAGATCATCAGGATGGTTATGCGTATGCAGAACAGAAACTGAAAGAATATGAAGAGTTAGAGAATGTTCTGTATGATAGTTATCTGATTTATGATATGCATTTTGAAGATGAGAACGGAAACGAAATCGAGCCAGCAGAAAGTCAGGTTTCCGTAAACATTTCTTATAAAAAGGCTCAGAAATTATCAAATGAAACAACAGAAGACAGTGTACAGGTATTACATTTGGATGAAAACCTGGATCAGTTGGAAGATGTAACGGATAATGTTGAACTGAATAAAAAAGGAAAAATTAAGGAAGTAACATTAACAACGGATAGTTTTAGTACTTTTATTATCGCAGATCAAGGTCTGAGTAGTTTTAAGCTGAGATTACAGTTTGTGGATTCGCAGGGAAACGTTGCAACAAGTCAGAATGGTACATACTATGCGAAGATTGAAAAAGATGGATTACATCAGTTTAAAAAAATAACTGTAGAAAATGGAATTGGCGAGGCAACATTTGATGCGCTGTATGATAATAATGGTAATCGACAGAAGAGCATAGAAACTGGTGAATATAAAGCAGTGCTTGCAATTGCTCGTCCAGATCAAAATCCAAACGTAGAAGGTCAGAAACAAAATAATTGGGATACAAATAACGCTTTGTCAGAAGTCGATAATGGCCAGACATTTGATTATCAGTTTACAATTGCAATTAATGACAGATACACAGTAGACTCTTCACATGACACAGTTGTTATTAATGCAACTCAGATGGGAAATAATTCTATTTCTTATGCTGATATAAAAGATGGCTTGAAAGATGCAAGCCAATTTATGGTTGTTGCGAATTATTTCGAGCAATCCATGCATTTTGAGGGAAATTTTGCTGTAGATAAATTTAAAGGAAATGGAAACCCGGTTGGAGCACAGGGAACTGAAAAGAAAATTAATCTTACAATTAATATTGAAAAATCAGTTAATCCAGCAGCTGCAAAAACTTTTAACTTTAGAATAGTTGATGCAAACAAGAATAAAGTCGCAGATGTAACCATTACAACTGATGCTAACGGAGTTGGCTCTACCTCGTATACAATTAAGGATGCAAAAAGTGCATATGAAGTATATGAATTAGATGAAAAAGGAAATATTCTTGAAGATGGAGGAAAAATAGGAGACTATACAGTTTCTTATGATTATTCAGAAGGTTTAAAAGGCTTAATGAACTATGATACAACTTCATTTGCGAAAGTGATTGAAGGGGTTACAAGTTTAACTGCAAATAGCTCAAACAATTTATTTGTAACAACGTCAGAGGTGACGACCGATAAGGGGGCTGTTAAGAAGGTTACCGCAGCAGAATTCGATTCTCTGATTAACATTACTAATATTTTAACAACAGTATCTGGATTATCAAAGAAACTTGCTAAGGCGAAATCTACAGATTCAGCACAAGTTGTTTATTTAACCCCAAGTGATCTGAAACAGCACCGATTAAATCTTCCAGCAGTTAGAGATAATCAAGCTCTTGTGATCAATGTTATGATTCCAAGTGGCATGAATGAACTTGATGTTGCGACAGAAGTACTTTATGTTGGAAATGAAATAGTTGATGTTGCTGGTAAAAAAGAAAGCGAACTGGATCCGAATAGTAAAGGTCAACAAATTGCAAAAAGAACAATTTGGAACTTCGTAAATGAAGATGGAACTCCATATAAGGGATATGTGAAAGATACTGGAAAGAAGATGGGCGGATTTGCCCTTGTTCCAGAAGGCTCATATATGAATAATAATGGAATGTGTTCCATTTATGCTAAAAACGTTTATCAGGGCGGAGCCGAAATTCACAAAAATAGTTTCCCTGGTGATCAGGAAAAATCTGGAACTGTAAAGATTTCTAATAGAAAAGATACACCAGAAGAGACCAGTGTAAGTGTCAAGAAGGTATGGAATGACAGCAACAACCAGGACGGAATCCGCCCGGATTCCGTCACCGTACAGCTTTATGCAGACGGAAAAGCAAGCGGAGCCCCGGTAGACCTGAATGCGGCGAATAATTGGAGCCACACCTGGAGCGGACTTGCGAAGAAAGCAAATAAGACCGACATTAAATATACGGTGGACGAAGTGAGCGTACCGGCAGACTACACCAAGACGGTAAGCACAAACGAAGCGAAAACGGAATATGTGATCACCAATACCCATGTGACCGAGACAACAGAAGCAACGGTCAAGAAGGTATGGAACGACAGCAATGACCAGGACGGAAAACGCCCGGCAGAACTGACCGTGAACCTGATGAACGGAAACACGGTGGTACGGACGGTTACCCTGAATGCTGGAAATAACTGGACAGCGAAAGTGACCGGACTTGCGAAGAAGGCCAACGGAACCGATATCGCATACAGCTGGAGTGAGGGAAGCATGCCGACAGGCTACAGCCTGACTGATACTTCCGTGGATGGAACGGTAACCACCCTGACGAACACCTATGCACCGGAAGAAACAAGCGTAAGTGTAAGGAAGGTATGGACAGACAGCGACAACCAGGACGGAATCAGACCTGCAAGTGTGACAGTACAGCTTTATGCAGACGGAACAGCAAGCGGAGCCCCGGTAGACCTGAATGCAGCGAATAATTGGAGCCACACCTGGACCAAACTTGCGAAGAAAGCAAACAAGACGGACATTGAATATACGGTGGACGAAGTGAGCGTACCAGAAGGTTATACCAAGACGGTAAGCGCAAATGAAGCCAAGACGGAATATGTGATCACCAATACCCATGTGACCGAGACAACAGAAGCAACGGTCAAGAAGGTATGGAACGACAGCAATGATCAGGACGGAAAACGCCCGGCTAAACTGACCGTAAACCTGATGAATGGAAATACAGTAGTGTCTACGGTAACCCTGAGTGAAGAGAACGGCTGGGAAGCAACTGTATCCAACCTGCCAAAGAAGGAAAACGGAACGGTCATCAGCTACAGCTGGAGCGAGGGAAGCATGCCGGAAGGCTACAGCCTTGAAGGAAGTGTGACAAGCGGAACCGTAACCACGCTGACTAATAAATATGCGCCGGAAGAGACCAGTGTAAGCGTAAGAAAAGTATGGACGGACAGTGACAACCAGGACGGAATCCGTCCAGACTCCATCACCGTACAGCTGAAAGCAGACGGTAAAGAGAGCGGAGAGCCGGTAGAGCTGAATGAGGCAAACAACTGGACCCATACCTGGAATGGTCTTGCGAAGAAGGCAAGCGGAACCGAGATTGAGTACAGTGTAGACGAAGTAAGCGTGCCGGGAGGCTATACTAAGACGGTAACAGCCAATGAAAACAAGACGGAGTATACGATCACAAATACCCATGAAACTGAGAAGACAGAAGCAACGGTCAAGAAGGTATGGAATGATAGCAACAACCAGGACGGAACCCGCCCGGTTGAACTGACCGTAAACCTGATGAATGGAAATGCAGTAGTGGATACTGTAACTTTGAAAGAAGCGAATGACTGGAGCGCAACTGTAGGGAATCTGGAAAAGAAGGCTGGTGGAAAAGATATCGAGTACACCTGGACAGAGGGAAGCATGCCAGAAGGCTACAAACTGACCGACACCAGAAAGAACGGAACTGTAACCACCCTGACTAACACCTACGCTCCGGAAAAAGTTTCCATCACTGGAATAAAGACCTGGAACGACGCGAATAATCAAGATGGCAAACGTCCAACCAGCATCAAGATCAGCCTTTTTGCAAATGGAAATGTAGTGAAGAGCCTTGATGTAACAGCAGCAACCAACTGGACGTATAGCTTCACAGACCTGCCGAAGTACGAAGCAGGAACTGAAATCAAGTACACAGTAGGAGAGGAAGCAGTTGCAGATTATGAGACTAAGGTAGAAGGCTACAACATCACCAACACTCATAAACCAGCAACCCTCGACATCACCGGAACCAAAACCTGGAACGATTCCAACAACCAGGATGGCAAACGTCCAAAGAGCATCACCGTCAACCTTCTTGCAAATGGCATAATTACAGACACCAAGACCGTAACAGCTGACGATAACTGGACCTACAGCTTCACCGATCTGCCGAAATATGCAAACGGTCAGGAAATTACCTACACGGTAAGCGAGCTTACAGTACCTGGTTATACAACGACTATTGATGATAATTACAACATCACCAACAGCTACACCCCAGGTGAGACCAGCGCGTCTGTAACCAAGATCTGGGATGATGCTGACAACCAGGATGGCATTCGTCCAGAGAGCATTACCGTAGCTCTCCTTGCAAATGGAACGCCAACTAACAAAACTGTTACTCTTACTGCTGCGAACAACTGGACACAGACGATAACTGGTCTTCCGGAAAAAGCAGATGGAGAGTATATCACCTACACCTGGACCGAGGTTAATGTTCCAGAAGGCTACAGCTTGACAGGAACTTCCAAGAACGAAACGGTAACCACTCTGACCAACACTCATACTCCAGAGCTTACTTCCATCACCGGAACCAAGACCTGGAAAGATGCAGATAATCAGGATGGAAAACGTCCAGAGAGCATTACCGTAAACCTTTTTGCAGACGGAACTAAGCTTAAGAGCCAGAGTGTAAGTGCTGATGCAGACGGAAACTGGAGCTACAGCTTCACAGACCTTCCGAAATATGCAAACGGACAGGAAATCACTTACACCGTAACTGAGGATGCAGTCGATGGCTACACAACCGAGAGTGATGGCTATAATTTCATTAACACTCATCAGCCAGAGACCACCGAGATTACCGGAACCAAGACCTGGAACGATGCAAACAACCAGGATGGCAAGCGTCCGGAAAGCATCACTGTAATCCTTCTTGCAAATGGCACAGAGAAAACTCGCCAGGCCGTAACTGCAGACGAAGCAGGAAACTGGACTTACACCTTCAAAGATCTGCCGAAATATGCAAACGGCCAGGAAATCACCTACACCGTAGCTGAGGAGGAAGTAACTGATTACACTACAACCTACGATGGCAGCAACATCACCAACAGCTACACTCCAGGAAAGACCAGTGCAACAGTAACCAAGATCTGGAACGACGCTGAAAATCAGGATGGAAAACGTCCGGAGAGCATTACCGTAAGTCTTCTTGCAGACGGTAAAGAAACCGGAAAGACCGTTACCCTGAGCGTCGAGAACAATTGGAAACAGACTATATCTGACCTTCCGGAAAAAGCAGACGGAAAAGCAATCGAGTACACCTGGACAGAGGAAACTCTCCCAGAAGGTTACGAACTTACCGACAACAGCAAGAACGGAACTGTAACTACTCTGACTAACACCTACGCTCCAGAAACAACTTCCATCACCGTAACCAAGACCTGGGATGACGCAGACAATCAGGATGGCAAGCGTCCAGAGAGCATTATCGTCAACCTTCTTGCAAACGGAGAGATCGTAGCAAGCCAGACTGTAAAAGCAGACGAAGCAGGAAACTGGACCTACACCTTTAAAGACCTGCCGAAATATGCAAATGGCAAGGAAATTACCTACACCGTAACCGAGGAAGCAGTGGAAGGTTATGAAACAAGTGTAGACGGATTTAACATCACCAACACTTACACAACCGAGACAACTGAGGTGAAGGGCTCCAAGACCTGGAACGATGCCGACAATCAGGATGGCAAACGTCCGGAGAGCATCACTGTAAGACTTCTTGCAAACGGCGAGGAGAAGGACAGCCAGACCGTAACCGCAGACGAAAATGGAAACTGGACCTACAGCTTCGAAAAACTGCCGAAATATGAGGCTGGAAAAGAAATTCTATACACGGTAACCGAGGATGCAGTTGCAGATTACACAACTGAGATCACCGGCTACGATATCACCAACAGCTATGCGCCAGGAAAGACCAGCGTCACAGTTACCAAGGCATGGGCTGATAACGATGACCGCGGTGGTCACAGACCGAAGGAAATCAAGGTTCAGCTGAAAGCCGATGGAGAAAACAGCGGCGAGGAAATTACCCTGAATGCAGAGAACAACTGGACCTACACATGGTCTGACCTTGACCAGAAGAAAGCCGGTAAGGACATTGCCTATACCGTAGAAGAGACTGGAAAAGCAGTTGGTTACATTTCCACAGTAACCGGAAATGCAGAAGAAGGCTTTATCATTACCAACACCATTACCTCCGTGAAGATCAGCAAGGTAGACATCACCGACCAGAAAGAACTGGCAGGTGCTCATATCCAGATCCTTGACAAAGATGGAAATGTAGTAGACGAGTGGGATTCCACCTGGGAATCTCATGAAGTAACAGGTCTTAAGACCGGTGAGAAATATACCCTTCGTGAGACCGTAGCGCCAGATGGCTATACTATTACAGCTGACACAGTCTTTAGCTTGAAGGAGGATGGAACTCTTGACAAAGATAATACCAGCACAACCATCTCAGCGGATGGAACCCTTCTGGTAGAAGACAGCAGAACTTCTGTAAAAGTAAGCAAAGTAGATATTTCCGATGGGAAAGAGCTGGAAGGTGCTCACATCCAGATCATTGACCAGGATGGAAACGTAGTAGACGAGTGGGATTCCACCAAGGAAGCTCATGTTACCGAGAAACTGAAAACCGGTAAGATTTACACTCTTCGTGAGACTGTAGCTCCAGACGGATATTTACTTACAAGCGACACTACGTTTGTTCTGAAAGAAGACGGAACAGTAGATGCAGAAAAAACAACAGCTGTTTCCAAGGATGGTGTTTTACTTGTACAGGATAAACTGGCAACCTCAGCATCTATTGCAGTGACAAAGAAACTTACCTATATTGGTGAAGGTCTGGCAGCAAGAAATCAGACCTTCTATGTAGCCCTGTATTCTGATAAAGAATGCACACAGAGAGTTTCTGATGTGAAAGCTCTTGTATTCAAGAATGCAGATGCTTCCACCGTAGTATTCTCAGAGAATATTAAGGCAGGCAAGACATACTACATTGCAGAGTGTACACAGGATGGAACTTCTCAGACGATCGGCGCTCTTGCAGATGGAACTGTTTATGAAGCTGTATTTGGCAATGGTAACTCCACAACAGTAACCGAAGCCGATGGAACAACAACCGTTTCCTTTGAAAACGTGTTCAGCAGCTTCCCGCCAGATGGATTCTACAAACAGGGTCAGCTGACAATTACCAAGAAGGTTCTTGGTGCAGATGGAGGCACCAGAAACAGCAACGAGGTATTCTATGCAGGTATCTTTGATGATGCAGCTCATACACAGCTTTCCCAGCAGGTTGAGCAGAACATTATCAAGCTTGATATGGACGGTGGCTATGAAGTAAGTGAGATCATCAATGTTGGTCTTGCCCAGTCAGGAGCAAAGGTAACCCTGTATGTAACGGAAACTGATTCCAACGGAAAACCAATTGCAGGCTCCGAAGGCTTTGGATATAAAGTTACCGTAAGTGCAGATTCTGTTATATTTGATGAAACGAATATGACAGCAGAAGTTGTCATCACCAACCAGGAAGAAAGCACAGTAACAGAAACACCAACACCAACACCTACTCCTTCTTCCGATGGTGGAAATAGCGGTGGCTCCGAAGATCATTCCGGCGGCTACGGCGGAGGCAAATCACCGAAGACCGGAGATGATACCCCGATCGGAACTTATCTGATGCTTCTTCTTGCAGCTGCAATGCTTGCAGCCGAGACTGAAAGACGCCGCAGAAGAAACAAAAGACAGTAAAGCAAAACAAGGTTTTTGACCAGATCGGAACCATAACAAAGCAAGTACAAATGAAGGCGGTCCGCACACAAAGCGGATCGCCTTTTTGCAGGTGCCCCTTAGCTTCCTGCGCAATTAAGGAAACTACAGAATAGTCCTGTGGTTCTGGTTTTGCAAAAAAAGTAAAAAAACTTTTTTGAAAAGTGGAAAAACATCCCGAAGAAAGAGTTGACGAAACAGCCCTACTGGTATAATGAAGTCAAATTAAAGGATATTACATTTGGGAATGACTTTATAGATTTCAGGAGGTTTCCATTATGAGAAAGAATACATTAAAAAAAGCAATGGCAGTTATGATTTCAGCGACAATGCTGGTGACAGGATATACAGTAGTTTCCGCAGAAGGATTTACAGATGCGGAGGCACTTGCAGAGATGGATGCTTTTACTACAGGTAATGAAGCTGTATATGTGGAAGAAGTTCAGCCGGAAGCTGCACAGACTGAGGAGGTTCAGCCAGAGCAGACTCAGACAGAGGTTCAGCCGGAGGTTGCACAGACCGAGGAGGTTCAGGTAGAAGAGCCTCAGGCAGAAGAATCTCAGGATGAGTTCCAGACTGGAGAATCTGCTGAAGAAGCCGCTTTTGTTGATGGATTCACAGATAGCTCTGCAGAAGCTGATCCAGCTGAGTTTACCGATGGAACCGGTGAAGTTGGAGATGCAGTAGAAACTACCGTAGATTTCGATTTCCGTTTCGAGAACGAAGAAGTCATTATCACTGCAAAAGTGTTTGATGAGACAGCTCTTCCAGAAAACGCTGAAATGAACGCTGTAAAGCTTGAAGCTGGCAGTGAGAAATATGAAGAAGCAAAACAGGCTTCCATCAGAGACCTTGGAACAACAGAAGACGACGAGTACACTTTCTACGACGTAACCTTCATCGCAGATGGTGTTGAGATCGAAGTTCCAGACGAAGCAGTCGTAATTAATATGGAATTCAAAAACGTTGCACCAGAGGAAAACGAAACCCAGAGCGCCCTCCACATCCAGAAGACTGAAGCTGGCGTAGTTGCCCGGGACGTAACCGCACAGTCCGCAGACGGAACACTGAAATCCGTAGGATTTAACTTCTAAAATTCAATAACCGCAAGCAGATACAGGACTTTCTGAGAAATCGGAAGGTCCTTTTTGCATAATCAGAAATTCATCTATGCTGCTCCCGCCACGCCCGCGGTGAAACCCCATACACATTTTTAAAAGCCCGGGAGAAGTGGAGGGCGTTTTCGTAGCCTACGGCAGAGCCGATATCTCCTATAGATAATGTGGTCAGCTTCAGCAATTCCGCCGCTTTTGTCATGCGGTAATGAATGAGAAATTCCTGTGGAGAGCGTCCTGTGCTGGTGCGGAAAATTCGTCCCAGATAGCTTCTGTTAATACCGCATACAGCTGCCACATCCTCAATAGAAATATCATTCTGGAAGTTCTGTTCGATATAATTTATTGCCTCTTTTATATAATAATCACTCATTTTACTGGTGGCGGCAGGCTGCGGTCTGGCAACAGATTGCGCAAGCAGATCCGCAAAAAGATAGAAATGTCCCATCAGATGAAAAGGAGATTGCTCTGAATTCTGAGAAATGTAAATCAGTTCATCCGCCATCTTTTTTCGTGCCTCCCTGGAGTGGGCCATATAGACTGGCGCATCCTTGGAAAAGCCACAAACGTTGAGGATTTCTGTGGTACGCAGCCCGTCAAACTCCACCCAGACGTATTCCCATGGCACCTGAATATCTGCCACATAAGTGGTGATCTGTCCTGGAAAAATCATAAATCCCTGTCCGCTCCGAACCTGATAATTTACATTCTGCCCCTTGGAATTCGTGGCCATCAGGGTGCCTGTTCCGGAAAGAACATAGTGAAAAAGATAGTGATTCCGCGTTGCCGGACCAAATAAATGTCCGGGAGTACACTTCTCATGTCCATATTGGTAAAGGCATAGATCAATGAAAGTTTCGCTCGGAAAAATGTGAAAGTTGTTATCCATATCCGGAATCCTCCTGTTACATTTGCTGACAATATATCATAATGCGATAATATATTTCATTATACCATAAAAAACCATCATAAAGGCATAAAATAAGAAAAATTAAGCTATTTAAGTGTTGATTTTGGTATGCTATACTTAACACATCATAGAAAAAGGAGGCCCCACTCATGGCAATCACCTTCAACGAAACAACCCGGATCTTTACCCTCACCACTGCCCACACTACCTATCAGATGCAGGCGGATGCTCAAGGGTACCTTTTGCACCTGTATTATGGTGCCAGAACTGCAGGAGAAATGGACTATCTTCTGAATTATGGAGACCGTGGCTTTTCTGGAAATCCGAATTCAGCAGGCAGCGACAGAACCTATTCTCTGGATGCATTGCCACAGGAATATCCATCACTTGGCACAGGAGATTTCCGAAATTATGCGTTAAATATAGAGAATGCAGATGGTTCCCAGTGCTGCAATCCGGTTTACATAACGCATGAAATTGCGGCTGGAAAATACACTCTGAAAGGTCTTCCATTCGTCCGTGCAGAAGAAAATGAAGCGGAAACTTTGAAGATTATACTGGAAGATCCTGTTACAAAAGTAGAGCTTCATCTGCTCTACGGAGTACTGGAAAAAGAAGATATTATCACCAGAAGTGTGATAATTAAGAATGCTGGAAAAGCCCCTGTAACAGTAAAAAAAGCCCAGTCTGCATGCCTGGATTTCCTTCACGGAGACTATGATCTGATCAAATTTTATGGCAGACATGCTATGGAAAGAAACATGGAAAGAATGCCGGTTTCCCATGAAAGCACCCGAATTGGCAG
>ENA-OOWV01001711-OOWV01001711.1-human-gut-metagenome-genome-assembly--contig:-NODE-1711-length-13658-cov-9.487540_pt1 | contig 13658 bp, 12 predicted proteins | sample MGYA00241584_ERZ501337 | MGnify/ENA primary metagenome ERZ501337 (study PRJEB25962, sample SAMEA2042744) | human gut metagenome | biome: human gut; feature: human-associated habitat; material: faeces... | reverse complement strand
ATGCAGTGTGTCCCCATTTTTATTACGGAAAAATCAGATTCAAAAAGGAGGTCCCCCATATGAACGAGAAAAAACTTTCAAGGCCGCTGATCAGTCTCATCGTCAGCATCGCGCTCATCATCGTAGGCATTGCCGGTTCTTTCATTTTACAGACGAACTCCGGCAAAACGACCATCCGGAACGTTACCATTGAATCCGAATCCGGTCATACCCTTGCGATGGATGTTTATATTCCGGAAAACGCCACCGCTGAAACGCCTGCGCCCGCTATTTTTGTACAGCATGGCGGAAACAACAACAAAGAAGAAATGCAGCACTACTGCATTGAGCTCGCCCGCCGCGGCTATGTTGCGATCGGCGTGGATATGTACGGCATGGGCGAAAGCGAACCTCTGCCGGACTCCGAATGGCTCACCCAGGGCCGCGGCCTTTATGATGCGGTACGCTACGGCGTGACTCTGCCCTACGTTGATACCGACCGAGTTTCGCTGCTGGGCTACTCCCGCGGTGGCAAGGCAGCTGGCGAAGCACTGCAGTGCGATAACGACAGTCTGAATGTTGTCAAGGCCATTTTCCTGATCCACAGCGATCCCATCGTGCGTAACAGCGAGGGCTACACCGATGTTTACGGTGCCCGAGATGTCGCAGTTCTCGCAGACAAGAACGACGAGTTCTTCTTCTCGGAAAAAGCTAATGATAACGGTACCTATTCCAACGACGCCAACAAGTATGCAGCCAACCTTTCCAGCCCGGCAGAATATGTGATCAACAACAGTGCACAGTCCTTCCTGTATTTCGGTATCGACCCCGCAACCACCAGTGAACAGCGCGTGGCAGAGACCGTTTATGAGCAGGATTACGGCGGAAAGACCGGAAGCCGCCAGATCTTTGTTTCTAACGAGACGCATATGGCTGGTTGGTGGTCCCCGCTGGTCATGAACCGTGTGTTGACCTTCTTTAACCGTGTTATGCCCACTAGCACTGCTCTGAGCGCCAGCAGCTACACCTATACCATCTGGAACATCTTCAAGATCATCGCCCTGTCCGGTCTGCTGCTGTTTGCCGGGTCTCTGATGGTCTGGCTGGTCAACTCCGTCAAGACATTCCAGTGTGCCGACAATGGCGAGCAGGACCTTCGCCCAGTTGGCGATAAGAACGCAGTTGCATGGTTCTGGGGCATCCAGATCATCGGTGCCGTCCTGTCCATCCTCATGATTCGATTCCTGAACAAGCAGGGACTGGCGTCTTACCGTGATGCACTTTTCCACTCGGCCAACCCTGCGTACCACGGCCTGATCTCTCTGCTGTGCGGCGCACTGACTCTTGTTCTGTGCACGGTGTGGTACATGGCCTACGGCAAAAAACACGGTTTCTCCTTCCGGAATACCGGCATCGCTATTTCCGGGCATGCACTCCTCAAATCCATCGGCGCGGCTCTGCTTGCAGTCTTTGCCCTGATTCTGACGGTTTTTGCCGTCGACTATTTTGTGGATGTGAACTTCCTGATCGTTTACTGGGGCTTTATGAAGTTTGGAGCCAACCGCATCCCGGGTATGCTCCTTGTTGTACCCATGTATCTCGTGTACTACATTGTCATGTCCATCAGCGTCAACAGTTTTAACTTTAGCACGGCGCTCGGCAAAAACAAGCTGCTTTCTAACCTTCTGATCAGCTTTATCGCATCGGTTCCCACTCTGTTCATCCTCTGCTACGTTTACGGCATCTTCAAGGCTACCGGCTCGAACCCGATGTTCGGCGGTCTGGCTTCTGCCGCAACTGCAGTGTATGCGCTGCCCGGCTTCATCTTTGTTGCGATCCTGATTTGTCGTCTCCTGTACCAGCACACGGGCAATCCCTACCTTGGCGGCATCTTCTGCGGCGTTCTTGCAGCTGTCAGCGAGTGGGGCATCTGCGAGATTCGCGTGCACACCCCCGGAACACAGTACGCTGGCACTGCTCTGGTCTACGCACTGATCGCGATCGGCTTTGTAGTTACCATAGCATGCGCTGTACTGCTGAAGAAAAATAATGCAGCCGTGCAGGCACATAAATAATGCCTCTTTAATCCTCTTTACAAACCCCTCAATTTTTTATAAACTTGGTTTACGCATGGTGCGGCCCTTTTAGAGTTTTCTGAAAGGGCCGTATCTTCTGATTGCTCCCTATCTCTGTAAATCTGGCTCGAAAGGAGTCTTACCCAATGCATCCTCTTGCTGAAACCCTGCTGGACGAACCGGTGATCGCCGCTGTGAAAACGGACGAAGCCCTGACTGCTGCGCTGGCTTCGCCCTGCAGCGCCGTTTTTCTGCTGGCGAGCACCCTGCTCACCGTAGACGGGCTGGTGCACCGCATACATGATGCCGGAAAACTGGCCGTGGTGCACATTGACCTTGTGGACGGCCTTTCGTCGCGGGAGATCGCGGTGGACTCTCTCAACGCCCTGTGCCACCCGGACGGCATCATCTCCACCCGCCCGACCCTGATCCGCCGGGCGCGCCACCGCGGCCTGCTGACCGTCCAGCGGGCATTCATCCTGGATTCCCTCTCGCTGACCAGCCTGTCCGGCCAGCTGGAGCAGGGCAAGCCGGATTTTGTCGAGATCCTTCCTGGCATCATGCCCCGGGTCATCGCCGAGATCAGCGCCCGCACACAGGTGCCTGTCATTGCAGGCGGCCTGCTGCGGGACAAAGCCGATGTCATGGCCGCCATGCGCGCAGGTGCCGCCGCAGTTTCCACCTCTGCGCCCTCCCTGTGGGATATCTGAGCCAGAGCAAGATCCCAGCTGAAGTACGAAAAGCATAATCGTATCCTGGTGTTTTATTGGATATGCCCGCCCACCGATGGAGCCGGATCTCCACGGTGAGCGGGCATTTTTTCGTTTTCATTCGATTTGAGTGAATCTATTCAGCCTGCGGATTAACTCGATAATTTAAAGCAATCCTACAAGTCGCACTCCCCTTAAAGTCTTTCTGCTTCCTGCATCTTAGCATCATACCGGATGGCAGAGATCGGCACGAAGCCTTCGATCATATCCAGTTTGCTGTTGACAAGGTCATCATACACATCTTTGGTGGGCAACGTAATGGAAGGCTCCAGCTGTTCATTTGCAATTACGCTTTCCACCAGTGCTTGTTTGTTTTTCAGTTTCTGCGCCATATCGGGCAGGAAGTGATAATTTTCAATCATGCGCAGAATGATGTTTGCCATAAAATTGCCGCGGATGCTGCTCAACTCGATATAAATCACTCCGGCATCCTCCACGGAAATTTGTGCGATGCTCATCAGGTAATCAGCCAGAGTCGTTTGCGTATCGTTCAAAATTCCCTGACTTGCCATCCTGCGTTGCAGGATATTCATTTTTCGATAGTCCTGAATTATACCGGTTTTTATCAGTACATTCCACTACTTTATGCAGTCACATGGGTGGCATTCTCTTTCACCGAATTGATCGTATCCATCAGTTCACTCCCTGTTTTGCCATCAAACAGGCGGGTAAACAGGATGGGTTGGTCAAAGGGTGGTTTCATCAGCACCGCTTTGCTTTCCACATAACCGTTCTGCTCGATGTAATGAATGACCTTCTGCACGAACGCGATCTGCTTTGCATTCAGCGATTCGTCGTTGATGAACTTGGAAAATGCCTGCATGGCAGCATCGTGGTCCAGCTTTGCCACTTTACGCACCAGCAGACCAAAGGGTGTATCCCGAAACTCCCGTGCATAGTCCTCTTTGCTGCCCAGCTCACAGGTGAAGATATGTTCCAGCTCGGTATAGTCGCCCCTGGAAAGCGGAATGTTCTGGGTCAGCTTGTGGATGGCCAGCGTATCGCTGCGGTGCTCCATGATGTAGCGGTTCACACGTTCCCGGTACTCGCCGAAATCATAGCCGGAATCCAGCGTTTTGCCCTCGGTCTGTTCCAGTACCGGGTCGGCAAGGGCCGTGTAGACAGGTTTTTGCCCTTCTACACCGTCCACCAGAAACTTGATGAGCTCCCGCAGCTCCTGCCGCATTTCCTCAAAGCGGAGAAGGTCATGCGAGGTCAAAAATTCGTCTGTCTGCACCTCGCGGATGAGCGGCAGCTTTGCCTGCACCTGCGGGATGGTAGCTTTCCCTTCCAGCATTGCCGCTGTATTGCGCAGCTGTTTCTGGGCGCGGCCCAGCCCCGGCAGACCTTCCAGTTCACAGAGCAGCAAGCCATACACAAAGTTATCGAACCGCTTGGCGGCTTCATCTTTGTCGTCCAGCGAGATGAGCGGTGCCACCTCTTTCATCAGAGTACCCTTGTCCGTTTCGGTCAGGCTGACAAAGGCTTCCGGCTTCTGATAGTGTTCCACGGCCTGTCGGTGCAGCCGCACGGATACCAGCTCCGGGTTCAGCGCTCCCACTTCGGCACGGCAGGTCTCCGTTAAGATCTTGCGCCAGTTCTGGTAGTTTTCGTCCCCATAGGCTCCATCCTGCAGCGCGGCGGCGATCCGCACCTGCTTGCAGAAAATGCTCTCGGACAGGCTTTTGGTGTCCGCGCTCTCGTAGCCGTTGGGTTTCTGACGGAAAAATTCAAAGTTGCCGCAGTAGTCGAAGATCAGAAAACGCCGTTTGCCCGTATATTCGCCGTCGATGGCATCCACGCAGGCAAGGGATGGGCAGAGCCGCGTACCACGGCCGATCATCTGCCAGAACTTCGTTTTGCTGCGCACTTTTTTGAAGAACACCAGATTCACGCACTCCGGCACATCGATGCCCGTGTCCATCATATCCACCGAGACCGCAATAAACGGCGGCTTGTCCGGCTGCTTGAAGTCGTCAATGATGGACTGCGCATAGGCATCATCGCAGACCACCCGCTGGATGAAACCCGGGTGCTTGGTCTCCAGCTGCGGGTAGAGCTTGCCGAAGCGTTCCCGGATAAACTCCGCGTGGCGCTTGTTCTGGGCAAAGATAATGGTTTTGCCGATGCGGTCGCCGCCCGCCGTCCGGATGCCCCGTTCCATCAGGTCTTGCAGCACCGTGTCCACGGTGTTGGCGTTGAAGATGAACTTGTTCAGCTTTTCGGATGGGATAAAGGTGGGCAGGGTGTCGTCCTCGGCAAAATCGTCCTCGTAGCGAGCCTTATCCTCCGGTGAAAGCTGGTCGTAGTGGATACCCTCTTCTGTGAATTTCGTCTTGACCTCGTAGTTGTAGTAAGGCACCAGCACATGGTCGGTGTAGACCGCCGTGTCGTAATCGTAGGCGTAGGTGGGGATGCCGTGTTCCATCTCGAAAAAGTCGTAGGTGTTCCGATCCACATCGGTCTTCGGCGTGGCGGTCAGACCCACCATGAAGGCGTCAAAATATTCAAAGATGGCCCGGTACTTTTTGAAGATGCTCCGGTGGCTTTCGTCAATGATAATCAGGTCGAAGTGCGCCGGAGTAAACAGCTGCCGCCCGTCCTTGGACTTGGTGTCATCAATGGCGTTGAGGATGGTCGGATAGGTGGAGAACACAATGCGGGCGTTCCGGTCGTCCTTGTTGGAGCAGAGGTTGCACAGGGACATATCCGGCAGATAGTTCTTGAAATCGTCCTTTGCCTGCTTCACCAGCGCGGTGCGGTCGGCCAGAAACAGAATGTTGGTCACCCATTTGCCTCGGCTGAGCACATCGGTCAGGCTGGACGCGGTTCTGGTTTTGCCGGTGCCGGTGGCCATCACCAGCAGATGCTTGCGGAACCCCTGCGTAATCTGTTCGCACACCGCTCGGATGGCTTCCTTCTGGTAATACCGGTCAGTGATTTTGTCATCAATGGAAACGCTCATCAAATCCATCCGCTCGGTGCGCCGGTTCATCAGCTTTTGCAGGTCATCCTTGCTGAAAATGCCACTGACCTTCCGTTGCGGGGCGGTCTGGTCATCCCAGAAGTAGGTTTCAAAGCCATTGGTGGTGAACATCATGGGGCGGCGGCCAAATTTCCGTTCCAGACAATCCGCATACAAAACCGCTTGTTTGCGTCCAATGTTTGGGTCCTTGCTGGTGCGCTTGGCTTCCACCACCGCCAGGGGCAGGCCGTCCTTTCCAAACAGCACATAGTCGCAGAAGCCAGGCTGACCTGGCATCCCGGCCATATCCTCCACACGATACTCCTCCTGTACATCAGCATCTGGGCCGGTGAACTTCCAGCCCATCAGTTTGAGGTCCACGTCGATGTAGATTTTGCGGGTCTTGAATTCCGAGAGGTCCTCCGGCTGGAAGGTGCGTTCCTTCTGATGCTGCTCCTTTTCGGCGGTGTATCGGGTGGACATCTGCTCGATTTGCTTGCGCAGCGCCTCGATCTCGGCATCTTTCTGGTCCAGCAGACTTTCCTGTTCCTTGATTTTCCGGGTGTCCACCGCCACCTTTCCGGTGGGGACAAGATTCTCGTCGAAGGTGCGCTCCTGATAGTCCGCGCCATAGCAATAGTCGATCCACTGCACAAACTCAAACAGACCGCGCAGAGAAGCAAGCGCATCACTTGGCTGAACGCTGCGCTCGGTATGTACCGCCAGATTGCCCAACTTGATGATAAAAGGCATCCTGCCCCAAGTGTCGGAGTCCACAGCGAAGCGGAAAGTTGGCTCGTGAATGAGGGATTGCAGATTGTCTTTGTAGGGCATTTTCATGGACTTGTCCGCTGCATATACCCATTTTACTGCCAGCTCCAATGCCTTACGGCAGCCTACTGCACACATGGCAGGAGCAGAAACATAAATTTTCTCAGCTTCCATGCAGGCGGGGGCGAAGAGGGCATATTCAGTTTTGGCTTTGAGAAAGGAGAAGTTAGTCATCACATCATCTCCAGTATTTTATTTCTTTTGAACTCATCATGTCCTCATATTGTTTCAACGCGGTTTCCTTATCTGTATGAAGTAGTTGGTAAACCTGTTCATCATCTTCTTTTTCGGCATCTATTGAAAAATCAATATACGATAATAAGTCTATACGGTTAGAAATTAACAGCTCTTTATTTATCTGCTTGCTGTTCATGCGCTTTACACTGTTGTCATCAATTATGATTATTCTGGGAACGCGCTGAACAGTATCGACAAACGCCAAAAATAATTCTGGCGTAATTGGCATACCAAGCAAGTCATATTCTATACCATCTTTTTCACCGTAAATATTGACTACCGGCATATCGCTTGTAACAAATACGGAACCTTTGGCTTTAAAAATACACAGTTGCGATTCCTTCATTGTCTCAGCCAAAGCCCGAGGAAACAAGCCAACATCCGGAGCAATGTTTATCTTCAAAAACTCGTTTGCCAGCATGGCCAGGTAAACATTTTGCGGTACATCAGGAAACATGTCCTTTACATGTTTAATATGCTGCGGATCGTTTTTGTATTGTGTATCAATAATATAATTTGACAGATGTACAAAAACAGGGTTTCTAAACAGTAGTGATGACATAAATTGCCTTAGTTTATCAATTTCCACCCGCGCCAACTCAAATTCATCTGAATCTCGTAAAGCATTTTTTATCTTTGAGATAATTGTTGCGTATTCGCCTTCCAGTTCGATAAAACTGTTTTCGATCTCATTTGGTGCTGCAAAAACATGAGTTTTGCTATCTGGATCAATTGCAATTTGATCATATAGGTAAGAACGACAGCAAATATTGTCGATTGAAACCATTTTTGCATTTTCATCATTAGCAAAGACGACATAAACTTGTTCTGATTTTTGATTACTCACAGAAAAGTTTTTTAAGTAAGCCTTGGGGACATAATGTTGTTTTCTCGTGATTTGCTTGTCTAAAACCTCTGTATATTCCATGACAATGTTGCTCCCACCAATATTTCCTATATTCAAATCTTCTCAGCATCGCGGTCTCAGCACTAAAATCGATCAAGAAATCATCATTTTATCTAGCCCTAATTCTGCAAGCTTTGTATTAGCCTCGAAAAATTCTGCATTATTGGAAAATGGTTATCTAGTACATAGAACTGCCGATCTTGCCCATCTTTCAAGAAGAATACTTGTTTATCCCGTGCTGAGCTAGTTAGGCTCTCTATGTAAGCATACAAAATAGTCTAATGTCTTTTCTTCTGGAAGCCGTTCCTGGATATATCCTTTTGTACTTCTGTCATATTTATAACCGAACTCTTTATACAATCGTTGTTTTCCAATACGAGTTTTAAAAGCAAACATCGCTAATTTTATATGTTTTGTTTCATCATGCAATTGGAAAAATTTATTTTTTTCAATCGTTTCTGTTAAATCCTCCAAGGTCGCATTTCCTTTGACTTCTATAACCATTATGCAATCATTTGGTTCAACCAGGAAAATGTCTCCAGCTAGTTGACGTCTATAAAAATTTTTCCTACATACGATGATGTCACATTGTGGGCTTTGATGATTGGCCCAAGCAATAAAGCCGGTAACAAATTCTAGCATTTGAAACCGTTCCTGGAGACATTTTTTGAGAATGTTTTCTCCACATCTACCCATCTCAGCATGATGTTTTAACTTTTCAGCTATAAAATATTTGCAAAACAGAAGTTCCTCCGAATATTCCTCATATATCTTTGTAACATCTTCTTCCATAATAGGCCTCTCACTTGCTTAAAACTTTTGTTTAGAAGTCTTTTTGAGCATTTGATAGCCTTCTGTTCCGCTAATTTCAAGCATCGAATATTTCTTTAGCATTTTCTCTAAACTTATACGAATTTGGACAGGGGTATAAGAAGTTAATGCCCCTTGGTTAATGATAGACTTCGTCCAATTTCTTTGCTGATTATAGAGGCTCCAAAAACGATTCATATCAAAATTGGGATTCTGTGCCGCTATTTGTTGCACCATTGCGTTAAGCGTATTTCGATCTGCTTCCGAAACGCCTTGCGGAATCATATTTCCCATAGCAGAAGTGATATTTTGCGCTGTAACTCCGGTACAAGCATTATTAAGATCGGCCACAATAAACTGCGATTCTATATTTGCCAAAACATTTTGTGTTATCTGAAAGGAATTCTTTTGGAAAGCCTTCATGAGCATCTGCTGTTCCTGAATCTCTGACACATACTCATATAGTTGATTCAGTGCTGTATAGCTGGTCGCGTCCATTTTTCGGACAAAGTAATGTTTGTACTTGTTCCAATAATCCGTATCCATCAAGGGTAGTGATTCATAGAACGCCGTTTCATTTAATTGTCCGTCAACAATGAACGTAGAGATTTCCCTTAATCGCTCCTGGAATTCATCGATTTGAAGGACGATAAGAGAAGCTGCATCAATCTTTTTCTTCCGTTCCTGCAATATGTAAGTTGCAAGGGCAAAGCTACCTACGATAATAAGCAAAATGTTTGCCCAGTTTTCTGAAATGAATTTTACCATCTATCAAGACTCCTCACTGCAAATCAAGCACCCGTTCAATTTTTTTCTTCTTTTTATCAATTAGTGCAGCAATAAATTGTTCGTAAGATTCTTCAGGATACAAAGGATTTTTTTCTGTTTCATACTCGTATCCGCCTGTAATTCCTCGCGCCAACTCTGCAAATGTTTTTAAGGCCTGCACAAATGGAATGTTTTCGGGATTTTTTATCTTGGAAATTGTTGGTTCTATATGATTATATAAGATTTTAAGTTGCTCAAGATGTTCTTCCAATACTAACGGTTTCCCAGTTACAGGAAAAATATGTTTCATTCGCCGTTCAAGAATATGAGATAATTCTTCTTCTGTAACTTGCTCATCGGATGTCCCACGTCGTATATAAATAGTAGCAGGCTTAATATTAGAACCTTCTTTTCGAGAGATGAACGGCAAAAATTGAGGAGTATCTTCAACAAAAAGCATTTGGAATTGTTTTCCCTTCAATGCCTCGTACTCAGATGTTTGATAGCTAAAATCATATACATCATACTTCAGGCTGGAAGAAAGATACGGCTTTATCCATGCCCCTATCTGCTCTTTTGCTTGTAACTCTTTCAACCCATCACATGAAAATGTCTTATCATCGTTTTCATGTACGCCAAAAACGACAATTCCACCGCCGTAATTTGCTAAAGCGAGCATTAATTTTGCCAGCTTATCTTTCTCAATCCACTCTTGTTTAAAATCGATGGCATTGTGTTCGCCAGTTTGATCCTGTAAAAATTCACGAAAGTGATCCAATGTTGGTTCTTGAAGAAGTCTATATACAGTATCTTTTATTTGTTTAGGGAATTCCATATGTTTTACCTCATCCAAAGTATTCCTGCATTAGCGCCTTTTTCAGCGTTTCAAGCTTTTCAAGGCTGCGGCTGATGGTGGTTTTTGATTTTTCTGTTTGCTCCACAAAGGTAGCAAATTGTTTTTGTTGTTCAATAGGTGGCACAGAAACAAGTAAAGCTTTGAGTTTTGCTCCAGGCAAATGAGAAATAGTGGCTTTTGCTCCTTCAATCGCTGCAAAGCCCTTATTATCGCAATTGTATTTGAACCACCATGCTAAATAATCTGGCAAAACTATCTCTTTTTTACAACGCACACGATGCAATGCTTTTTGAAAATAACATGGTTGAATTTCGTTATGCCACACAGCACATCTTCCAATCTCGCCCCCCTCACATACAAGCAAGTCCCCGTCACGCAACTCAAATTCTATACGATCAGCTTCGTTAAAATCCATTTCATTTAGGTTATCTAACTCAAATCGAAACCATTGTACATTAAAGTTTGCTAAATATGGATATTGGCACATACCCGTCTGCTGCTTTGCGTCTAACATTTTTCCAAGACGAGATGTGGTAATATCCGAAAATATATATTGCGGCCATAGCTTGGTGTTTTGAATTACATCGCCAAACATCTCCACAAACCTTGCCTTGACCATCTCATCCAGCTTGTCCAACTGCTGGCGGCGTTTAGCAATCAGGTCGCTCACTTTGTCCAGAATCGCCGCGATTTTGCGCTGTTCGTCAATGGGAGGAACAGTTATAGAGACGGCGCTAAGAGTTGCTTTATTTAAAGTTGTACCCATAACTGCACGGTTCGTACCTTTTGTCCAATCCTTTGCAGAAAACAAATAGTAAAAATAGTCGGGTAACACCGCGTATTTTTCAGTCGGAATAAATGCCATTATTGCTTCATTGGTATATACAGGCTCTTGGGTAATAGCTGTTTTTCCTAATGAAAGCTTGAAACTCATAATCACGGTGTTGGCCGGAACACTTTTTATTCCACTTTCTTGGACAGCTAATGCAGAAATCCTTTCTTTTGTATCCTCTACATATTTTTGGTAGCTACCTAAATCAGCAATAGATACCCAATCATACTGACCATCAGTCCAGTAATCAGCGTTATTTCGAGATGGCGTTTTTCCCATCTGCAAATCAAATATTTCGTCCAGTCTCGCCATCACAGCATCCCCTCCAATTCTGCCAGCCCTGCGGTGATCTCCAGTTCCAGCTCATGCAGGTCTGCCATCAGTTCTGTGGTAGAGGGGTACTCCACCGGCACATACTCCACCTTTTTGTACTTGTTGATGGACAGGTCATAGTCGTTGTCTGCGATTTCCTGTTTCGGCACAAGAAAGCTCTGCTCTGTGCGCTGGCGGTCAGCTTCCTGGTCCAGATGGTGGAACCGCTCGATGATGTCGGGAATGTCATTTTCCGCAATTTCGCTGCGCTTGTCGTCCAAGGAAAAACCGTCGGCTTTCATATCATAGAACCACACATTTTCCGTGCCGCCCGCTCCGGTCTTGGTGAACACCAGCACCGCCGTGGACACGCCCGCATAAGGCTTGAACACGCCGGAGGGCATAGAGATCACCGCCCGCAGCTGATGGTTCTCCACCAGTTCTTTGCGAATAGCTTTGTGCGCCTTGGAGGAGCCGAAAAGCACGCCGTCCGGCACGATGCAGGCGCACTGACCACCCTTTCTCAGCATCCGCAGGAACAGGGCCAGAAACAACAGCTCGGTCTTTTTGGTGTTGGTCACGGCTTTCAGGTTGTCGTTGATGCTTTCCGCGTCCACGGTGCCCTTGAAAGGCGGATTTGCCAGACACATGGTAAACTTATCGCTGATCTGATTCTGCTTGGAAACACTGTCCTTGTAGTCGATCTCCGGGTGGCTGATGGAGTGCAGCATCAGGTTCATCGCAGAAATGCGCAGCATGGTGCGGTCTGTGTCAAAGCCGGTGAAGGCGTCCCCAGCAAAGTGCTCCCACTGCTCGGAAGTCATGGTATCCTCGTAGTGGTTGCGAATGTACTCCGCGGCGGAGACCAGAAAGCCTGCCGTGCCGCAGGCCGGGTCGCAGATGGTGTCATCCGGGGTGGGTTGCAACAACTCCACCATCATTTTCCGGATGTGCTTGGGAGTGCGAAACTGGCCGTTCTGCCCAGCGGTGGCCAGTTTGCCCAGCATGTACTCGTACAAGTCGCCCTGCATATCCAGATCGGCAATGTCATGCTCATACAGGTCATCCAACCCTGTGATGATTTTTTGCAACACCTGCGGCGTAGGAATCAGGAACATCGCATCGCTCATGTACCGGGCAAAGGCCGTCTCATTCTGCACATCACTGCTGGAATCGTCGGCGATTTCCACCAGTTCCCCCTGCTCGGTGAAGTCCGGCAGGCGGCCATGTTTCATGTTTTTGATGGCAGGGAAGACCCGCTGGGAAATTACATTGAAAATATCGCGGGGATCGTTGTTCTTGAATTTACTCCAGCGCATGGACTGTCCAACGGCAGACTGGGGGAAAATCTTCTCCATCTTCTCGCCGGTCATATGCTCAAATTCTTCCGTTTCCAGCTCTTTTTCGTCCAGAGAGCGGATAAACATAAGATAGGTCAGCTGTTCGATGACGGTTAGAGGATTGGTAATGCCGCCCGCCCAGATGTCCGTCCAGATTTTATCTACTTTATTTTTAATCACACCTGTAATCATGCATCTATTCCTCCGTTTTCTGTATCAGGGATAAATTCCATCACGTCTCCGATATTGCATCCCAGCACGGTGCAGATTTTTTCCATGCTGTCCATTGAGACAGGCTCACCTTTACTTAATCGTGCTAAAACATTGGTGCTGATTCTTGCACGGTGCATCATGTCGGTTTTGCTCAACCCATGGTCGATCAACTGTTTCCACAGCCGATTGTAACTGATTGCCATCCCGCACCTCCTGATTTTTCCTATTTACTAGTATAACGGATATTGTGCTAAAAGACAAATAAAAATCACGAAATCGTGAGCTATTGATTGACAAAAACGTGGTCTGGATATTGGAATCCCAGACCACGTTTTGCTTTGAGTAAGACAGGCTTGCCATCAAATCATTTGAAAATGCTTTAGTGCATCCATAATTGCAGCTTCCTTTTCCGGCGAGCACTGTGGCACTTTCGCGTCTTCTTTCTTTGACAGATTATAATTCTGCCCCACATCTAGCCCGCACTTCCGCTTAACCTGGGAGATATACAGGCTGGACACCTTCAGGCCGTGCTTTTCCAGCACATAGGCTTTGATCTCATCATAGGTGGCTTTACTCTCCGCCGATGTCAAATCCAGCTCGTCCAGATTCAACTCCACCTCGATATGCTGCTTGGTGTTGAGTTTGGACAAAAGTACGACCGTCTCAACATGCGGCGTCTGCGGGAACATGTCCACGGCCAGCGCCTGCGTGAGCGTGTAGCCGTGCTGTGTGAGCTGCTTCACATCGCGCGCGAGCTACGTCG
>ENA-OOWV01001709-OOWV01001709.1-human-gut-metagenome-genome-assembly--contig:-NODE-1709-length-13673-cov-5.695917_pt1 | contig 13673 bp, 15 predicted proteins | sample MGYA00241584_ERZ501337 | MGnify/ENA primary metagenome ERZ501337 (study PRJEB25962, sample SAMEA2042744) | human gut metagenome | biome: human gut; feature: human-associated habitat; material: faeces... | reverse complement strand
GACTGCCGTCCTTGTGAAGGCACTCGCGGCTGTGCGTGCCCGGGCATGATATTGCAAGCAAAGAAGAAATCTTCCTGCTCAAGGCAGGAAGATTTCTTTTTTTCGCGAATCTATTATAAATAGACGAACAATTAAAAGAAAATCCTGCGCAAGGGGGAATCTGTATGGCAATCATCATGCCCTATAAATCCGCCGCTCCGAAGATTGACGAGAGCGTATACCTGGCACCGACAGCCGTCGTTACCGGCGATGTCACGATTGAGGAGGGCACGAGCATCTGGTTCGGCGCCGTCGTCCGCGGTGACTTCCAGCCCATCAAGATCGGCAAGAACACGAACATCCAGGAGAATGCGACCATACACGTGATGCACGATCATCCGACGACGATTGGCGAGGGTGTCAGCATCGGGCACAATGCCGTCATCCACAGCAAGAGCATCGGCGACCACACGCTCATCGGCATGGGCTCCATCATCATGGGGGATACGGTCATCGGCGAGAACGTCGTCATCGGTGCCGGCACGATGATCGAGCAGGGTCGCAAGATCCCGTCGAACTCCCTGGTCTACGGGAATCCGGCGCAGATCATCCGCGGCCTGCGCGATGATGAGATCGAGGCACTGAAGGAATCTTCGCTGCGCTACCGCAAGGTGGCCGAGCACTACAAGGAAGCAGCAGAACGTCTCTAAAGCAGCTGCTGCAATCCGTCAATATCAGGAATAAGGGGATCATCAGAAATGGAAAAGACACTTGTACTAATCAAACCAGACGCATTCGCAAGACATCATGCAGGCGATATCATTAAACGATATGAGAGTGAGGGCTTCCGCATCCTGGCCATGAAGCTGCTGAAGATGGATGAGCGCCTGGCGTCCATCCACTATGCCGAGCATATCGGCCGTCCGTACTACAAGGACCTCGTTGGCTTCATGACATCGGGCCCGCTCATCGCGATGGTCCTCGAGGGCGAAGACGCGATTGCCCGCGTGCGCAAGATCAACGGCAAGACGAACCCGAAGGATGCCGAGGAAGGCACCATCCGCAAGGAATTCGCGACTTCTGGCCGCCGCAATGCCGTGCACGCCTCGGACAGCTTCTTTTTCCCGGCCAGAATGTACATGCTGAGCTCCTTGAAGTAGGCCATGTTCAGGTCATACATCTTGTCCAGCATGGCGATGTCCTTGAGCAGCTGCACCTGATGGGCCTCCAGCATGCCCTGGATATTCTCCACGTTGGTCTCGGCCTTGTTGTACTTGGTCTTGAGGGCGTCGATCTGGTCGCCCTTTTTCTTGAAGAAGCCCAGAATGCCCTTCTGCTGCTCTTCGCCTGCGTCAAAGCTCTTCAGCTCGCCGATCAGGTCGGTGATCATATTGCCCACTTCGCCCAGGTCCTTGGTGGACACCTTGGAAAGAGCTGCTTCGGAGAAGTCACCGATCTTCTTCTGGCAGGCGGAGCCGTACTGCAGCACCTGTTGGCTGTTGGTGATGTCGATCTTCTCCGCGAACTGATCCACCATGGCCTGCTCTTCCGGGCTGAGCTTGACCTGTGCCTCGGGGGCAGCGGCGGGTTCCGGCTGTTTGGGCTGGGCCTGCTCCTGTGCCGGAGCCGGGTCCAGCGTCAGGGTAGGCACAGCGGGTGCGTCGAGGTCAAAGTTGAACGTGTTGTCTGCCATAGGAGATTCCTTCCTTTCCAGTATATCCGTTTATTTACTCAGTCCCTGCCCTTTGAGCATGTTCTGCAGCACGGTCAGGTCTGCCGACAGGTCCATGCTTTCTGCGGCGTACAGTGCATCCAGCTGGTTTTCAAAGGCCGTGGCAATGGAGGACGCATTGTGCTCCACCTCGGCACGGATGGCGGCGGCGTTCTCGCCGCGCACCCCCTGCCGGGCCAGCTGCGCATACTGCTGCAGCACATTCACGGCGTCCGGCAGATAGTAGTTGGCAAAGCGGCGCACCTGCTTTGCCTTGGCGGGGTTGGCCTCCACCACTTCCACAATGGAGCGTCCGGCCTTTTCCATGCGGGTCATGGCGGCGGACAGCTGCGGGTCGGGCAGGGATTCGTTCAGGCTGTGCAGAGTGTCCAGCTTCTGCTGGATGTCTGCCAGCATGGCGTCCACGTCCTCCACACCCGTGTGGAAGGGCACCTCGGTTTCCACCACACGGGGCGGGCAGACCTTTTTGGCCGCCAGGAATGCCGCCGCAGCGGTTGCCAGCGCCGCCGCAAGGGCCCACAGCCGGTACACCGGCAGCACCGCGCACAGCACCACGAACACCAGCGCCGCCGCGTAGTACGGCAGGACACTGGGCTTCCGGGTGCGGATGATCTTGCTCATGGTCGTTCTCCTTTTCCGGGGCAGGTGCCCCTTATAGTACCCATAATACAACCCTTTGCGAAAAACGCAAGCGGATTCATGAAGAATTTACAGCTTGGCAATTATTTGGCGATCCAGTCTGCCAGCGCCGTGCCCCACACCTGCCGCAGCATCTCCGGGCGGCAGGCCGCATTGGCCGGGCTGGTGCTGGGCAGTTTGACCGCCGCAAGGCCGGTGACCGGCTGCAGATACTTTGTATAAATGCGATAGGCCGTGGCCCCGTTGCAGAACACCGCCTCAATGGGCACCTTCTGCAGCAGAGCGGCGATGTCGTTGGGCACCACGTCCCGGATGGAGGCGTCCGACGCCCCGGTGATGGTGCAGCTTTCCAGCGTGTCCCACAGGGCCAACCCATGGCGCAGGATGATCTGCTTTTTTGCTTCGATGTCCTCCCGCTTCGGCACCGGCTCCCCGGTCAGGGCGGCCATCATCGGCCAGAAGCGGTTCTGCGGGTGGCCGTAATAAAAGGCCATCTCCCGGCTTTTGGGGCTGGGCCAGGTGCCCAGGATCAGCGCCCGGCTATGCTCATTGTACACCGGCGCAAAGCTCATTGGCCGCCTGCGCTTTCGATCTGTGCCCAGGCCGAGCCCAGGTCCCGGCCGGAGGGCTCCGCTTTCGGGCCATCAAACCAGAGTTCCTCGATCAGCGCCGCCAGGCCGTCCTCCCGCACATCACCGATGACCCGGTCAGCAGCGGCCTTTGCATCCTCGGTTCCATTGTCCATGCACACGCCCAAGCCGGCCGTGCGCAGCATGCTCAGGTCGTTGGCCGAGTCTCCCGCCGCCACCGCCTCTTCCGGCGACAGACCCAGCCGGGCGCACAGGTCGGTCAGGCCCACGCCCTTGTCCATGCCGCCGCGCACGATGTCGTAGAAGCCATAGCCGTCGGCGTTTTTCGCGCCCACCTGCATCCAGTTCAGGTTCAGATGGCCGTATTTTGCCATGAAGTCTGCTACATGTTCCGGCGGCACCGCGGCAAACGCCGAATGCGGCATGTCGATGAGGTGCCGGTCCTGGTCCTCGCCGTCCACGCAGGTCAGGCCGCTGCTGCCCATCTTTGCGTAGTTGTTGCGCAGGGCCTCGTACTCACAGTACACATAGCAGGCATCCCGGAAATTGAACTGCAGTGGGTAGTTGTAATCCTCGCAGAAATCCACCAACGCGTACATTTCCTCGTTGGTGAGGGGGTGTTCCGTCACCACAGTGCCCTTGCTGTCGGTCACACAGGCACCGTTGCAGGTAACGATGTAATCCGGCCGGATGCCGCCCAGCTGCTCCCTGTGCACGCAGGGGTATGCGCGGCCGGTGCTCAGCGCAAATTTCACCCCGGCGGCCTGCAGTTTTTTCACGGCCTTTACCACCGCCGGGCGGGGCTTCGGCTCCCCAAAGGGCACCAGTGTATTATCAAAATCACTTACCAGAAGTTTGTATTGCATTCTTTTCTCCTTCGCGGGTCACTGTTTTCTACCAGTATACCACAAATCGGCACGCCGTGGGGCTTTTGCTGCATAAAAAACAGGAGCCGCCTTCTTCTGTGAGACAGCTCCCGTTTTTCGGTCCATGTTTTACAGCACTTCGCCCCGGAACAGCCCTTCCAGGGTGGGCATCCAGCCGTCGGCCGTGCGCTGGGCAAGGCCGTTTTCCACCGCCTTATCCAGCAGGGTGGAAAATTCCTGCGGCAGTTCCTGCCCGAACCGCTCCCGGAACAGCGGCTCCACCACGCCGTCGTTCAGCTTCATGCGGCCCCGCAGGTAGCGCAGCATCAGCGCGTTCTCGTCCAGCTGCGCGGCCTGCGCCGTGAGCTTTTCAAAGTCACCGGCATTCTTGATATAGAGCTTGAGATTGTTGGTGTTGCGCACGGCATAGCCGTCGTACACCGAACCGCCGTTGACGCCCATGCCGATGACGTCATCCCCGTTCCACTCCATGGCACGGGCGCGGTACTCGTAGCCGGGGCGGGCAAAGCACCCGGCAGCATACATCTTGTAGCCGTTCTCCGGCAGGTACTCGCAGGCATAGCGGAACATCTCGAACCGCTCCGCCGCGTTGGGCATGCCCTCGGCGTCGGTCACGGCCAGCGGCTCTGCCGTGATGTGCCCGGCCTGCATGATGACCGCCGCGTGCAGGCTGTTGTGCCAGCTCTGCATCGTCTGCCCCGGGATGCCGTAGTTCAGGGTCAGGCCCACATTGTTCAGGTGGAACTTTGCCAGAAACAGCATGGCGTTGCGGATATGCTGCGCGTTGTGGGTGCAGCCCAGCGCCTTCAGCTCGGCGTCGTTGTCCGAACGCATCATCAGTTCGGTGCGGTTGGGGTGGCCGGACGCGATGCCCGTGAGGGACGGCGTGCCGATGGTGACGGGCAGCGAGTCGTAGCTGACCTCTGCCCCCTGCGCCACCGGCAGATGGGTGCGCACCGTGCGCAGCACATCGCCCAGCAAGTCCGGGGCCATCACGCTGGCGCTGCCGCCGCTGAGGTGCACGGCCCGGATCTCGTAACCGTCCAGTTCTCCCTCATAGGAGAGCACCTCCCGCTTGAGGGCGTCCATATAGGCGTTTTTTTCCGCATTGGAGCCCACCGCGTTGAAGTGCGCGAGGTAGTTTTCCGGGCGGATGCAGTAAGGGATGTGCAGGTCAAGCACGAGCGGTTTTGCCATGGTGATGCTCCTTGTCGTTTTTTATAAAGTATACACGCATTCATGCAAAAGGGGAAGCCCTGTAACGGGGCTTCCCCAGAGAAGAAGAGAAAGAAACGCGTCAGAAGAGATCAGTGGGGGCCGCCAGGACCGCCGGGGCCGCCTGCGGGTGCCTCCATGGCCTCCACGGGCTCACCCAGGAACTTCTTGTCGGAAGCCACCTGATGGCCTGCGGTCCAGCCGTGGGTCATGGCCATACCGACCGAGTTGCCGGCGAACGGAGTGCTGTAGCCAAAGCCGTAACGACCGCCCAGGCAGTTGCCAGCCACATACAGGCCCTCGATGGGCTCCCAGTCCTTGTTCAGGACGTTCTGGGTCTCGTCGGTGATGACACCGCTCATGGTGACCATCATCGGGTTGGAGGAGTGGCCGGTGGAGCTGGTGCCGCCGAAGAACGGAGCGGTGTCGATGGGCACCATGTACGGTGCATCCTTGCCGTAGTCGCTGTCCACGCCTGCATAGCACAGCTCGTTGTAGTGTGCGATGCTGTCCAGGAAGTTCTGCTTGGCAGCGCCCTTGTAGCCCAGCAGATCTGCCAGCTCCTCCAGAGTGTCGGCACGGTAGATGGTACCGGCCATCTGGGTGCGCTCGGCCAGGTTTGCAATGGTGATGGTGTTGGCCTGACCGGACACGGTGTTGTTCATGTCCTGCTCGATCTTATCCCAGTAGTCCTGCATGCCAAAGTTGGGTGCGCCGTGGTCCAGCGGAGCAGCCTTCAGGGTCTTGGCCCAGTTGGCGTCGGTGACGTAGCAGGCCAGACCGGCGGGCTGACGCAGGCAGGTGGCCTGCATCTGAGCAATGGCGCCCTCGTTCATGAAGCGCTTGCCGCGGCTGTTCAGCATCAGCATGGGAGCGGTGCCCCAGGGGCCGGAAGCGCCGCCGCCGATGGCCATCCAGCCACGGGGGGTGGGCTCGATCATGCCGCCTGCCCAGCAGGCCATCTTGTGGCCCTGGCCGTTGCGGGTGCCTGCAGAGGCCCAGCTGTCAGCGGTCGCGCCGCTGCGCTCAGCCCACTCCATGCCCTCGTTCAGCAGCGCCCAGCACATCTCGGGGTTGCCGATGAAGTCGCCTGCGCACAGGATGACGCCCTTGTTGCAGTTGTAGCGGTAGTAGGTGCCGTCTGCGCCCTTGGCGTACACGCCGGTGACCTTGCCGCTCTCGTCCTGGATGAGCTTGATGCCCTCGCGCTCAAAGTCCCAGGCACAGTTGGGGGTCTCCTGCACATACTTGACGATGTACTTGTGGATGTACTCGATGTTGTTGCCCTGATAGCCGTAGAACTGGGCGTTGCAGGGCCAGGTCAGGTAGCCGCCGCAGCTGATGGGGTAGCTGGCCTTGTGCTGGCCGTAAGCTGCCTGGGTGTTGCACAGCGGGTACTTGAACATATCGCTCATGTCGTAGTGACCGGCACCGCCTGCGGGCTCGCCGTCCACCCACTGGTCGCCGGTCTTGCCGTCGCCGGTGGCCTTGGGCACGATGACAGCGGTATCGGCCAGATACACGTCGCTGTCGTTGGCCTTGCGCTCTTCCTCATAGGAGTCGTAGATCTCCTCATAGCGGTCGAACATCTGGCCGGAATACTGCACGAAGTTCTTGATGATCTCGGGGTTCACACGGCCTGCGGCACGCTTGCAGAACTCGGAGGTGATGGCACCGGTGTCATAGGGGCCATAGCCGCGCTCGATCAGCAGCTTGGAGTTGACGTGGCCGATGTCCTCGCCGTACCAGCCGCCCATGTTGGTGCCGGTGCCGTCCAGGTCCACAAAGTTGCCCCAGGGCTGCTTTTCAATGACCGCCACGGTAGCGCCCTCATCCACAGCACCAAAGGCTGCGCCGACGCCGGCATGGCCGCCGCCCACGATGACCACATCATAGGTACCGGCCTCCTCATACTTGTCGGGGTCTGCCGGAGCCTCACCCAGCCAGTCGCCGGGGCCGCAGTAGCCGGGCACACGGCCGGTCACTTCGGTCGTCTCAGGCTTTTCCACCTCAGTGCCGGTAGCCTGTGCGATACAGTCGGCTACGCACTCCTGGATGGCACCCACGGAGGCCACCAGCGTGCAGCTGGTCACAGCGTCCACATCGGCGCTCTGGCCCTCCACGATGGCCTTGGCCATGGCAGTCTTTTTGTCGTCGGTCAGCAGGTCCTGCTCACCGGAGGAAGTGATCTCGCAGGCGGTGATGCTGTTGGCATCAAAGGTCATGGAGACACCGATCTCGGAGTAGGAGATGGTCTTGGAGGCAGAATAGGTGCCCGGGGTGTACTTGTCCTCGGCGGCTGCGGTGCTGCCGGAGGATGCGGCGGTGCTGCTGGAACTGCAGCCTGCCAGCAGACCCAGCGCAGCGGCACCGCTGCCAGCGGCAGCAATGTTGCGCAGGAAGCTGCGGCGAGAGATCTTGCTCTTCATTTGGTTACCTCTTTTCTTCTTTTGCACCGGTCTTGTGTAGGCCCGGCGCTCTTGTTACAAGTTTAACAGGTTTCGGCAAAGATTTGAAATACCAATAATTTGCCCGCTTATAACTTAAACGCATAAGGCGGTTGAGTTTGCACAAGAAATTTGTTATACTCTTGGCAAGGTTCCACAATTTTTGATGCAGGCAGGAGAAAAAGCGTATGACATTGCAGCAGATCTTGTACTTTCAGCGGGTAGCCCGCTCCGGCAGCTTTACCAAGGCGGCGCGGGCCTGCTTTGTGTCCCAGACAGCCATCAGCCGCCAGATCAGCGCCCTGGAAGAGGAACTGCACGTCACCCTGCTGGAGCGCGACACAGCCCATGTCAAGCTGACGCTGGCCGGGGAGTATTTCTTCCAGCAGGTCAACGAGCTCACGGCCCGGCTGGAAGAGGTCGTGACCCGGACCCAGACCATCGCCCAGGAGCAGCAGACCCGCCTGACCCTGGGCATCCCCACCATCCTGGAGCAGCACGCCATCTCCCAATTGCTCCGTCAGTACCACAGCCTGCACCCGGAAGTGCAGCTTTCCACCGTGGCCGGCTCCCGGCAGCAGCTGGTCAGCCAGCTGGTGGACCGAAAGATCGACCTGCTGGTCGCCATGGATTTTGACCTGCCCGATCTGGAGGGACTGGACAGCATCATCCTGCAGCAGGTGCACACTACCTGGCTGCTGCCGACCGGCCACCCCCTTGCCGGAGCGGAGAAGATTGCTCCGCAGCAGCTGCAGGGTGAAACGCTGATCCTGACTCAAGAGGACCCCCGGGGCAACACCGAGGAGCTGCTGCGCCAGTACTACAATCAACTGGGTCTGAAAGGAAACCCGGTCCTTCACACCCGGACGCTGGAGGAGCTGTTCCTGCTGGCCAGCGCCGGGGTGGGCATCGGCCTGCTGCCCTCTTCCGTGCCCAAATACCTGCGCCCGGACCTGTGCAGCGTGCCCATCGACGGCCCGCAGTGGAACTTCAGCTTCCTGCTCATTTCCCGCCGGGAGCGCAGCCGCGCCAGCGTGCGCGCCATGTTTGAACTGGCAGAACATTTATAAGTATAAGGCAAAAGGATCCCCCGGTCCACGCTGCAGGCGGACCGGGGGATCCTTTTGCCGTAAAACACAACAAAAAGCGTTCTGAGAAATCTCAGAACGCTTGGTGGTTGCGGGGGCCGGATTTGAACCAACGACCTTCGGGTTATGAGCCCGACGAGCTACCAGACTGCTCCACCCCGCGATATTTACTTTTCGCTCATCAGCTGTTCGCTGACTGCTCAAGTATAATACCACAGGGCGGGAACAATGTCAACCCCTTTTTCCAAAAATTTTGAATTTTGTGCAGGAGGGGCTTGCCGCCCTTACTTTTTCCGCTTTTTGCGCCAGACGGCAAAGCCTGCGGCGGCGGCCGCGACCACCAGCACCACCGGCCAGGCACCGGCCAGCCAGACGGCCAGCTGCTGCAGGCCGTTTACAAAATTGGACCAGCCCTGTGCAAAGGCTGCACCGACGCTGCCCAGGAAGCTCTCATCGGTGGGGGTGTAGTTCTGCACCTCGTTCAGGTTGACGTACACGGTGCACTGCTGCACCTGATTGCTGTACCAGTCCAGCTGGCTCTGCCAGCTCTCGATCTGGGACTGCACGTCGGTCAGGCTGGTCTCGATCTGCAGCAGGTCGGACAGATTGTCGGCCTGGGCCTGCAGCTCCTGCAGACGGGTGCGCTGGGCTTCCAGATTGGCCAGCCGCGTTTCCACGTCCATGTACTGGGTGGTCACATCGTCGGCCTGCTGGCTCTTGTAGGTCACATTGCCCGCCTGCGCCACAGCATCCAGAAAGCTCTGGTAATTTTCTTCCGGCACACGGAAGGTCAGGTTGACGCTGCGGCTGGACCCGACGTCTGAATATTCACTGCTGGATTCCAGATACCCGCCTGCGTCATTCAGGGCAGCATCCAGTGCCGCGCGGGCCGTGTCGTAGTCCTTGCTTTCCAGGGTCAGGTTGGCGGTGTAGATGATCTTGGGGCTGGTGCTGGCCTGCCGGTCCTCGGCGGCAGCAGCGTCGTTCTCAGAAAGGGCGGCCGCCTGGTCCAGGTCATAGGTGGCAGCCTCCGGGGTAGCGTCCAGCATGGCCTGCTGGGCGGTAAAGCCACCTGCGGTGGAAGCTGCGGAACTATTGGCCGAATACAGAGCCATGTTGCTGCTCTTTGCACCGATGTCCAGCTTCCCGGTGCTCAGGGCACCGTAGCCCAGCACGCACACGGCCAGACAGGCGGCCAGCGCGCCCACCTGCTTTGCAGGGAAGTGGATGAGCTTTGCCTTTTTGAGCGGTTCCTGCGGGCGCACGACAGCCGTGTTGTCTGCCTGCGCCGGCATCATCGGGCGGTTCTTTTCCTCTTCGGGCAGGGTGTCGGCCATGGCCAGCAGCTTTGCCTTCAGATCTTCCGGGGCGTGGAGGTCATCCGCCTCCATCTTGTACTCATACCACCTCATCTTCGATCTCCTCCTTCAGCATCGTCTGTAACTGTGCCCTCGCCCGCCGCAGCCAGCTCAACACCGTGTTGGTGGGCACCTTCAGCATCCGGCCGATCTCCGCCGTGGTGTACCCTTCATAATAGTGTAAGTAAATGGCGTTGCGGTAATTCTCCGGCAGGGCCTTCACTGCATCCAGCACACTGCCGTCCTCCATCTGTTCCGGTGCGGGCAGGTTCTCGTCCAGTTCGGTATCCTTCTGGTGCGCCGCACGGGTCAGGTCCCGGCAGCGGTTGATGGCCACCCGCAGCAGCCACGCCTTGAGATGCTCCTCACTCTCAAAGCAGCCCTCGTAATGCAGGAGCTTTTCAAATACATCCTGCACCACATCCTCGGCATCGGCTGTGCATCGGCAATTGTGCACGGCCGCGCGGTAAACGGCGTCGCTGTATCGCTGCACCGCCAGCGCGAACACTTCGTTTTTGGTCAGCTGTCCCATTGTTCAAACTCTCCTTTGACGCCCTCAACGGGCACGGTGGAAATACTTTCCACGGGGACATTTCACTCAAGAAACGGTTGAGCAGTCCCGATTATTGCGTATCATTCACAAACGTGCAACAAAACTTTTTTCACCCCGCCGCAGCGGCGTATCGGTTTTAGTATACCATGAACCCCTGCAAAACAAAAGAGGGAGCCGCCGCGTCTGCGGCAGTTCCCTCGCTGCTTCATTCTTTTTTCCGGCCGGTCAGCGGCGGTAGACCCGCTGCAGCAGCGCCACCCGCTCTGCCAGAAAGGTCTCGGCCTTGGGGTGGGTCAGCCAGCACTTACCCGCCGGGCTGCCCACCAGCCGCCGCCCCAGAGCTGCCGGGTCAGCGTCGATGGCCTCCACATCCTGCACGGTCAGCTGCAAAGTGAGTGCCGCCGGAACATCCGGCAGCGGCGGCAGCGGATCCTCCCACACAAAGGGCGGCAGCAATTGCAGCGCCGTCACGCTGCGGGTGCATTCCTCGGTGAGCAGCAGCGCCGCCGGGGCACCGTCGGCTGCCACCTGCAGGCTGCTGTACAGCACCTGCATCTGCACCGCCGCCTGCAGGCGGACAAAGCCCTCCCCTGCCTGCGGCGCAAGACGCAGATACTCCCGCGCTTCTTCCGGGTAGATCCGGCGCGCAGGGGCCTGCAGGCTGGCATACAGGGCAGGCAGCGCAAAGCAGCCTGCCTTATCCAGAGCCTGCTGCACCAGCAGATAGAATTCGGTCAGCGGATGTGCCGGGTCCGGCTGTGCCATGCCGAAATCCGGCCGTGAAACGTGTCCTCCGCCCATACAGTCTCCCTTCCATTCTCTCCCCTCTTCAGTCAATTGTAAACCCTGTGCAAACTTTTCTGTTGACCATTTGTCCGTTCACAGGCTATACTCTTGCACAGAACTGCCTTGCAAATTTTTACAGAGGGGAATTTCACTATGAAAAATCAAAAAATCACCACTTACCAGATGGCCGTTACTGCGGTGATGGCCGCCGTGCTGTGCGTGCTCGGCCCGCTGACCGTGCCCATCGGAGCCATTCCCATCTCGCTGGCAAACTTTGTCATCTGCCTGACCGCCTGGTTGCTGGGCCCCAAGTTCGGCACCCTGAGTGTCGTCATTTATCTGGCCATCGGCCTGATCGGCGTTCCGGTGTTCTCCGGCTACGGTGCCGGTTTGGCCAAGGTGGCAGGCCCCACCGGCGGCTATCTGGTGGGTTACCTGCTGCTGGCTTTCATCGGCGGCCTGTTCATTGAAAAAAGCAATGGCCAGCCGGTGGTCTCCGCCGTGGGTCTGGTGCTGGGCGATGCCGCCTGCTATGTCCTGGGTACCGCCTGGTTCGTGTTCCAGATGCAGTGCGAGCTGGGCTATGCACTGACTGTGTGCGTGTATCCCTTCATCGTGCTGGATCTGGCCAAGATCGTGGTGTCCTGCATTGTGGGTGCCCTGCTGCGCAAGCGTCTGGTGCAGGCCGGTGTGCTGCATCTGAAAGAAGCCTGAGCCCAAACCTAGCCCCCATCCTTTAAAAGCCATGCTCCCTGCCGATCTGTCGGCGTGGGAACACGGCTTTTTTCCTTATTTCTGAGGCAGTTCCTGCACCACCGGTTCTGCCGGGGGCGGGGTCAGGGTGGAATGCTCCAGCACAAAGGCCGTCGCCTTTGCACGCATCAGGCGCTGGCGCACCTTGCGGGCATCGTTGGCCGGGAAGGTGCGTTCCCCGTCCAGTTTCTCATTCCAGTCGGTCAGGGCGGCCGTCACCTCGGTTTCCGTGGGCTGCAGGCCCTCTGCTTCCGCTACCAGCAGCAGCCCCAGCCAGCTGCGCAGCTTGCGTTCCGCCTGGGTGTGCAGCCAGGTGCGGAACTCTTCCACCGTCTGGCCCCGCACCTTGAGGAACTGATCAAAGTTGATGCCGTTGGCCTGCAGGCTCAGGTTGAACTGCCGCTGCTCGGCGAAGTAGTTGCCGCCCACCAGCTGTTTGGGCAGAGGACCGGTCACCTCGTCCCCCAGCTGCCAGATGACTTCTTTTTCCGCGCGGGCCTTTGCCTGCACGCAGCGCTGGGCGTAGAGTTCCCGGGCCACCTGCTGACGCAGGGCGGCCTTTCCAGCAGCATCTGCCGCACGCTCCTCATCGCCATGATGACGGTTGATCTCCATTTCAATGGTAAGCTGCCGGATGAGGTGCGGCTCTACCGCCTGCACAAAACCGGTGTACCGGCCCAGCGTCAGCGGCGGCAGGGCATAGAACTGCGCCCCGGCCCGGAACCCTTCGGCCCGGTTCACGGCCAGCAATTCAAAGTCCGGGTCGGTCACCGGCGTAACGCCGTACTCCGCCGCGATCTGCTCATACAGGGCCGAAAAGCCCTCCAGGATGGTGCGGTTCACCGCCGCCGTCAGCAAGTCCTCTTCGGCCTGCGGGGCGTCCGGCGCAGCCTGCTCGGCCGTGATGGCCCGTTCAAGCTCTTCGGCATCCGCCGTAAATACCAGCCGGCAGTCCCCCGGCTCTGCCATACCAAAATGTTCCAGTTTCATCTTATGGTTCCTCCTCTCACAGCAGTGCGAACATCAGCACCAGCAATGCCACGCCGATTCCTGCGTACAGCGCCTCGGCGCCCAGCACGGACTTATCGCCATCCACATACATTTTCTCCGGGGCTTCCGGGTCGTAGTACAGGGTCACCACGCTGCCCTCGGCAAAATTCTTGCTGCGGGAGGGTTTGGGGTACTGCAGCCGGTGGCTGCCGCCCGCCGTGGTGAACTCCAGCACATAGGCCGTGCCGTCCCGGCTCTGCACTGTGCCAGTGATGCGCGCCTGTACTTTTTCGCCGTTCGTGCAGAGACTGCGCCGCTGCCGCACACTGCGCAGCGCCATGTAAAACATGATCAGTGCACCCACCAGAAAGATGATTCCGTTTGCCATATGCATTCCCTCGTTTTTATCATTGTACGGGAAGCGCCCCGCCGCGTGGCTTTTATTGTACCACACTTTAATGAATTTTTCGCCCCACAGCCGCTGTACGGACTGCATCAATTTCCATGCAAAAATTTGTCAAAAAAATTTGAAAATAGGTGTTGACATTTCTGTTGCATCTGGTATAATAACTATCGTTCCGAGCGACACAGCTCACGAACGAAACAGAATATGCGGATATGGCGGAATTGGCAGACGCGTTAGATTCAGGTTCTAA
>ENA-OOWV01001706-OOWV01001706.1-human-gut-metagenome-genome-assembly--contig:-NODE-1706-length-13719-cov-4.041642_pt1 | contig 13719 bp, 10 predicted proteins | sample MGYA00241584_ERZ501337 | MGnify/ENA primary metagenome ERZ501337 (study PRJEB25962, sample SAMEA2042744) | human gut metagenome | biome: human gut; feature: human-associated habitat; material: faeces... | reverse complement strand
GGTTCAGGTGTTCCAGCGCAGCCAGCGAAACGGCGCCGGCCGCCTCGACCACCAGCTTATGCTTCTCGAGCATGAGCAGAATCATTTCGTTGATGTCGCGCTCGGTGACGGTGACCAGATCGTCCAGGAACTCGTTAATCAGAGCGAAGGGCAGGTCGCCGGGGTGCTTGACCGCAACACCTTCGGCGGAGGTAACCACATGGTCAGCCGGAGACACACGACCCGCGGCCAGCGAGTCCTTCCAGGCCGGTGAGCCCTCCGGAATCGCACCGATTACGCGCACTTCAGGCTTGAATGTCTTGATGGCGAGCGCCACGCCGGCACCCAGGCCACCACCACCGAGCGGCACGACCACGTCAGTGACGTTCGGCACGTCTTCAAGGATCTCCAGACCGATGGTGCCTTGGCCGCAGATGACTTCGTAATCGTCGAATGGCGGCACGTAAATCATGCCTTCCTTGTCGGCGAGCTCAGCAGCGTGGGCGGCGGATTCATCGAACACATCGCCGTACAGCACCACGTCGGCACCGTAGGCCTTGGTGGCATCGACCTTCAGCGGCGGGGTGATCTGCGGCATGCAGATGGTGGCCTTGGCTCCACGCTCGCGGGCCGCATAGGCCACACCCTGGGCATGGTTGCCGGCAGACGCGGTGACGATGCCGTGAGCGATCTGCTCTTCGGTGAGCGAAGCAATCTTGTTATAGGCACCGCGGATCTTGAAGGATCCGGTGACCTGCAGGTTTTCCGGCTTCAGGAGAATCTCATGGCCGGTCATCTCGCTCAGCACCGGAGAAGGAATGATCTCCGTGTGGCGGGCAGTGCCTTTGAGTCGTTCGGCGGCCAGCTTCAGTTCGGCTGCATGATCACGTTGCAGCGCCTTCAAAACATCCTTTTGTTCCATAGCTTTCCATTGTAAGCACCACAATGCCGAGAGACACCAGCTATCTCGCTTCACAGAGGTACATTCGGCCTTTTGCAGACAGCTATCTGCTTTTCACAGGGGTACCGAGCATCGAAAACCCCGGGTATAAGCCTTGATTTTTCAACGCTTATACTCGGGGTTTTGACGTTACGGTACCTCTTTCAAGGCGGATAGCATTTCGCAATAGCCCTGAAGTATCTCTGTGAACGGAGAAAGGTACTCAATCCGCTACAATCGCTCCAATCGCTACAGCTGAATGACGGCGGCCTCCCAAGGATCGAGCTCACGGTTGGCGAGGGAGGCCACGGCGTGCGGGGCATCATACGTGCTGATTACCACGTTCGACTCGGTGATTCCGGCGGCGGCCAGTTCGGCGGTTTCGCGCGGTAGATCAACGGTTCGGCCGGACATGTTGACCACGACCAGCAGCTTCTCATCGCCGAGGGTGCGGGTGAAGGCGTAGACATGCGCGTCATCCGCATCGAGCAGATGCCAGTCGCCGGCCGCCACGACAGGCATGTCGTGGCGCAGCGCGATGAGCTGCTTGTAGAAGGCATATACCGAATCCGGATCGTCGAATTCGCCGGCCGCGTTGATCGCCGCATGGTTGGGATTGACGGAGATCCATGGCTCCTTAGCGGCATCCGGCGCAGTGAAACCGGCATAGACAGAGCCGTCCCATTGCATCGGGGTACGCGAATTATCACGACCGCGCGCGGCGATACCCGCCAACATCGATTCGGGCGACTGCACTTTGGCTTCCTCAACCCTTTGACGGTAAGCGTTCAGGGACTCGAGGTCACGGTACTGGTCTAGGCGCGTGAAGTGGGCGTCGGTCATGCCTAGCTCTTCGCCCTGATATATGTACGGGGTGCCGCGATGCATGTGCAGCATCAGGCCAAGTGCCTTGGCCGAACGCACACGAGATTCCTCCGAGGAGTCATCACCCCAACGAGAAACGACGCGAGGCTGGTCGTGGTTACCAGTAAACAGGCTTGCCCAGCCTGCATTCTTCACGGCCGCTTGATAACCGGCCATAATGCTCTTGAGCTTCGGCAGGTCAAGTGGCAGTGGCTTCCATTTGACGCCTTCGCAGTCAAAATCAACGTGCTCGAATAGGAAGAGCATGTCCAGCTCGCCGTTGGCGGGGTCGGTGATGTATTCGTTGCGCTGTGCGGTAACGCCGGGAGCCTCGCCCACGGTGAGGAAGCCCTCACGGCCTTCGAACACTTCACGGCGCATTTCGGCCAGGAATTCGTCTTGGCGAGGGCCGTCCGCGCAGAACGGATTCGGGTTGGAATAGCCTTCCTCACCCACGGGCAGATCGTCCAGCTCGGAACCGTACTCGCCGGGCAGCTTGCCAGACAGGTCCGTGCGCTTGGAAATCAGCGTAATCACATCCATGCGGAAACCGTCAACGCCGCGGTCAAGCCACCAGTTCATCATGTCGTATACCGCGCGGCGCACAGCCGGATTTTCCCAGTTGAGGTCCGGCTGCTTCTTCGAGAACTGATGCAGGTAGTATTCGCCACGCTCAGGGCAATACTCCCATGCAGAACCGCCAAAGTAGGAGCCCCACTGGTTGGGCTCGGCACCGGGCTCGCCGGCAGTGGTGCCGGGACGGGCGGGACGCCACCAATACCAGTCGGCGTGCTCATCATCCTTGTTTTTGGACGCTTCAAACCAGGCGTGTTCATCGGAAGTGTGATTGACAACAAGATCCATCACGATCTTGAGCCCGCGCTTGTGGGCCTCGGCCAGCAGCTCATCCATGTCGTCGAGTGTGCCGAACAGAGGATCAATGTCCTGATAGTCGGAAATATCGTAGCCATTATCGTCTTGCGGAGACTTGTATACCGGGGATAGCCACAGCACATCCACGCCGAGGTCGGCCAGATAGTCGAGCCGTGACGTAATGCCCTTGAGATCGCCGAGGCCGTCGCCGTTGGTGTCTTGGAAGGAACGCGGGTAAATCTGGTAAACGACCGCATTGGACCACCACGGATTTGGGGTGGCACCGTTGGTGCGGATGGAATCTGGAATTACTGTGCGTTGTGAAGTGGTCATCGTTGGCTCCTCCATTATTTATGGTCTACATTGCCTGTTGCTCATAGTCTAAAAAGCGCTGAATTACATTTCCATTGGGGAACTGCGTTGGTGTGCCGGAAACAAAAACTGCAAAGAGCCGGAAGGCACTGCTACGGCTCAATTCTCATAAGCTGCACATGCTATTTAGCAACATATGGGCCCTTTCGCTGTTTGTGGTGGGTGACTGTGCCGTGGGGTGATGTTGGTCGGGTAGGTTGGAGGCATGGATGCCTCTCACCTGTTCACCGCCGCGCTTCGGCTGCGGTCGCCTTGGAGGGTCGGGTCTGCGGACTTCCGTGACGCCGACGTCGACGGGCGGGAGCCGCACATCACGATCGGCTTCGAGCCCGGCAGAGGGTTCATGCTCCTGTTCGAGGCGTGGGTGTGGCTATATCGCCTGTGCTCGTGGATGATGCACTCGAGGCTCGAACCTATGAAGGAGCTCGCCCGCTTGTTCCGCCGCCACTTCGCCACCATAATCTACCTGACCTGCGGCAGCTCACATATTAACGGTTCTTCTGATTGCGACGCGCAAGAGCAACTTCGGGCGCGCTTGGATTGTCTGCTTGAACCCACTGGTGCGGGGATAGATGATTTAGTTGACACGCCTGCGGGAATCTGGTGGGGATTTCGCTGGCACACCGGATTTCAAGCAAACCCCGCCTCGGGAACCGCTCCGGACTTCGGCGTTGGCCCGGTTCGTATGTCAATCGATTGCCGTCTGAACCGGGACAGAATCCGCTGTCCCGGTTCGCGATTTCGGGCGATCTTTGCAAACCGGGACAATTTTTGTTGCCCCGGTATAAATGTCAATCGATTTATGCGAAAACCGGGACAACGTGCCAATTCCAGAATCGGCCTTATTCCGCCGATTCCGTCTGCCAGACGATATGAGTTGAGGAAACCGGAGTGTCCCGGTTCACGAAAACAAGCCGAAATCGCCGACCGGGACAGCGGATTCTGCCCCGGTCGACAGGTCAAACGATTGACATATGAACCGGGACAAATACAGATCAGAGAGAAGCCCATGAAGCAGATTTAACTTTCCTCAACTTTCCATCCGCCATAAACTAGCATTACATAACATCATGAACCGAGACGAAACCAACGAAGTATCTGGAGTCACCGACGACCAGCTCGGCCGAACGGCCGAGCCGTACGAATCCGGCAACTGGCGGGGCGGCGTCGGGAGCATCATTCGCAGCAATCCGAAATCAGGAACCGACACAAGTCGGACCCAGCAGACACGCATAATACGAGTTCACAGACTCGGCGATGTATTCCGCAACCGCACCACCGAATACCACACCACGGAAGAACTGTAAGCATTACGAAATCAACCTTGATTATTGCGCGGGCCTATACTAGGTTACGGTAGCGTAGGTTAGTGGTCGGGAGAGCGTCGCCGGCCATAGCGAGGTGATCAGTATGAGCGTTTCCATCAGCACGCCATCTGGACGAACCATGGCTTCCGCCGCAACAGTTGCGCCTTCCGCAACCGCGAGTCAAAAATCCAGCGCAAGCGCCAACCCCACCGCACTGGACCGTGCATCGGCCCGATACAGGGCCGCGCAATCGCGCTACCGCCAAGCCAAGGCCGCACTGAAGGCGATCAAGCGCCAGATCGTCCCCGTGGATGCATTCGGCAATCGCAAGCCGCGACTGCGCGGATGGCTTCACCTCGCCACCCTGCCGCTGTGCATCGCGGCGTCCATCGTACTCATCTGCATCGCGCCGGCCGGCTCGGTCAAAGCGGCCTGCGCAGTGTACGGTGCCTCGGCCATGCTGCTGTTCGGCAACAGCGCGCTGCTGCACGTCGTGCCGTGGCGCAGCGCGAAGGTGACTCGCGTACTGTGCGGCATCGATTATTCGAACATCTTCCTCATCATCGCCGGCACTAACACACCTGTGCTGTTCGCACTCAGCCCGGCGATTCGCCGGCCATATCTCACGGTGATTTGGGTGACCGCGGCGATCGGCACGATACTGCATATCGTCTGGCTGCGCACCCCGAACTGGGTGTTCACCACTGTGTATGTTGTGCTGGGATTGGCGCCGGTGACACTTATTCCGCAACTATGGACGGCTCCCGCAGTGGGCCCGGCTGCGACCATTCTTATCGCGTGCGGAGGTGCCGCGTATATCGCCGGCGCTGTGTGCTTTGCGCTGCGCAAGCCGAATCCGATTCCAGGCTGGTTCGAGTTCCACGAGGTGTTTCACCTAGGCACGGTCATCGGGTACGCCTGCCACGTCGTGGCGATTTATCTGATTGTTTGCGCGCTGTAGGTTTGCGAACCGTGCGGGCAGCCCAGCAGACCACCCGCACGCCCTCAATTCATGAGTATTTTCAGGCCGTACGCGCGATCTGCACGGCGGTGCCGGACGCGGTAACCATCAGCATACCGTTGTCGGCGCCGAGCACCTCGTAGTCGATGTCCACGCCGACCACGGCGTGCGCACCCATCGCCTCCGCGCGTTGTTGCATTTCGGCAATGGCCTCGTTACGGGCGCGCATCAGCTCTTCCTCATAGCCCTGGCTGCGGCCGCCGAACATGTTACGCAGGCCCGCGCCAAGATCCTTGAACATGTTCACACCGGACACCACTTCGCCGAAGACGATGCCCTGGTAGTTGGTGATGGTGTATCCGTCGACGGACGGGGTGGTAGTGACGAGAATCATGGCGAGGCTCCTTTGATCTAGTCCCGATCCCTCGGAACAACTTTTAAACAGTTATAATCAAACAGAATCTTTAAGTAGCGCACGAACCAATGTATGGGCTACTTGTCGCGAACGCTCACGCAGTAAACCATTCACTGACTCGTAATCGGATGCAGTCAGAGCCTGCATGGCTTTCTGCATCTCGTCCTCACTAAAATACTGCGACTCCTTTATAAGTTGAGAATAACGGTTATGGTCGTTAATCTCATACAAGGTTTTATCCTTCTTCGGATTGTTAATACCTCGTGGCAAATACATGCAATTACCTAACGAATTACCCAAAATATGTCGAGGCCTCGAAGAATCCGCCGCGTCAATACGCTTCCGAGCAATGATATGCTCCAACTCAAAAGTCTCTCCGTTTGGCACGGACGCAGAAAGATAGCTTAAGTTCGCATGAATTGTTATCAGACATTTAATATCTTTACCAAAGTTTATTCCTGGAGTCTGATCTGCGATCCACTGATCAAAGGCCTGATCAAATTGTTCTTCCGAAATACGCGTGCCATAGTCACGAGAAGAATTACAGTATTCCATTAACCTCTGATCACCATGAGATGACCATGCTGATGTGATAGCATCATACACATATGCAGCCTTAATATTAGATAGCGCTGTTGTGTATTCTTCCGAAGATGGATCTAAATCCCACAATGCCGCGAAATAAGATAACGTCTTAAACGTCGAAGATAGGCCGTTTTCATAATCATTGCCAGTAGATTTAAATCGACGCAATAAGGTCTCAAACATACTCTGCAAATTATTGCATATGCGTTCGGTCTTCTGGAGAATATCTTCCAGTTCGTCTCTAATTTTCTGAATATACTTATTGAGTGAACTCAACTTACGATTGTCCAAGTTCATGGCCACTCCAAGAAGCCCGAAGCCAATCTCTGGAGCGGCACTGGTTGTCTCAGGGACAAGAGCCGACAAATGATCTACAACATACTGGCCCAACGCTGTACCAAATTCCGGCAACGTGACCGTGCGATTCTGGGTCAGTTCATCTTCAGAAAAATCATCTACATCAAATTCAGCTTGCTTGCGCATATCAAGATAGTAATTTTTCACATACTGCAACAGCTGATCTTGCAACGGAGATTCCTCAGCCCCTCGTAGCCGAATGGCGGCATTAACCCAAGCAGCGCCAAACACTTCATACTTGGTCAGAGGGACACCACCTTTATTGAGGTTAGCAAAAACGTCAGCAATATGAGCAGATCCACCCAAATAAACAATCATCGGCACTTTAAGGTGCTCAAGATTGACGAATGAGCGGATTTGTTGCTTAAGATCGTCAATGCTTTGCATAGCAGCTTTTACATCCTCTTTGCTGCTCAACGAATCCATAGCCCAATATGCCACTTTATTGGGATTGCTATTCACCAGCTTATCAAATATCGGCTCTGTGAACTTATCCCCTTCCGGCAACATCTTCTTTACAGACTGATAGACGCTTGTATACGATTCCCTGTTCAACGGTTTCCAAAACTGCAATGGATCTTGCCGATACTTCTTAATAGTAGATAGACGCTGCTGCCCGTCCAATAGTTGGAGCTTCGCATCTTTATCGTTATCGTTCTCCGGATAAACAAGTAAAGTACCAAAGGGGTATCCATCATGCAGGGTCTGCACGAAATCTTCCTGCTTCTTTTTTGTCCAAACAAACCCTCGTTGGAATTTTGGCAAACTTATGCGATCGAGTTGGTCAACGGATAATTCGTCAATACGGTATGAGGACATCAGCGGCTCCTTACGTCACGCCAATGATCTCACCAAACAGTTGATAGATCAAGCGTATTAACAGTCAGACTCAGCTTTGTAGCCGAACGGCGGCGGCCATTCCGCCGTCGCCATAGGTGGGGTGGGTCATGAAGGCTTGGCTGGCGGTGGTGTCACCGCGCATCAACGATTCCCACATGGCTAGGCGGCTCATGGAGATGGCTTCGACGCCGAGGATGGCGTCGGCGATGTGCGCGGCGTAGAGATCGCGATGCTTGGCGATCAGGAAGCGCATGAGATCGAGGCGCTTGGTCATGCTGGTCACGTTTGAGGAGGCCGGGGCCGTGCGGTATTCGATCAGGGGCTCGGGGGCGATGCCGATATGGGCCGCGCCCTTCCCGGCGTCGTCTTTCGGTTCCAATCCCCGCTCCAACATCGACAAAAAGAGATCCCAATCCTCAAAGCCGCTGCGCATCGACTCGTCATATCCGCCGCAACGCTCCCACGCCGAGCGGCGAATCATGCATGTTGCCGGGCAACAGTTATGCGACACGAACGCTCCCGCGTCGCCACCGGTCGGCTGGACCACTGAGTCCAGAACCCCGAACGTACGCAGCCAACCAGAGGACGCAACCATCGAATCATCAGCAGTCAGCAACGGCAACGTACGCTCAATGAAGGTCGGCATCAAACGGTCATCGCCATCCAGCACCACCACGAACGGCGTCCCGGCAGCGGCGATGCCGCGGTTGCGCGCGGCGGAGGGACCTGCATTCACCTGGTCGATGAAATCGACGGCGACACCGCCCGTATCCAACGCTCCATGCCGGCAATCATCGAGAATTGCGCTCAATACATCAACAGATGTTTGCTCATCGGAACCATCATCCACGATGATGATGCGTTCCGGGCGAACTGTCTGGGACAATGCCGACTCGACTGCTTCGCGAATCAACGGACCCTGGTTGTAGCTGGTAATTACGACTGTCACTGCTGCCATGCGGCAAGTTTATCGGGTTCGGGCGCAGGCCACCCACCGGCGCTGCGCGCCACCTCCCGCCAACGGGAGGTGAGATTTGAGCAACACCATCATCAAGGGAATAACAATCCACTTTTCTGCATCATCTATCGTTTTTTTCTGCATCATATTGATAGAATATGATGCAGAAAGCTATTTGATGATGCAGAAAGAGACTCACAATGAAGCACTTTGACTACATCACCGCCGCCAAGGGACTGCTCACCCCACGAACCACAACGCTGCTATCCGCCATCCACGAAGCCAAAGGTCGCCAAAGCGTACAGGCTGCAATCAGGCCTGATTTGTTGAACACACTCATCGCGGTTGCACGCATTCAAAGCACCAACGCATCCAATCGTATTGAAGGTATCTCTACCAGCGACAAGCGACTCAACGCACTGGTTGCAGGAAAAACCACGCCACACAATCGTGCCGAGGAGGAAATCACCGGCTATCGCGACGTACTCGCCACCATCCACGAAAGCCACGACTACATTCCACCGACCCCAAATACAATCCTCCAACTGCATCGCGATCTGTTCCGATACACCGGCCTCGCTTTCGGCGGACATTTCAAAGACAGCGACAATGCCATCATCGAGCGCGACGCCACCGGAAAACAAATCATTCGTTTCACGCCCCCAAACGCACTCATCACACCGGAGCTCATCGAGCGCGCCTGTGCCGCCTATACAGAAGCCATCCAAGACGGACATATCGATCCATTGCTCGCCACAGCAATGTTCACCTTCGACTTCACCTGCATCCACCCATTCAATGACGGCAATGGTCGAATGAGCCGACTGCTGACCTTGCTACTGCTCTACCGCAATGGTTACCAAGTAGGTAAATATATCAGCATTGAACACCTTATCGAACGGACCAAAGACACCTATTACGAGGCACTTGCCGCGAGCACATACGGCTGGAACGACAACGTCAACGACTATGCACCATTTGTGAACTATTTACTCGGCGTCATCCTCACTGCCTGTAAAGAGTTCGACGAACGGATTGGGGAAGTGTCCGACTGGGGCAGCAATAGAAAACCCACCAAGGAGCAGCGTATCGGCAATCTATTTGAGCGCACGTTATCGCCGCTCTCAAAAGCGGACATACTTCAACAATTGCCCGATATCAGCGCCAGCACTGTTGAACGTACACTGAAGACACTGCTTGACAACGGCACCATCACCAAACTGGGCGCCGGCCGCGGCACCCGGTACGTTAAGAACCGTTGAGCCGCACCACAACCGACATCCCATCCTTGCTGCAATGATGTTATCGGGCACCGATCACACCTGCGCGCGGCACGGCAGGGTGCTGATGCATGTGCGCGGGCGCGGGCTTGGCACGAACCTTGGTGGTGAAGTAGTCGGACTCAATCTTCCACACCGTGACGCTGCGGACCTGCGCATCAGTGAATTCCACATTCGGCATATGCGCCTGCTGTGCCATCAGCGTCTGCAAGCCGTGGCGGCATTCATCCAGATCCTCGACCAGTGACGCCGTGCCATTGCCGACGATCGACTTGAACGTCTCGCCCCAATTGCACGTGGTGCGGCCCGCCACCACCTCGCAGTCGGTCTGCATGGTGAAAGCCACGGGCAGTCGGCCACCGGCGGCGGCGCGAATCGCGTCGAGCTTGCGGCCGCGCGGCGCGGAGTGGAACCAGAGCGTCAGCTTGCCAGTCGCCTCGTCGTACTCGTAATCAAAGCCGAAATTCAGCGGCACGATAGTCAGGCCCTCGGCATCCGCATAGGCCACTTCAACGATGTCGCAGGCGGCGATGATCGCGGCGATCCGCTCGGGATCGGTCACCTCGCGGTCCGCACGGCGCATCATGCGATGCTCGCCGGCGACCGTGTGCTCATCCTCACGCTTGGCGGGCTTGCGAGCGCCCGCGATATTCTCCATGCTCATGCCTGATCATCCCATCCACAACCGCAATCCAGTCGCCGTAGCCTTCCTCGGCCATGCGCGAGCGCGGCACGAAGCGCAGGGCGGCGGAATTCATGCAGTAGCGCAGGCCGCCGCGGTCGGCCGGGCCGTCGGTGAACACGTGGCCCAAGTGAATCTGTGTGTCCGACGTGCGCACTTCGATGCGGTCGCGGCCCGGAATGCGGTGGTCCTCATGCTCGGTCAGCAAGTCACCGGCAATCGGGCGGGAGAACGCGGGCCAGCCGCAGCCGGAATCGAACTTGTCTCGCGACGAGAACAGCGGCTCGCCGCTGACGATGTCCACGTAAATGCCGGGCTCAAACTCCTCGTCATACTCGTTGACGAACGGGCGCTCGGTAGCGGCGTTCTGCGTGACCGCGAACTGCTCAAGCGTCAGATCCCAGATGCGTTCCACGTACTTCTGACGGCGTTTTACGTTCGCGATTGCGGCGATCGGTACATGGCAGTAGCCGCCGGGATTGTTCACCAGATAGTCCTGATGATGTGCCTCGGCCGGGTAGAAGTTGCGCAGCGGTTCGACCAGTACGGCCGGGCGCTGCGGCGGTCGACCAGCTGCTCCAGAGCCGCCACATACACGGCGCGCTGCGTCTCGTCCGTGTAGAACATGCCAGTGCGGTACTGCCGGCCGCGGTCTTCGCCCTGCTGGTCCACGGAGAACGGGTCGATGACCTCCAGGAACAGCAATGTCAGCGTCCGCAGGCTGACCTGTGCCGGGTTAAACTCGACTTTCACGGTTTCGGCCGCATCCGTGCCGCCCGCGCATACCTGCTCGTAGGTCGGCGATTCGACGGTGGATTGCGCGTAGCCGACCGTGGTGTCCGTGACGCCGTCGACGTTCTGGAAGTAGCGCTCCAGTCCCCAGAAGCAGCCGCCGGCGAAGTATGCGGTTTGCGTATTTCCGTCATTGTGTTCGTTACGTTCGCTCATGCGCCCCACGTTACTACGTCGAGGCGGCTCGCGATGCAGTCAACGACACCTCTGCACCGGCAAAACCGCTTTCGAGGGGCTGATTCGGCCTTCGCAGGAGGTCTACTCCCGTTTCAAGGGGCTGGTCGGCAGCTAGACCGCATGTAAAAGCCCATCCGCGTCAACGCCATTCCGCCGATTTTGGAGCGTGAATACTCGGCCATCAGCCCCCTCGAAGCAGGAGTAGACCTCCCGGAGAGGCCAAATCAACCCCTCGAAACGGAGATAGCGCCTTCTGCGCCCTTCTCGCTGGGCTTTCGCCGCTCAAAGAGGTACATTCGGGCTTCTGCAGAATGCTTTCTCCGTTCAAAGAGGTACCGAATACGGGAAATCCCGAGTACAAACGCCGTCATTGCAACGCTCATACTCGGGATTTCAGAGTTCAGGTACCTCTTTGAAGGCAGTTAGTTGTCCGCAAGAGGCCAAATGTACCTCTCTGAAAGCAGATACCCCGTCTCAGGCTCGAATCGGCTAGCCTGCGTACCCGTGTGCACACCTTCACGACCGCAGCGTGCTGAGCATGCCGGCTACTTCGGCGGGCGTCACGCTGGGCACGTAGGCGCGCACCACCGCGAGCCCGATCTGCGGCAACGCCGCCGGGTCCGGGTAGCACACGTAGACCGGCGCTTCGGCGGGCTGGAACTTGCGCTTGAAGTTGAACAGCGAGTGGAAGCCGTAGGCGGGTTCCATCCAGTCGGCCACGATCTGCAGCGCGTGTTGGAGCACCTGCGTGCCTTCGCCGGCCGCCACCCCACCTTCCCGGGCATTGTCTCGCTCGGGGTTCATGCCGGCCAAGGGTGCCGCGGACAGGCTCATGAACTCCACGGCATGCTCAGGATCCGCAAGCCCCTCGTCGCGCAGGCGCTCGGCCATGCGCGCGATCAGGAACTCCATAATGCCGTTGGGACTGTCGGTGCGATGGCGCATGAAGTCCAGCGTCCAGCCGACGATGCGCCCGTCGCGCCAGGTGGGCAGCCAGCTGGTGACGCCCAGCACGCGCCCGTCCGCGTCGATGGCGTAAAGCAGCCGCACGCGCGGGTCGCGCAGTTCCTCGACACCGCCGAGCGTGAACTTCATTTCCGGCAGCGCCTTGAGCTGCGCCCACTCCTCGGAGATGTCCTCGATCTGCTCGCGCACATCGAGCGACGCTTCCAGGAACGTGGACTGCACATCGGTCACGCCGTCGCGCTTGGCCTTGTTGATGGCGGTGCGCACATCCTGCCATTTCTTGCCGGTCGTCTTCCAGCCGCGCGGGTCCACGACCATTTCGCTGCCGACCTCGATGGAGCTCCAGCCGGCCTCCAGCAACGCGTCGCGCTGTTCGCGATGCACGCTGTAGAACACCGGCGAAAGCGACCGCTCCACGCAATACTGGGTGAAGCCGGTCAGGTCGTCCATCCACTCGGAGGGCTCGCCGAACGGCCCGGTGCAGGTCAAGGCGATGCCGTTGAGCACGCGATATGCCACGGCCGATTTGCCCGTGGGCGAGAGCCAGTAGCTGTTGCCTTCCCACGTAGTCATGAAGCTCATCGATTCGCCGCCGGTTTCGACCAGCCGCTCGGCGCGTGCCTGCGCCCGCTCGTTCGATTCGCTCACGTCGCTCATCCAGCGGATCACCACGACCAGCACCACGATCCAGAACACCAGGCCGACGCCCTGATACACGATCGAGGCCATCGGGGTACGCGGCACGAACGACAACTTCATATGGCTCAGGAAGCCGATGGGCAGGAAGCGCCCCGGCAGTTCGGCCAACAGCGACGAGGCCGTGGCACGCGGCGAGAATTCATCCGGCTGGGCGATGCCGTACATCAGGTACACGGCGGCGCACGCCAGCAGAACCAGCACGATGGCGCCGACGCCGCCGATCAGTCGCCGCCAGCCGACGCGAATCGGGAAATGCTTCAACGCCGCAGTCAAGGCGACGGCAAAGAACAGCGGCGGCAAGGCGTTCGCCACGCAGGCGGTGATCGCGCCGTGCTGCAGCAGTGAGGTCATGCCGTCCGGCGCAAAGCTCAGCGGCACGATCAGGTAGTAGGCGATGGCTACTCCCGCAGTGAACAGGTTGATGGCCACGGCACACATGGCCGCGAACCGACGGCCGCGATACAGGCCCCACGCCAGCACCAGGGTCACGGCGGTGGGCAGCAGCGAACGCAGTACCGCGCCCGGCATCGAGGCTCGCAATAGGTCGAATTGCAGGAAGCAGCCGCTGTGCGTGGCGCCGGCCAGGCAGCGCGCGAGCGTGCCGTCGTCAACGGAGACCGGACTCATGAGCAGGCCGACCGTGCTGAGCGGCCCCGCGTGATTATGCGAGGT
>ENA-OOWV01001705-OOWV01001705.1-human-gut-metagenome-genome-assembly--contig:-NODE-1705-length-13719-cov-4.832919_pt1 | contig 13719 bp, 12 predicted proteins | sample MGYA00241584_ERZ501337 | MGnify/ENA primary metagenome ERZ501337 (study PRJEB25962, sample SAMEA2042744) | human gut metagenome | biome: human gut; feature: human-associated habitat; material: faeces... | reverse complement strand
GTACCAACAACTGTTTTAGCCCAACAACAATATGAAGAATTCAAAGAAAGAATGACTAATTTTGGCATTAGAGTAGAAGTATTAAATAGATTTAAAACCAAAAAACAACAAACAGAAATTATTAATAAATTAAAATTAGGAGAAGTTGACATTGTAGTAGGAACACATAGAATATTAAGCAAAGATGTTGAATTTAAAGATTTAGGATTATTAATAATAGATGAGGAACACAGATTTGGAGTAAAAGATAAAGAAAAAATAAAACAATATAAAGCAACAATAGATGTATTAACAATGACTGCAACACCAATCCCAAGAACACTTCATATGTCAATTGTTGGTGTAAGAGATATGTCTGTAATATATGAGCCACCATATAACAGAAAGCCTGTTCAAACATATGTATTAGAATATGATCAAGAAGTTATAAAAGAAGCTATAACAAGAGAACTAGAAAGAAATGGTCAAGTATTTTATCTATTTAATAATGTGGAAAGAATAATTCAAAAAGCAGATGAAATATCAAATCTTGTACCAGAAGCAAAAGTTGTATATGCACATGGACAAATGACAGGACATGAAATTGAGAATATAATGGAAGAATTTATCGAAGGAAAGACAAATGTATTAGTATGTACAACAATATTAGAATCTGGAATAGATATTCCAAATGCAAATACAATAATTGTTGAAAATGCAGACAGAATGGGATTAGCACAATTATACCAAATAAGGGGAAGAGTAGGAAGATCTGATAGACAGGGATATGCTTATATCACATATAAAAGAGATAAATTATTATCAGAAATTGCAGATAAGAGATTAAAAGCAATAAAAGAATTTACAGAATTTGGTTCAGGATTTAAAATTGCAATGAGAGACTTAGAAATAAGAGGGGCAGGAAGTCTACTTGGAGAAATACAAAGTGGACATCTAGAACAAGTTGGATATGATACATATTGTAACTTATTAGATGAAGTAGTAAAAGAAATGCAAGGTGAAGAAGTAAAACCAGAAATAGATGTTCAAATAGATTTAGATGCGACATGTTATATTCCAGATGAATATATATCAGATTCAAGTCAAAAAATTGAAATATATCAAGATATTGCATTATGTAAAAATGAAGAAGATATACAAAATGTAATTGATGAAATGATTGATAGATTTGGAAATATGCCAAGTGAAATAGAAAATTTAATTGAAATTGCAAGAATAAAAATATTATGTAAGAAGCTTAATATAAGTAAAGTTCAAGGAAAACTTAGTTTTGCAGTATTTACATTTGAATTAGGCGAATTTAATATAGATGTAAATGAATTAGCAAAAAATTATAGAAATAGAATAAAATTTTCACAAGGTTTAAAACCACAAATTACATATGTTCTACAAAATGCAACAGGAATGAAGATGTTAAAAGAAGTAGAAGAATTTTTGAAAACAATAGATGATTTTAAAATAAAAGAAAATAAATAATTTTTTAAGAAAGGAGAAAAAATGCAAACAATAACAAGTAAAGATAATGAATTAATAAAACATATTAGAAAATTAAAAGACAAAAAATATCGTGATGAAAGTAATGAATATGTTGTTGAAGGTGTAAAACTTGTTGAAGAAGCGGTAAAAGAAAATGCAAAAATAAAACAAATAATTGTATGTGAAGATACAACAAGAACATATGAAATTCCAACACATATAATGCTTGAAATTGCAAAATATGAATGTATATCTGTTTCGGATAAAATTTTTAATATAATAACACAGGTTACAAATCCACAAGGAATAATGGCTATAATAGAAAAAAATGCACAAAATGCAAAAATAGATTATACACAAGATATAATAGTTGTATTAGATGATATACAAGATCCAGGAAATTTAGGAACAATTTTAAGAACAGTTGATAGTATTGGATTAAATCAAATTATAGTGTCAAAAGGAACTGCAGATGCTTTTAATTCTAAAGTTGTTCGTTCAACAATGGGAGCTATATTTAGAATAAAAATAATAGAAGTTGAAAATCTAGCACAGGCAATAAAAGAAATGAGAAAACATCATTTTAAATTAATGGTAACATCTTTACAAACAAAAAATAGTATTTATGATATAGATTTTTATAAAAAGATTATAGTTATTGGAAATGAAGCAAATGGAGTTTCAAAAGAAATTCAAGATATGGCAGATGAAAAAGCAAAAATTCCAATGTTGGGTAGAACAGAGAGCCTTAATGCATCTGTTGCAGCAGGTGTTGTTATGTATGAATATGTAAGACAAAAATTGAGTAAATAAAAGTTAAAAAATAATCAAAAAGCAATGAGAAATAGATTACAAAGTCTATTTTGAAGTAGTCTGATCAACTACTCTTTTTATATACTATATGATTTTTTTAGGAAAATATTTATTAGAAGTTTAGAAAATAAAAAAGAGATATGTGATCAGCATATCTCATTCATATCATGATTCTCGTATGACTAACAATGTCACTCGAGTTGTTAAATATAGTATACTACTTTTTCTAGTATAGGTCAAACTTTTTTTGTTATTTAGAAGATATTTCTATAATTATAAATATGAAAATGTTGAAAAAAATATAAAATTGGATATAATATTAATAATTAATATAGGAGGAATGATTGGTATGAAAATTTATTATGTAAGACATGGACAAACAGACTTAAATTTAGCCCAAAAAATGCAAGGTGGAGGAACAGAAAAAGAATTAAATGAAACAGGTATAAGTCAGGCTTATAATACAAAAAAAGAACTTGAAAATGTAAAATATGATCTTGTAATTTGTTCTCCAATGAAAAGAGCGAAGCAAACAGCTGAAATAATAAATGAAGGAAGAGATATACCAATTATTACAGATGAGAGAATAAGAGAAAGAAAATTAGGTGACTATGAGGGAAGAGATGTAACAGAAGAAATGGAAAATAATATTTGGGATTATAAGTTAAATTATAACATTCCAAATGGAGAAAATTTACATGATTTTGAAAATAGAATTAATGAATTTTTTGATGATATAAAAGAAAAATATCATGACAAAACTATTTTGATTGTAGCACATGGAGGAATTGCAAAAGTTATAAAATCACATCTTTATGGTATGACAGAAAGTCAAAATTTAGCAGAAATTTCAATGAATAATTGTGAGATAATAGAATTTGAAATATAATTTATAAAAAAAATTTTTATACTTTGATGGTATGAAAGTTTTTTTTTAGGAGATGTGGTATAATATTTATGGAGATGAAATTAATGAAAGAGTTATTAAAAGTTGTAGTGAAAAAGCTATTCATATTATCAATAATATTTAACACAATTTATTCATTAGCTGATTATGGAGAAGCTTATGTTTTATCATATTTTGGAACAAGTCCATTAACATTAGACAAAATAACCAAATTAACAATATGGATTTGTATTATAGATATAATAATGCTATTAGCAGGAAAAATAGCTTCATATATTGATAATGTAAATAATATAAAAACTCAAACGACAATTCAAAAATATTATTTTAATAAATTACAATCTATGACAATGGAACAAATATCTAATACACATACAGGATATATACATAAGCTAATAACTAATTTGTCATTTTATTTTTTTGAAATGACATGGCAATTTGAATCTAGTGTAATACCATTGATTATTGGCGGAATATCAATATTATTAATGGTATGCAGACAATCAGTAATAACAGGAATAATATGTATTATTGTTTCAATATTAGCGGTAATGTTAAAGTTCAAAATGATAAAAAATAAACAGGTATATCAAGAAAAAGCAAATGAAACAGAGTCAAAATATAATGCTACATTTGTAGATTTTATTCAAAATATTATAGCTGTTAGAAAATTAAATATAAGAGATTTTTGCAATAAAAAAATTAATGAAAATGCTGAAGAGTATTTAGAAGCAACAAAAGTTAATGTAAATAAGAAAACAAATGCTAATGGAGTATTTACAGGATTAATAAACTTATTATATATAGTTGTTTTAATAAGTACTATAATAATGGTAAAAAATGGGCAAGATGGGTTACCATATTTGTTATTTTATATGTCAGCGCTAGGAAAATTGTATTGGAGTTTAAATAATATGGTTAGGCTATTAGATATGGGAGAAAGGTTTAAAACTTCTAAAAAGCAATTAGATGAATATTTTAAAAATATTAAAGAGATAGAGATACTTAAGAATTTTAACAATATAAAATTAGAAGATGTTAAATTTTCATATACTAAAGATTCAGCTCAAATAAAAATACCAGAATTTTATTTAGAAAAAGGTGACAAAATAAGTATAATGGGAGAGTCTGGTCAAGGAAAAACAACTATAATGAATATTTTGGCGGGATTATATCCATTAAATAATGGAAGGCTTCTAATAGATAATAAAGAAATAAAAGATGTTAGATTAGATTTAGTGTTTGTATCTCAAGAAGTAGATTTATTTGATTTGAGTGTTAGAGATAATTTATGTTTAGGAAAAGAAATTCCAGATAAGAAAATATTTGAATTATTAGAAGAAGCAGGATTAAAAGGATGGTATAATGAATTACCAAATGGATTAGATACAATTGTAGGAGAAAGGGGAATAAAATTATCAACAGGTCAAAAACAAAGACTAAATTTAATTAGAGGAATATTAATTGATAAAGAATTATATTTCTTTGATGAGCCAACATCAAATTTAGATATATTATCAGAAGAAAAAATAACGAATATGATTGAGAAATATTTAAAAGATAAAACATATGTGATAGTTACACATAGACAAAAATTAAAAAGTTTATGTAATAAACATTATATTTTTGAAAATCATGAAATGAGAGAAGAAACAGATGTAATAAACATTTTAAATTAAATATGGTAGAGCAGTTTTATACTGTTCTTTTTATTATGAATAAAAAGTAAAATGATGAATAGAATTAAATATCAAAATTTGGAGGTAATTATGTTTTTGGTATTTAATAAAGAAAAAATTCAAACATATATAGTATCTGTGTTAACAGTAGCGGTATTAATAACAATTGCAAATGTAAGAAAAGTTGAAACAATTCAAACATCATCACAAGAAAAAGAATTGCCAATTTATAATGTTCAAACAGATGAAAAAAAGGTTGCATTTACAATGAATTGTGCTTGGAATGCAGATGATATTGATAAAATATTAGAAACATTACAAAAAAATAATGTAAAAATTACATTTTTTTTGGTAGGAGAATGGGTAGACAAATATCCAGAGGCAGTAAAAAGGATTGCAGAAGCGGGTCATGAAATTGGAACACATAGTAATACACATCCACATGTAAATAAATTATCATCAGAAAAAAATTTAGAAGAGATAAAATTAAGTGTAAATAAAATTGAAAAGATTACAAATAAAAAAGTGGAATTATATAGACCACCATATGGAGAATATAATGATATAGTAATAAGAACAGCAAAAAATAATGGATATTATCCAATTCAATGGAATTTAGATACATTAGATTATAAAGGATTAACTGGTGATGATATGTGGAAAAGAATAAGAAACAAAATATCAAATGGTAGTATAATATTAAGTCATAATGGAACCAAAAATACTGCAGATAGTTTAGATGGATTAATAAAAAATATTAAATCACAAGGATTTGAATTATTAACAGTATCAGAATTGATATATAAAGATAATTATGTAATTGATAATAATGGAATGCAAATAAAGATAAATATCTAAAAATAAGAATACTAATATTTTTATTGGGCAAAATAGGTATATAATAGAAAAAAGGAGAATGTGCATGCCATTAATTGGAATTGTTGCTAGAAAAAAAGATATTAAAGACATAAAAAGAAAACTAGGAGAAAATTATGAGCTAATTGAATTAAACAGCGAAAGTATAAAGAATTTAAAAAATATAAAATTTGATGAGATAATTTACAATAAAGACATAAATTTAACAGAAGAAGAATACAAATTTATGAGAGAAATAATAAATAAGACCAAATATATTCTGATAAATTCTGATGAAAAAATAAAAATACCTGAAAATATACTAATAAAAATTATAACATTTGGATTTAATTCAAAATCAACAATAATGATATCAAGTGTAAAAGAAAACTACATAATAATTAGTGTACAAAGAGAAATAGAAAAATTAAATGGAGATATAATAGAAAATCAAGAGAAAAAAATAGAAATAGAACAAAATAAAAAGTCATCAATATATAATGAAATTATAAATTTTTTAATAAAAGAGCTATAAAATAGCCCATAATTTATAAAAAACTGTCAAAAATGCCTAAAAATGAATAAAAATTCAAAAAAATTTTTCAAAATATTAACTTTTTATGTAGACAAAACCAAAAATGTGTAGTATAATAAGAAATGTAGAAAATTTTAAAATAAAAAAACGCAAGATGGTAATTTACAATTGATAAAATAAAAAAAGATAGGGAGGAAATAAAATTGGATACAAATTATTTAGAAAACAACTACTTAACATTAGTAGGAAAGGTTACAGGCGAAAAAGAATTTAGCCATGAAATTTATGGGGAGAAATTTTATAGATTTTCATTATCTATAGCACGTTTAAGTGGAAACGCAGACATTATTCCAATAACAATTTCAGAAAGACTAATAACAGATGAGACATTAACAGAAGGAAAGAAATTATTAATAAAAGGACAATTTAGATCATACAACAGCTTTGAAAATGAAAGAAACAAATTAATCTTAACAGTTTTTGCTAAAGATGTTCAAGAATTACCAGAAAATGAAGAACAAGAAGTTGAAGTTGAAGGCGAAGATGGAGAAATAGCAAAAAAAGAAGAAATGACAAACGAAGTAGTACTTATCGGATTTGTTTGTAAAAAACCTATTTACAGACAAACACCATTTGGAAGAGAAATTGCAGATTTATTATTAGCAGTAAACAGAGCATATAATAAATCAGATTATATTCCAACAATTGCTTGGGGAAGAAATGCAAGATTTTGCCAAAACATAGAAGTGGGAACACAAGTAAAAATTATAGGTAGAGTTCAATCAAGACAATATGAAAAGAAACATGAAGATGGAACAGTTGAAACAAAAACTGCATATGAAGTTTCTGTATGTAGCTTAGAAGTAATAAATGAAGAAGAAAATGAAAACAAAGAAGAAACAGAAAATCAAGAAGCTGTTTAATATATATATTTAAAGAACTATAATATAAAAATTATAGTTCTTTTTTTATTACATAAAATCTTGTAATCTCCACCAAATTATGATATATTATAGGCATTAAAAATAGATAATAATAAGCAAAATAAAAAATTGAAAGGATGTTATATATGAGTAGAGGAAGAAGATATGAAACTGAAGGTAAGTTAAATTACCAAAAAGTATTTGCTGTAATTATTGCAATCATTGTAATAGCAATGGTAGTAATGATAATTAAAAATGTATTTATACAAAGAGAAAAACTAAATAAAGAATATGAATACTTTACAGCATTTTCAGCAGATAAATGGGGAGTAATAAATCAAGATGGAGAAACAGTAATAAATCCATCATATCAAGAAATGATAGTAATACCAGACAAAACAAAAGATGTATTCATATGTACATATGATATAAACGAAGAAGATGGAACATATAAAACGAAAGCATTAAACGGAAAAAATGAAGAAATATTTACACAATATGATAAGGTTGAAGCTATACAAAATCAAGATAAAGATGGAAATTTATGGTATGAAAAAAATGTACTTAAAGTACAAAAAGATGGTAAATTTGGTTTAATAGATTTGACTGGAAATGAAATAATCCAAATTGAGTATGATGAAATATCAGTAATACCAGAAATAGAAAATTCATTTAAGGTAAAAAAAGACAGTAAATATGGAATTGTAGATGGTGACGGTAAAACAGTTGTACAAGCTCAATATGCTGATATAGATGTATTAGGAAAAGATAATAAATCAGGATTTATTGTAAAAAATGATAGTGGAAAATATGGAATTGTAGATTATTCAAATACACAAATTTTAGAGGCTAAATATGATTCAATTGAAAAAGTTTATGGAAATGATATGTATGTTGTTACAATTTCAGGAAAACAAAAAGTTGTAAATAAAGCAGGAGAAGATGTTTTAACAACTGGATTTGATTCAATTAAACAAATATTAGCAAATCAAGAAAATGCTGTAATATTTATGAAATCAGATAAATGTGGTGTGATGAATACAAATGGAGAAGTTCTAATAGATGCTCAATATGATAGCTTGAAGGAAACAAAAGTTGGTATGTTTATAGCAAGTAAAGATGGCAAATATGGAATAATAAATAGCAATAAAGAAGAAAAATTACCATTTGAATATTCTTCAATAACATTTAGTGAGAAGGCTGATTTATATGTTGCAGAAGATAGTAATTTCAATGCTAAGATTTTAAATAGTAATTTGGATGAAAAAGCAACTGGAATTTTATCAGAGTTAAATGAAAGTAAAGGCTATTTAAAATTAAGAGTTGACGATGGTTATAAATATTATAATTTTAAATTTGAAGAGAAAAAAGAATCTGATACTTTTACATCTAGAACATTATTTTTAAGTAAAAAAGATGGAAAATATGGTTTTGTTGATAAGGATGGAAAAGTTGTTGTAGATTATATTTATGATGATGCTATGGAACAAAATGATTATGGCTTTGCAGCTGTTAAAAAAGACGGAAAATGGGGAAGTATCGATGGTAAAGGAAATGTCGTACAAGAACCAACTTATAATTTAGATGATTATTTATTAATTGATTTTATAGGAAGATGGCATTTGGGTAGTGATATTAATATGAATTATTATAATCAATTGTAGTAAAAATTATATAACAAATGATACATATGATGCAAAATTCGAAATTACTTAAATAGTGTAATGTGATTTTTGTTAAAGAGAAGGGAACGGAATAAAAAATGGAACTAAAGACAAACTACCAATATACATATTTTATACATCCTTTTGTTGTAAAGGAGAGTAAATATCAAAAATATTTATTAAGTTTAATAAGAGATAAAAGATTTTCATTAAGAGTATTTCAAAAAAATAAAGATTTAGATTTGTATAATTATTTTTCACCTAAAACACGAGAATATCTTTTTACAAGTTTTTCGCATTCTGGTACAAAATTAGAAAGATTAAAAGAATTGCCTGATGATACAAAATCAGCGGTTTTGAGTAAATATCCATGTACAATTTTTGAATATAAATTAAAAGAAGATATACAGGGAAAAGCAGAAGAAAAAGGGATATTTTTTAATGTCAGAAAAATAGAGATTATATGCTTTAATACAGGAATATGTTTTTTTACAATGAAAACAAATATTGAAGAAAGCAATAGTTTTTCAGATGTATTGAATTTTAATTATAAATTTAGAGAGATAAACAAGGAAACTGCTTTAAATAATTATGATAAAATATATTTGCAAACAAGTACTTTTGATAATGTTAATAAGCTAACAGAATTTATTAAAGGAATTACTGGCTCTGATTTGGAAACAATGAAACTTGATATAGATACTCAAAAATTTTTGACATACTCATATGTGTGCATAGATAGAGAAGCTTGGAATGTAAATAAAAAGTTTGAAAATATAGAGTATAATTTTAATAAATATGCAAATTTTTTACCAGCGGATAATTCAGTGGATTTAGATAAAAGTAAAGCTACTCAATTTTCTGAATGGAAATATGCTAAGTTTGGTTTTACAAAACAAGGTGTGGTTTTATTTACTTCTAGTAGTGATATAAATAATTTTACGGAATTACCAGATAAGTTTGAAAATGAGTATTTTTATACTTATATTTTAAATTTGTATAAAAAGATTTATTTGAAAAAGTTGGAGGTTGAATTTAAAAAAGCTTCGAATTTGAAAAGTGCTAGAAAAAAATTTATAGAGTTTACTAGAAATATTTGGATTTTAGATGTTACTGAAGATGAGGTTGGCTCAAAAATAAATTACATTTTGGGTAAAACTTTTGAGTTGGATAGGTTGTATAGTGAGATTAAGACTAAATATGATGTTTTATATAAAGAGTTGAATATTGAGAATAATTCTAAAATTATGTTAGTTGTTGCTGGAATTTTGGTGGTTTCTCTTGTGTTTAATATTTTAAATTATATACAGCTTATAAAATAGAGTTTAATAATTATTTAATAAAAATTTTAAAAAAGGAAAAAATTATGAAAGTTACTTGTGGTATTGATATTATTGAAATAGATAGAATAAAAGAAAGCATAGAAAATGTTGGGGATAGATTTCTAGATAGAGTATTTACAAAAAAAGAAATAGAATATTGTGAATCACGAAAAGCACAAAAATATCAACATTATGCAGGTAGATTTGCTGCTAAAGAAGCAGCATTTAAAGCTATTTCTAAAATTTTAGATGATAAATATTCAGTTTGTTGGAAAGATTTTGAGATTGTTAATGATAAACAAGGAAGACCTCAAATAAATCTGCTTAATGTTGATACAGATAAAATTCAAGGTATTGATGTAAGTATTTCACATTGTAAATCATATGCTACAGCTAATGTTGTGGTAGTATTGTTGTAAAAGATATATGTTTACAGATTGTAAAAAAATGTAATGAAAAGGTGTTATAGAAAATGGGATTAATTGATAGTCACAGTCATCTAAATGACGAGAAATTTGATGGAGATAGAGAAAAAGTAATTAAAGAAATTTGTGAATCTGGAGTAACAAATTTAGTTACCGCTGGTTATAGTGTAGAGAGTTCAAAAAAGGCTTTAGAAATAGCAAAAAATAATGATTTTATTTACACAACAGCAGGGATTTCTCCTAATGATATTCCACAATCTGAAGATGAATTGTGGAAACAATTAGCTGATATTGAGAAAATATCTAAAGAAAACAGTAAAAAAGTATGTGCAATAGGAGAAATAGGTCTTGATTATTATTGGAACACCGAAAATAAAGAATTACAAAAATTAGCTTTTATTGAACAAATAAAAATAGCTAATAAACTTAATTTACCTATTGTTATTCATACAAGAGAAGCTGTTATGGATACATTGCAAATTTTAAAAGAAAATAAAGTTGAGAAAACTGGAGTTTTTCATTGTTGTCCTCAAAATAGAGAATTAATAAAAGAAGGGTTAAAACTTGGGTTTTATATTTCATTTGCTGGTCCAATTACTTTCAAAAATTCTAAAAATGCAGTAGAAATGATAAAATTGGTTCCAAATGATAGAATCTTAATAGAAACAGATAGTCCATATCTTGCACCTGAACCTGTTAGAGGAACACGAAATACTCCTTCTAATGTAAGATTTGTTGCACAAAAAATTGCTGATGCAAAAGGTTTAACTTTGGAAGAGGTTGAAAAAATTACATATGAAAATACAAAAAATGTCCTTTTGGGGACGGTTCTTAAAAGGACATTTTTCCAAAATTTGTAATTGCCTCTAAACATTGATATATTAAGCATATTTAAAAATGTCCTCTTTAAAGACGATGTCCCAAAAAGAACCGTCCCCAAAAGGACATTTTTGTTTATCTAATGTTTCTTAATGCTTCAATTCTGTCTTCTGTGCTTGGGTGTGTTGACCAAAGTGAAGAAGATTTTCTTTTGCCTTTTTCTCCATTTTTCTTAAATGGACTAATAATATACATATTTGCGGTAGCAGAGTTTGCACTTTGTAATTCATTTGGGTCACTTTCTAATTTTTCTAATGCAGAAATTAAACCATCAGGATTACGAGTGAATTCAACAGCAGTGCTGTCTGCTAAAAATTCTCTTTTTCTTGAAAGAGCAAGTTGCATTAAAGTACCAAAAATAGGTGATAATATTAAACAGATTAAGCCTAATAGCATTAATATGCCATTTGCTTTGCTGTCACTGTCTCTATCTTTTGTACCACCCCAAAATAGAACTCTTGAGAACATATCTGATAACATTACAATAAGTCCTACAAATACTGAAACGACAGCACTTAGTCGTATATCATAATTTTTTATATGACTCATTTCATGTGCTATAACTCCTTCTAATTCGTAGTAATCTAATTTTTCTAATAGTCCAGTTGTAACGCAAATTATTGCATGTTCAGGATTTCTTCCTGTTGCAAATGCATTTGGTTGAGCATCTTCTACAACATATAAATCAGGTTTTTTTGGTAGACCAGCTGTTACCATTAGAGCATCTAAAATATTAACAAGTTTTAAATCTTCTTCTTTTGTTGCTGGTCTTGCATGACAAGATGCTAAAACGATTTTATCACTGTAATAGTAAGAGCCCCAGGCACTTGCTATAGAAAATATTAATGCAATTACTATTGATAAACCGCCTAAATCTAAGGCATTACAGATGTAATATACGATTAATGTTATTACAAGTATAAATATTGAAATTATTAGTCCTGATTCGAATTTATTTTTTTTACTAGCTTCAAACATATAAATCTCCTTTTCATGATATTTAATTATATTTATAAAATTAATTAAATATATATTTGTTTTAATGAAAAATACAAAAAAGGGGAGTCGATATGACAACCCCTTAAATTTAATTATGCATTTTTTCCAAAATCAACTTTTACATTTTTTCTAGCTTCATCACTTTCAGCTGTGAATAATTCACGAGGTGTGAAATTAAACATTCCAGCAATTATGTTAGAAGGGAAAAGTTGTAATTTTTGGTTGTACATTGTAACACTGTCATTATAGAATTGTCTAGAAAAAGAAATTTTATTTTCTGTATTTCTTAATTCCTCAGATAATTCAGAAAAGTTTTGGTTTGCTTTTAAATCTGGATAATTTTCAGAAACAGCCATAATTGTTTTTAATGCACCTGAAAGTTGATTGTCTAATTCGGCTTTTTCAGCAACTGTTCCAGCGTTTGCCCAAGAAGTTCTTAATTGTGTTACTTTTTCAAGTGTTTCAGATTCGTGTGCTGTATATCCTTTTACTGTTTCAACAAAGTTAGGAATTAAATCAAATCTTCTTTGTAATTGTACATCAATTTGGCTCCATGCATTGTCTACTTTTACTTTTGCAGATACTAATCCGTTATACATTGCTATTATTGCAATTACGATTATTACTATTATTGCTAATACAATCCATCCCATAGTTTTTGCCTCCTTTTTTTATTATATACAATTTGTAAATTGATAATAACATAAATTAAGTTTTTTAACAAGAGATTTTTAACAAATTTTTTTGAAACTATAGACTTTATAAGTTTAATATTATATAATGGGTTCACCTCTCTTTAGAAAGTAGGTGAACATCTAATGACATCTTTTGATCTTATTTGGCTATTAATTCAAGAATTACTAAAAAGTAAAAATGAAGAAAGCCAAAGTAACAAACAGAAAGATTAATTATTTAATCTAGGAGTGGTCTAGCCAACCACTTCTTTTTTAATAAAAAAAAGATATGTGTAGCCAGCACATATCGAACATCTTTTAAATCTTTTGATCTCTTAACTTATAAGCTATATATAGTATATAATAATTTTTTTAAAATGTCAATTACTTCTAGTAAAAATATACTATATGAATTATTATATGTATAAAAGATAAAAATATTCAAAAAAAATTTGTACTATTTTCAATGGTTACGGCATATACTATAATGAACCACTTGGAATTCAAGGCTTGATTAGTGTCAAGAAGTTTCGGAAAATAATCCGATAATATAATAATTTTTACGAAA
>ENA-OOWV01001702-OOWV01001702.1-human-gut-metagenome-genome-assembly--contig:-NODE-1702-length-13724-cov-2.067452_pt1 | contig 13724 bp, 9 predicted proteins | sample MGYA00241584_ERZ501337 | MGnify/ENA primary metagenome ERZ501337 (study PRJEB25962, sample SAMEA2042744) | human gut metagenome | biome: human gut; feature: human-associated habitat; material: faeces... | reverse complement strand
AAACGTTGGTACCCAGTCTCTGGCTGTTACCATCCGCGTTCTGGTAGATGAGACACTGACTGCAAAGCAGAAATTCAACCTTGTTTTGAAAGAAATGAAGGTCGGATTCCTGAACGGACTTTTCCTTGGAATCCTTTCCTTCATATTTATCGGACTTTACATCTGTGTATTAAAACATTATCCAATGGGACATGCATTTTTGATTTCCGGCTGCGTTGGATTTTCCCTGATGGTAGCCATGGTAATTTCCAGTATGGTCGGCACTTTGATCCCAATGTTTTTCCACAAGATCAAAATTGATCCTGCAGTTGCTTCCGGTCCGTTGATTACAACCGTCAATGATCTGGTTGCCGTTATCACTTACTATGGACTCGCATGGCTGCTTCTGATCCATGTGCTGCATATGATTTAATTTACAGACAAAGACAGCTGTATCCGAAACAACACTTTCGATATACAGCTGCCTTTTTCATTGCGATCAGTCCCCTATCACCTACATAACACTTAACCGGATCAGCCGGACTTCAAATGGCTCGAGGTGTTCGTACAGACAGATACTTCCATCTTCCTGACGATTCACATAATCAGTCGTGTGAAGCGGCTGATTCTTTTCATTGATATAAACAATATCCGCAGATGAAATCCGCGCTGCTCTTCTATAATTTTTGCAAAATCCATACGGATTTCCATTATTTTCATTCAGCACACTCGTTGCTTTCAGATACGTCCGCTCTTTTGCATGTTCCAGACAAATTTCATAAGTCAGATCATGTTCTGGCTCCAACATCCCCGGGCTGATTTCATTCTGATCCAGCTTTCTCTGACAATATGGTTCTGACAGGTGCAGATAATTATATAATAAGATCTGAATTTCCCCGTCCTCTGACTTCGTGATCAGATAATTTTCCCCTTTTTTGATAAAATAGGAACCCATTTTTGCCAGCATCTCATACACATAGTAAGAAGGTTTTTTGATAAAATCATAGGTAAAGATCCCACGTTTTCCCTGAAAAGACCCCTGTATCATCTGATCCTCTGAGACATTTTCCAGCGGATCCATCACTCCAAAGGCAATCCCCGTCTGCCAGCAATCAACCATACTTTTTACAATATATGCCGGATAAAACATGGTATCCTGAAGGGCGTTGTTCCAGCCCAGATCGTAATTCCACTCCGCCACATACCAGGTCCTCACCTTCCATCCACAATCCTCATTATTGTTCAAAATCCTCCGTATCACATCATACACTGCATCCCTTTGCTGCATAATGCCGGCAGGCTGACGTCTCTGGATACTTTGCGGCGTATCATCCACGGTATACAGATTCATCATGACAAAATCCGGTTCGCAATGCTGCTTCTGATAAAAGGATGCAAAACTGTCCATCCACTCCGGATACAGTAAATTTACTGACATTAAAGCCGACGTCCCAACCTGAAACCGCTCATCGATTGCTTTGATCACCTTCCAGGTAGACAAATACAGACGATAATAATTTTCACGCTGCAGTGCAGAATAATTGATCCGCGGATTATCCGGTGAATTCCACACACAGAATTTCCATTTCAACACCTGACTGCGGCCATACCGTTCCACCATATGTTCCACCACATGGTATACCAGCCGATCCCATTGCTGCATATCCGTCGGCATATCGGATATAGAATTGCGCATCAGTGCGTCTTTGTTTACATTCTCCACCATAAGAAACGGTACAAAAGACAGTTCTACAAATGGGATCAGACCGCACTCTGCAATAAAATCAAATAGCTGATCCATCCGGTAAAAGCTATAATGCGGTCTTCGATCCCTTTCTTTTACATAAATTTCCATATCATCATGAAACAGTTCATGAAAATAAATACCGGTAAAATGTAATTTTTCCGCAAGCTCCCGCACCATCTTACGCACCGGATGAAGCAACAGATAGCTGGCTTTCCGAATCGTCAGAATCCCTCCGGGCTGATCCAGACTGACAAATCCATCCAAATCTACTCCGGTAATCAGCTGTTTTTTCCCGGGATGTCTGATCAGTTCTGCCCCGGCAAGATCCGCTTCCAGTTGCTGCAGAAACGCTGCCAGTTCCTGCTCCTCATCTGCCTGCAGCCGTGCAGGTGCTTCCATCTTCTGCTGTCTGCGGTATTCGCTAGGCAGAATCTGATAATACTCCCGAAATTTGGTGCTGAAAGATCTGGCATTTTTAAAACCGCTCTCCTCTGCGATCTGGTCAATGGTTTTCCTGGCATCCCGCAGCTGTCCCGCTGCATGCAACAGGCGAATCTCATTGATATATTTCAGGAAACTGGTGTCTAGCTTCTCCCGGAACATTTTGGAAATATACGAACTGCTGACAAAAAACTGTTCCGCCAATGCCGCCAGAGTCAACGCTTCCGTATAATGCTGCGAAATGTAAAACAGCACATTCTGCATCATCGGGAACTCTGTGTCCGGTATCTCTGACTCAACCCGGAAGTCACGCAGCAGATGCTCCAGAAGCTGATAAGAGCATTTCATTTCACGGACATATGCACACACATTTTCCTGCTGAATCTCCTGCACAAGATGTAAGATATCGCAGATTACTTCGTGATACCGTTCTTTGTGGAGTTCCATGACAGAATTGCACTCCAGCCTTCCCGGCGCCGCTCCCTGCCCCGACATCAGCTTTGTCAGGTCAACCCCGCAGAGCAAACAGCTCCCGGACACATCAGACAAACTGAAATACTGAAAGGGTTCAATCATTACAACATCCCCCTTCTTCAGTTCCAGAATTTTCTTTTTCAAAAAAAGCTTCACTGTCCCGGACAGCGGTATCAGAAAGCTATAATCTGATGACCACTCCGGCTCCTGCCGTCCTTCTTTCCTAACCATAAAATGAACCATTTTCATTCTCCCAACACGTTATTTCTTGTCCCATGTTTTCTTTTATCACATTTTATTTTACTGCTCAATTGCCTGCATGTTATCTCCGTCTTTTTCACGATTGTACAACAAAAACCGGGGGAATAAAACCCCCGGTTCTGTCACGCTCTATGATCAGAATACTACTTTTCCGTTTACTACATTCCACCAGCCATACTCGTTTGCTGCACGGCCTGTATAACCGAAATCGATTTTTCCACCATTTACATACCACCAGCCATACTCATTCGCTGCCAGTCCGGTGTAATTAAAGTTGATACTTCCATTCTGTACATACCACCAGCCATACTCATTTGCTACAAGTCCGGTGTAATTAAAGTCAACTTTTCCACCCTGTACCATAAACCATCCATTTCCATTAGCGGCAAGTCCGTTGTAGCTGAAATTAATGCTTCCATTCTGGAGATACCACCAGCCATACTCATTTGCTGCAAGTCCGGTGTAAGCAAAGTTGATACTTCCGTTCTGTACCATCCACCAGCCATACTCATTTGCTACAAGTCCGGTATAGCCAAAGTCCACCATGCCGTTTACAACCATGAACCATCCCTGGTCGTTTGATGCAAGTCCGGTATAAGTAAAATCAACTTTTCCGTTCTTTACATACCACCAACCGTAAGCATTTGGAGCAAGTCCGGTTGCATCTGTGGCAACTTTACCATCGATATAATAGTTCCAGTTTCCATTTTCGTCTGCCTCATTTGCAAGTCCATCCGGAATCGTCACACCTGATGTTACAAACTGGATTCCTTCCACTCTCGCATTTGCATTTTTAAATACCAGATATACGTTATGAACACCTGATGCACCGCTCAGATCAGTAGAGGCTGTTGTATAACCAAGCTCTGTGTAAGTTCCGGCATCCACGCCATTTTCCGAAGTACGTGCACTGGTAACAGCTTCTGTTGCACCGTAGTTTACCGAACCGATCAGTTTTCCGTCCGGAGCATCCAGACGAAGCTCGATACCATTCTGAGCCTCTGTGGAAGCAACATTCAGGACAGCCTGTTTTACCTGATTCAGATCCACGTTCAGAAGTGCTGTGTATGCACCTGCTTTTTTTGCCATAACTGCAAATATCTCATCGCTGTCTGCTGCTGCGGCTTCTGCGGTATTTCCTTTGGAATACTCTACATATTTTACATCAGATGCTGTAAAGGAAGAGGACCATACATTCAGTTTTTCTGCAGTATCAGCGTTGCTGAGTGTACTTCCGGATACTTTTACTTTTTTGCTCAGTACATTCTCACCCTTCAGATCAGAAGAATGTGCCGCATACAGCTGGTAAGTACCGTCTTCTACCACATACTCACCTGCGTTGACATCCCATACTTCCAGTGCGGAAGCGTCTACATGAATGTCTACATTTGCAGATTCTCCTGCTTTCAGAGCAACCTTTTCAAAACCAACCAGTTTTTTCTGCGGTGCTGTATCACCATAAGATGAATCCGGATTCGATGCATAGATTTCCACAACATCAGAAGTATCTACGTTTCCTGTATTTTTTACAGTTACAGATACATCGATATTTCCATCTTTATCTGCTTTTGCATTCATACCGGAGTAAGTAAATTCTGAGTAAGACAGACCGTATCCAAACGGATAAGTCACATCTTCATCATCTGCATACATATAAGTCAGATGTGTCTGCTCCATATCTGTCTCTGTCATATCTACGGTCACATTATCGTCAATGTCATCCAATGTCAGACCTTCTACCAGATCCGGTCCGATGTTTGCCATGGCATTCTCCGGAAGTGCATATTTATCAATAGCCGGAAGTGCATCCTTGGATTTATACCAGGTACTTACGAGACGTCCGGTTGGTGCTGCCTCCCCGTAAAGGACATTTACAAGTGCGGTTGCATCATACTGTCCACCGAATGCGTTAAATACGATGGCAGATACATTTTCATCATTCTGTAACGCTTCTGCTTCCACCGGATATTCGGTATTGATGATAACGATGGTCTTTTTACCCTCTTTCGCATAGTTTGCTGCAACGGTAGATACCATGTCCATCTGATCCTCACTGAGACTCAGATATTTACGGTCAATACCCTCACCGGAAATACCGTTGTACGGCTGTCCGACAACTACAATGGCATAATCCGTATCTGCTGCCAGTTCTTCGGAATCCGCACCAGCCTCTTTTATCGTTTCTTCTTTGAAAGTATATGGTGTCTTATCTTCTGCACTTTCAAATGCTGCGATACCGGTTGCCAGATTTCCTCCGAGAAGGAACGGAAGATTCGGTCCCTGAATCGGCTGTGCATCACCATTTAATTTTATTTTTCCATCCTCTGTTGTCTGCAGATACCAACCTAATTTATCGCTGAGTGCCCAAGTGGTGGAAAAATCAGTATCATTGTATTTATCACCCATTTTCAGGTAATAATTTCCATCCTCATCCGCTGCACGTTTTGACAGGAAAGTCGGCATGTTGCTGACTGCAGTTGCCATTCCGGCACTTGCTTTCATGCTGTAAGATCCGTTATTGGAAACTGCCGCATCATACAATCCCATGGTATTGCCCGGCAGAGAATTGTTTTTCACACCTGCATTGATCCATTTCTGATTTGCCAGAGAAAGCAGACTGAATGCATCCTGTCCCCAGTCCGCATACTCAAATAAATACTTAGACTGATCTGCTGCCTGTGTGCCCTCTTCCGGGTTGGAAACTGTGAGCTGTGCACCGTTCTCATCCTCGGTGGCTGTTACATATCCACCGGCTGTCTTGTACGCAACCACGCGGTTTCCGGTGGAATAAGATACATTATCGCTGCCAATCTGGCTCTGTACTGCCTCCAGTATATTATCGCCTGCGCCCTGTACATAAGTATTATATTTCTCATCATTGACATCCAGTTCGGAAGAATACTGTCCGTACTGCATCGTTTCTGCCATCACACCATAGACACCGGCTTTGGAATCACTGGATAACGGAAGCGTATGATTTTCATTTTTCAGCAATACCACAGACTCTTCAGCCATCTGAAGCTCTGTCTCCTGGCTTGTTTTGGAAGAATGATCTGTCTTGATATCCGTATACGGATAGTAACGCGGCTGACCGTTTTCATCTCGTTCATCCAGTGCGCCGGAACGTGCCATAGTTACAATTGTCGGACGTGCTACTTTATATACATCATCCTCTGTCAAACCTTCCACATGATTCTCCACCGCGGTTTTGATCGTCTGTGCAATGTCAGCATCTGCAATACCGGTGGTTCCTCCCTGAATATGACCAGCCAGAATCATGGATGCGGTACGATCCAGAAGGGAAGAAGAATACAGCTTATCATATCCGTTGGAAAATCCGGATGCATTCAGTCGGTACTGCTCGTCGATATAACCATACTCAGCCATAAAATCACAACCTGTAGTCACACCGTCTTTGCTTATTTTCTGTGCGAAATCATGGATAAATGTGGATGTCGTCGGTACACGGTTCATGTTTCCGTAAGAAGACATATAACCGGTGATCGTTCCATCTGAAAATGGCTTCTCAGCCGCTTTTCCATAATACTCATAGAATGTACGAGTACTTACGTTGTTGCCGCCCTGCAGACGGAAAAACTCGGAATTGTACGTGGTCCAGTGCTTTGTCTGCGGAATGGATTTCATATAAACGTCAGACTCATCGCCAACCATACCGCCGGCCCAGGCGTCTGCCATCTCTCCGATCATAAATGCATCTTCACCGTATCCCTCATCGTAACGTCCGGATAACGGATTCATACGGGCATCAATCTGTGCCGCATGTGCACCCACTGCTGTGGTTCCAATAGATGATGTCGCATATTTAGAACGCATCTCATCGCCATATACCGAACCGGCCTGTTTCAGCAGATCTGTATTCCAGGTCTGTGCCTGTGCCAGCTGATTCGGCCACTGTGTCTCTCCATCCAGACCCACATCTGCCGCACGGTTTACTGTAATCGGCACATTGTATGTTTTGCTCTCTCCATTCTCATCGGCGTAAGTACCAACCGGAGATTTGCCTGCCAGAATACTGATCCAGCCATCCACTCCGATCTCATCCATGATCAGATTCACATAATCATCCAGATCCTCTGCATTTCCGTTGTACAATGGCATTCCCTCATAGCTTACATCGCCATCCTGATATGCGGCAGATGCGCGGTTGAATGTCTTTCCGTTATAAGTAGCGGTTGCACTTCCGGCACTTTCCTGTGTCTGCACCTGTGCGGCCTGTACCTGCATGGTCAGTCCCGGCACCTGTGCACTTCCTGCTACGATAGATGCTGCCAGTAAAATGGTCAGTAATTTTTTCATCTTCATAACTACCTTGTCCTCCTTATCCAAACCTTGATATCTGCATTTTATCAAACCTCATACCATCTCATAAGTCCAAAACATGGCGGATCCAGTAGTGCTTTTCACACATTTTTCACATTTTATCCGCGGGCAATTTCATCTCAGGAAAGAAATTACACATATTTTTAATTTTTATGTGATTTTCGGTACGCTCAGACAAAAAAATGCAGGAGCCACTCGTTCTCCTGCACTTTTCGTTTCTTTTTCATTCTTTTTCTGTGTACAAATCTGCACACGATTCTGGTTTACATCTGCTTTCTTACAATACTGTACTCATCTCCTGCACGATAATACGGACATTCCCGGAACTGCCCGGTGATAAACCGATACATCTCGTCCTGATCCAGATCCTGGGTACAGACATAGTACTCATAATCCTCATCATATTCGTAATTCATACAGTATTCGCAGCTGGAACCGGCACTTTTCTTCTTTTTATCCATACGTTATCTCAATCCTGTCTCTGTTTTTGCATTTTGCAATGAATGTTCCAGACATTCTCTGTTCACACAGCTTACTATAACATTAACTACCGCAAATATCCACAGGTTACATGGAAAAAACAGAGACTCCGTTCAGACTGCGCGGATCGAACTATAATACAACCGGACCGTTTTCTTTGATGTAACGCCATCCCTCAGCAGTTTTCTCTACTTCCAGGCAGCACTGTACATTCTGTGACGGATCCGGATGATTTTTCCATAAATCATATAATTTCGGTAAAAATACCGGCCACTGACTTGCTTCAAAATCCTCATGTTCGGTCAGAAAGTTCGGTACGATCTTCGCATTCGGATCTTTTTTCAGGATATCAATGATAAAGGCCGGCGGTGCAGATACTTTGGAGTTCTGTACGGTTGCTGTAATATGCACACAGCCACCTTCTACATCTTCCCACATATGAACCGTAGAATCCACCAGTTCACCGAGATCGTTGTATACACCTTCGCAGATCACATGTTTCAGACATGTGGTGAACGGGAAGAACTCTTTCAACGCAAGTCTGTGGATTTCAACACCTTCGCCACCAAATACAGCTGCGCCCGGTTCACATGCTTCGGAGATCATATGAACGGAAGCTTCCATACCGTACTCTACCGGTGTCTTTACCCATGTAAATTTCTTGTGAGAGCCCGGAGCCCACAGATAATATCCTTTTTCCATATTTGCCCAGAACCAGTCCATCATCTCGGATGTTACCCCTGGAAGAAAATGCTGTTTCTGTGACGGAAGTACATATCCTTTGTCAATGGCATCCTGATTCAGCTCCAGCTCAGGCAGTAATGGATTCGGTTTGGCCGGTTTCTCATAAGATGCAAAAGGTACATTTACATTATCCTGACATGGCTGGTAAGTCTGTCCTCCGTTTGCCACATATGTTACATGCTCACTCATAAATAATCCTCCTTTGATCCAGCTCCTCTATGTCAAACTCTCTTTTTTGGTCTGCTGGTCTTACCTAATTTTCATTGTAATAGTTTTGCGATTCTTTGTCCAGAAAAAGTTCGCAAGACGAACTTCTTTCTGAATCTTTCTTAAGAAAACATGCTACAACTTCATAACTATGCTATGATGTGAGTGATAAACGTTAATTTACAAAAATATATGGAAAGGTTCGTTATCATCATGGAACAAGCAGCAAACGTCGATCTTGCCCATCTCAAGCGAGCGCGCGACTGGCGCATCATCCTGCCGGTCTTCCTCGTCTCGATCATCGCCTGCATCGACCGCGTCAATGTCGCCTACGCAAAGCTCACGATGACGGCGGACCTGCCGTGGATCACGCCGGAAGTCTTCGGCATGGGTGCCGGCATCTTCTTCGTCGGCTACCTGATTTTCGAGATCCCGGGCTCGCTCGTCGCCTCGCACTTCTCCGCGACGAAGTGGATCGCGCGCATCATGTTCACCTGGGGCCTCGTCTGCGTCTTCATGGCGTTCATCTCGACCGAGTTCCAGTTCTTCCTCTGCCGCTTCCTCTTGGGCGCGTCGGAGGCCAGCCTCTACCCGGTCATCTACTCCGTGCTCTTCCCGCGCTGGTTCACGGCCGGTGAGCGCGCCCGCGCCACGAGCCTCATGCTGACTTCGCTGCTGCTCTCGAATATCATCGGCGCGCCGATTGCCGGCGTGCTGCTCGAGAGTTCCTTCTTCGGCCTGCACGGCTGGCAGGAGCTCTTCATCCTCGAAGCCATCCCGGCCCTCGCCTTCGCTGTCTTCTTCTTCTGCTGCGTCAAGGACCGCCCGGACCAGGTCAGCTGGCTCACGGACGCCGAGAAAAAATACCTGACGGACAACTTCAACAAAGAGCAGGCTGCCATGCAGTCCCGCAAGAAATACACGGTTCTCGAAGCATTCCATGACCCGAAAGTCCTCAAGCTCTGCCTGATCTACTTCCTCTGGGTCGTCGGTTTCTGGGGCTTCTACTTCTGGATGCCGACCGTTCTCAAAGAACTCTCCGGCCTCTCGACCTCGCTGCTCGGCGGTGCCATCGCCATCCCGATGACGGCCGCACTGCTCGTCCAGCTCGTCATCAGCAAGACGGCCACGATGACGGGCGACAAGGTCTGGCACGTCGCCTGCACGCTCTTCGTCGGTGCTGTCGGCCTCGGCCTCTCGCCTTTTGCTCAGAGCCTGCCCGTCGCTCTCGCGCTCGTCTGCCTCTCCGCTATCGGCATCCACGCCGCCATGGGCGTCTGGTGGACCATCCCGACGACGTTCCTCACCGGCCCTGCTGCCGCCGGCTCCGTTGCCCTCATCAACTCCTGCGGCAACCTCGGCGGCTGGGTCGGCCCGAACATGATGGCCTGGGTCAAAGTCAATACGGGTTCCTTCGATGCCGGCTACTTCATCATGGGTGCCGCCATGCTCGTCTCCGGCCTGCTCGTCCTGACCATCCAGTACAAGCTCAACGGCCAGCGCAAAGACGTCTTCGCAGCCGATAAAGCTGCCGTCAGCGTCGAAGAAGCCGAAGCATGAGAACAATCAACTGAAAACACTGCTATAAAAAAGGTGATTGACCAACTGTGGTCAATCACCTTTTTATGTCATACAAACCTCAGAGCAACTTCACGCTGATCTTGACGACAACCTTGCGCACGGTCATGGGCTGACCGGAGGCGCAGGCGGGACGATGGATGTCCTCGGGGAAGAATACGCTGAAGCAGCCGGAGCGCGCCTCGATGAAGCACTCGTTCTCCACCTTCTTGTAGAAGATCAGGTCGCGGTCGTCGAAGCGCTCCGCCACCTCATAGCTGCCTGTGTCCGGCGTGAAGCCAAGGCGCTCTCTGCCCGAGGCGAGGAACTGGACATCGGCGTACTTTTCATGGGCTTCGGGACGCTGCTCCTCTGCCGGCTTCGTCTCCGCGTCGAAGACCTGCGCGTAGATGTCATCGCCCTGGATCGCATAGCGGCCCGGCTCCATCTTCGTGAAGTCATGCGCCTTCAAGAAATCCAGTGCCTTCTCGACGGCCGTCGGCAGCATGACGCTCTGCTGTTTTGCATGGATGGAAGAAAAAATCATGATATGCCCTCCTCTGTGATCACAATCGCAGTCAATTGTGTGATGCCTTCTCGCCTATTGTATCACATGGAGCACAAATCCACATCAAAGAGATACGGCAAACTCTCTGCCGATGGCTTCGCACGCGGCGATGCCGTCGTCATCAGGGGCGTTCTCGATGGCAAGGCCGTCGCCTATGAGCTTGGCGCCCGCATTGCGCGTGCGCTCAGCCCAGGACTCCATCCAGGCACCGCCGCCCCAGCCGTAGGAACCGAAGAGTGCGACAGGCACGCCCTGCAGATGGCTCTCGGCCTCTGCGAAGAAGGGCTCGAACGCCCCTTCCTCGAGAACTTCATCCCCCATGGCCGGGCAGCCGAACATCAGACCATCGTATTCTTTGAGGCGCTCGACGCCGCCAAACGATTCTACCTCGAATACATCGACATCGGCACCGGCCTCCTTGGCCCCCTTCTCGATAGCCCTGGCCATCTCCAGCGTATTGCCCGTGCCGGTCCAGTAAATGATTGCGATCTTGCTCATTGAGAATCACCTTTCTTTCTATAAAAGTATATCTGCTTCTTCTGACTCAAACGGCTTTGACGAGATCCGGGAACGAACAGCCCTGCTCGAGGCGCGAGCAGAAGTCCTCCGTGCAGTGCGCATAGCGGTCGAACAGCGCCCGCGTCTCTCTTTCGTTCGCGTATACCTTCCAATACCCACTATAGCAGAAATCCTGCCCTTTGTGCGTGATAAAACCGACAACATCCGCAACAGGATAGCCAAGGAACAGGCCGATCTCATGCGGGAAGGATTTCTGGAGCTGCATGCGCAGGCGCAGATGCGCGAGGCATACATCGAGCCCTTCGTCACACGGATAGCCGTACGCCTGCAGCAAATCCCGTACCTCCGCCTGCTCCAGATGGCGGCGAAGGCATGCTGCCCGGTAGAACAGCAGCAGCGTGTACGCCTCTCCCTCCGCTACGCGGAAGACTTCGATTCCCTTGCAGGAAAAACACGCCTTGTACGAGGCCAGCAGCCCTTCGAAATCATCAAAGCGGTCCCTGCGGAAGGAGAGCAGACTCGCGGGCCGCAGCCCGACGAGCAGCGGCGCGGCGTGGAAGCCCATGAGCTGTTCGAAACCCTCTCGTCCCAAAATGCATCACCTCTTGTTGAAAATTATTATCATCGTTGCTCTGCCTGTATTATATCGAAAATGTTTCTCAATTACAAGGCGGCCAATAAAATTTTTCGATTTCGCCTTTGTCCTCCTATGAGATAACCCCCTTTGATGCTATAATGGACAATAGCATAGTCAGGACTCGTAGCAGTCCGTAAGATTGTATTGACAACATTTCATTCCTATGCTACTATCAAAACATATAAGATTAATATGATTAGGAGGTAACTCATTCTATGATACAGCTGTCTCATATCGAGAAGACGTATGACAGCCCCTCCGGTCCCGTCAAGGCGCTCAAGGGTATCGACCTGACGATCGAGCGCGGCGAGATCTTCGGTATCATCGGCCTCAGCGGCGCGGGCAAGTCCACGCTGATCCGCTGCATCAACATGCTCGAGCGCCCGACGGCCGGCAAGGTCATCGTCGACGGCCAGGACATGACGGCCATGAGCGAGAAAGAGCTGCGCAAGGCGCGCAAGAACATCGGCATGATCTTCCAGCACTTCAACCTGCTGAGCTCGGCTACTGTCTACGACAACATCGCATTCCCGCTGCGCCTCTCGCACACGCCGGAAGCAGAGATCAAGAAAAAGGTACTGCCGCTCTTGGAGCTCGTCGGCCTGGCCGACAAGGCGCACCAGTACCCCTCACAGCTCTCTGGCGGCCAGAAGCAGCGCGTCGGCATCGCCCGCGCACTCGCGAGCGAGCCGAAAGTCCTGCTCTGCGACGAGGCGACAAGCGCCCTCGACCCGCAGACGACGCGCTCGATTCTCGAGCTCATCCAGGACATCAACCGCAAGCTCTCGCTGACGGTCGTCGTCATCACGCACGAGATGCAGGTCATCAAGGACATCTGCGACAAGGTCGCCGTCATCGAGAACGGCGTCATCGCCGAGCAGGGAACCGTCCTCGATGTCTTCACGAACCCGCAGAAGCCCATCACGAAGGACTTCATCAGCGTCCTGCTCTCGAACGAGCTTCCCGCAGCGTTCCGCGGCGGCGAAGTCTCGAAGACGCCGCTGCCCGGCGCCTATCTCTTGCTGCGCCTGACGTTCATCGGCGAATCGGCCGACGACCCCGTGCTGGCCGGCATGATCCGCAAGTTCCCGGAAATCGAGGTCACGATGCTCTTCGGCAACCTCGACCAGATCAAGTCGACGCCTTTTGGGCGCATGATCATCGGCATCACGGGCCCGGAGGCAAAGATCCAGGAAGCTCTCCAGTACCTGCGCCAGCAAGATCTCAAAGAGGAGGTGATCGGCTATGTCCGCAGACATGATTCCACTTCTGACTAAGGCCCTCGGCGAGACGGTCTACATGGTCGTCGTCTCGATGATCATCGCCACCATCATCGGCGTGCCTCTCGGCGTGCTGCTTCACACGACGAGCAAGGGACAGATTCTCGAGTCGCTGGCTGTCAACCGCATCGTCGGCGCCATCGTCAACGCCGTGCGCTCCATCCCGTTCATCATCCTGCTCGTCGCCATCATCCCATTCACACGCCTGCTCGTCGGCTCGGCCATCGGCACGACGGCTGCCATGGTACCGCTCGTCATCGCTGCAATCCCGTTCATCGGACGCCAGGTCGAGACGAGCCTCAAGGAAGTGCCGTTCGGCCTCGTCGAGGCTGCGCAGTCGATGGGCGCAACGCCGGCCCAGATTATCTGGAAGGTCCTGCTTCCGGAATCGATGTCCTCGATTGTCGCGCAGCTCACGACCGTCATCATCAGCCTCGTCGGCGAGTCGGCCATGGCCGGTGCCGTCGGCGGCGGCGGCCTCGGTGACCT